>Ga0209415_10000479_pt1 | contig 74273 bp, 51 predicted proteins | sample PeaSoiSIISIP2007_FD_187696 | JGI IMG/M metagenome (GOLD analysis project Ga0209415, IMG submission 187696) | Peat soil microbial communities from Weissenstadt, Germany - SII-SIP-2007 (SPAdes) (version 2) | ecosystem: Environmental > Terrestrial > Soil > Wetlands > Peat | place: Germany...
CACACCAACACCTCTGACCTGAGCGAGCAGCGCTACAGCTCGACCTTCACCGGAAACGAGTTCTTCCTCCGCGATCATCAATTGATCTCCGGTGATCGCGCGAGAACACACAAGGTGTTGCCGGGCGTTGCGTATCTGGAGATGGCGCGCGCGGCGATCGAGCAAGCATGGACCCAGCGTCCGGAACACATGGTGTTGGAGTTGCAGCATATCGTTTGGGTACAGCCGCTTGTGGTCGCCGAAAGTACGCAAGTTGGCATAACCTTGTTGCCGAACGGCAGTGATCAGATCGACTTTGAAATCTATGGTTCGGAGCACGACGGAGCAAATATCCTATGCCAGGGGCGCGCGCTGTGGAGCGATGCAGCGGCACAGATCCGCCTTGATCTCGATGGGATCGAGACCAAGATGAACAACGGCAGAATGGATGCCGACGGCGTTTACAGCGCGTGCGAACAGATGGGTATTCTTTATGGACCTTGTTTTCAATCGATAACAACTCTTGATCGTGGAGATGGAGAGGTGTTGGCGTCTCTACGGTTGCCCGAGGCGCTGGAGAACGAATCGAAGAGCTACGTGCTTCATCCAAGCCTGATGGATGGCGCATTGCAGGCGTGTGTTGGCTTGCTTGAGGACGGATCTGGCGAGTCGCGATTGCCCTTTGCGTTGGATACAGTACGCATTTTCTCGCCGTGTGTTTCGGAGATGTTCGCCTGGGTGCGCTATTCGGAGGGCAGCCATCCCGGAGATGCGGTCCTAAAGCTCGATATCGATCTGTGCGATCGCTCTGGCGATCCATGCATTCAAATCCATGGATTCTCCTCGCGCGCATTAACCAAAGAAATCAGCGCAATCTCGTCGCAGCCGACAGTAGGCCATCTGCTTGCCGCACCGGTGTGGCGAGCCAGTGCCACTCGTGGAAGGGAAGCCGACGCTACCGAATTCTCGGTGCGCTGCTTGATAACGTGTGAGCTGCGGCAGGCTAATGCCGAACGATTGGAAGCGATGTTTCCAGAGAGTCAGTTTCTGTGGCTGGAAGCTGAAAGTTGCGCAACCATTGCGCAACGCTATAGCGAATACGCTGTGGCGTGCTTCGAATGTGTGCAGAAGATATTGCGAGAGAAGCCGAGCGGCAAGGTGCTGGTACAGATTGCGGTTGCCGATGAGCGTGAACAGCTCTTGTTTGCCGGTATTTCTGGATTGTTGAAGACGGCTTCGCTTGAAAACCCTCTGATTGTCGGGCAACTCATACTGCTTCCACCCGAGATGGCAACGGAAGAACTGGGCAGAATCATCAAGGAAGAGAGTGGTGCTTCGGATGCGATTGTCCAATATCGACAGGGTGAGCGTAAGGTGCTTGGTTGGCAAGAGGTCGAGCCAGTCCTGGAAAGCCCGTCGGTCGCATTCAAGGATAGCGGTGTCTATCTGGTGACCGGCGGACTTGGCGGGCTAGGAGTTCTCTTCGCAAAGGAGATCCTCTCGCAAGCTTGCGAGGCCACTGTTGTCTTGACAGGGCGCTCGCCGCTGACTCCGGAAAAGCAGGCGCAGCTTGACGGAGCATCGAAGCAAGGCGGACGGATCTGCTATCGGCAATTGGAACTTGGCGATCTTGATGAGGTCAGGCGGCTGATTGCAAGTATTCAAGCAGAGTACGGGCAGCTCGACGGCATCCTTCACAGCGCGGGAATGAAAAAGGATAACTTCATCCTCAAGAAGACCGCTCTGGAGTTTGGGGAAGTACTCGCGCCGAAGGTGACGGGTGTCTCCAACCTGGATCAGGCCACCCAGGATGTCGCACTGGATTTCTTCGTGTTGTTCTCATCCATTACAGGCGCTATGGGCAATGTCGGGCAGGCAGATTATGCCGTAGCAAATGCCTTTTTGGATCAGTTTGCGGCGTATCGGAACGGACAAGTCGCGCTTCGCGAACGCCACGGTCGTACGCTGTCGATCAATTGGCCATTGTGGCAAGACGGCGGTATGCATGTGGATGCGGAGACCCGGGAGTTGATGTGGCAAACTGCGGGAGTTCAGCCGATGTGCACTTCCACTGGAATGGAATGCTTCTATCGCGGTCTGGCCTCGTCTCATGATCGCATTCTGGTGGCGGAGGGCGACTTGGGCATGATCCGTCGTGTGTTACTCAACGGTGCCACGGCGAAGCCTGAACGCAAGCCGGCGGTAGTGGTGGTGGCGCAACTCGTTGGATGGAACTCGGATGCTCTCATCGAGAAGACGCAAGATTACTTGCGGACGGAGTTCGCTGAGTTATTGAAGATGCCGTCGCACCGTCTCGATCCACAGGTCGCGCTGGAAAACTATGGAATCGATTCCATCCTTGCCATGCGGCTGACGAATCGACTGGAAGAGATCTTTGGCTCCATCTCCAAGACGTTATTTTACGAATATCAGACGATAGCTGGCTTGGCTGGGTACTTCGCCAAGGCGTTCCCCGCAATCGTGCGGGAGAAGGTTGGTATCTCGCAGGAAGAACCCAAAGATAAACAGGAGAGCCGCACTGCGATCACGGAGATGAGAGGTGCGCCATCGATCCGAAACAAGAATCGTTTTGCGGATACCCGAGGAATTGATCGTGGAGAGATTGCCATTGTCGGCCTTGCGGGAAGGTATCCGCAAGCGCGAAACCTCGATGAGTTCTGGAAGAACCTGCAAGACGGACGCGACTGTATTACCGAGATCCCCACTGAACGTTGGGATAAGGAGTTGTACTACGATCCCGATAAAAACAAGTTAGGCAAAAGCTATAGCAAGTGGGGCGGATTCCTCTCCGACGTGGACAAGTTCGACCCCATGTTCTTCAGCATATCGCCCAAAGAGGCCGAACTGATCGATCCGCAGGAGCGTCTCTTTCTTGAAACCGCGTGGGAGACAATCGAGGACGCCGGCTATGCTAAAGAGAGTCTGTCGGGCAGACGCATTGGCGTCTACGTCGGAGTGATGTGGGGACAGTACGAACTCTTCGGTGCCGAATCGATTCTCCGAGGAACGCCGGTTCTGCCCAGTTCGTCGCACGCCTCCATCGCGAATCGCGTCTCCTACTTCTTCGACTTCCACGGTCCAAGCATTGCAATGGATACCATGTGCTCCTCCTCGCTCACGGCAATTCATCTGGCGTGCGAGGCGATTCGGAAGGGAGAGATTGAAGCCGCAATCGCGGGCGGAGTCAATCTGTCTATTCATCCGTATAAATATTTGAGTCTCAGCCAGGGAAAGTTCACCGCGAGCGACGGCAGGTGCCGGAGCTTCGGCGAAGGCGGAGATGGGTACGTACCAGGAGAAGGCGTAGGGGCCATTCTGCTCAAGCCGCTTGAGGATGCGCTCAGAGATGGAGATCAGGTCTACGCGGTGATTCAATCCACAGCCATCAATCATGGCGGAAAAACCAATGGTTACACGGTTCCCAATCCAAACGCCCAGGCTGATCTGATTCTGGATGCCCTCAAAAAGGCTCATATCGATCCGAGGACGATGAGCTATATCGAGACGCATGGAACGGGAACTTCGCTTGGAGATCCGATAGAAATTACAGGGCTTTCGAAGGCTTTCGAGGGTTCGACGGAAATGCAGTACTGTTCAATCGGGTCGGTCAAATCGAATATTGGGCACCTCGAGGCCGCAGCTGGAATCGCATCCATCACCAAAGCGCTCTTGCAAATCAAACACCGGCAGTTGGTTCCCTCCTTGCACGCCGCCCCCCTCAACCCGCACATCGATTTCAAGCATTCCCCGTTTTATGTGCAGACGGAACTTGCAGAGTGGAAGTCTTCCGCGACCCATCCCCGACGGGTTGGCGTGAGCGCGTTTGGTGCCGGCGGCGCCAACGCACATATAATTTTGCAGGAATGCACGCCTGATCGGAAAATGTTGGATATGCCGTCTGCTTTGCCGTTGGAGATCTTTGTTCTTTCGGCAAGGAACAGAGACGCGCTATGCCGCTATATAGAAAGAGTTGTAGCTTATCTTGACAGCGCGAGCGGCGTGACGCTGGCGGATATTGCCTATACATCGCAGGTTGGCCGCACACCTATGGATGCGAGGCTTGCTGTTGTAGCTGCAAGCGGACAAGAACTGAAGGCCAAGTTGGTGCAATGGCTTGAACTCGGAGAGAATCTACAAAACGATTCAAATCGCGGCGCTCCTGAGTTCGACGATGTCTTCTACGGGGACATCAGGGAGAGTCGTCTTGGCGCTGGTGTTCTGATCGCGGGAAAAAGCGGCAAGGCGTTTCTGGCCGAGGTCGTGGCGAGTGGCGATATGGAGAAGATCGCCCGTTTCTGGGTTCTTGGGGTCGCCATTGATTGGTCTTTGATTCGTCGCAGTTCTACTCCGCGCAGGCTCTCGCTCCCAACTTACCCCTTTGCCAGGGAAAGATTCTGGTTGAGCGAGGAATCGCTCTCGGCACCAATCTCTGAAAAGAGCGTGGCGAAGATCGTGAAGATTCCTGCGCCGGAACTGATAGAAGCGAAGAAGCGGCTTTATTTCCGTCGGCAATGGAGGCTGAATGAGCTTGCTTCGCCGCAATCTGCGGCTTCGATGGGAACCGTGCTGTTATTGGATTCATCGGAGTCTCTGTATTTCGCGATGAAAGAACGGCTGCATGGCGGCACTGTGGTGTTGGTGAAGCCAGGGAATGTTGTCGAGGAAATCGCGCCGAATGTTTACCTCGTCGATCCTGAACAGGAAGAGCACTTTCGGCAGCTTGTGCAATCTCTTAAAGACAAAGGCCTGCTCCCGGTCGCGGTGGTTCATCACAACGCCGAGGTGTGCAATATTGAAGTCAGAGAACAGGTTGATCGGCAACTGAATCGCGGAGTCTATTCGCTCTTCCATCTATCGAAGGCCCTGATGAAGGAGAGAGTTGAATCATCGCTGAAGATTATATCCATCTATTCCGGCGATGGGCAGGCATCGGCTCCGCTGGCCGCTGCGATGAGCGGCTTCCTCAAAACGCTGGCAATCGAGAATCCCGGCTATTTTGGAAAACTTGTGGAGATTCAAAACGCCGGTGACGGGGACGCAGAAACAATCTTATCGGAGAAAGTCGATTGCATTGTGAGCGAGCTTCGCTCGCCGAATACGATGCCGGACGAGATTCGCTACCGGAGAGCAGATTCGAACGGTCAAGTGAGAAAGCTTGAGCGGTCTGTCGCGGAGTTGGTGCCCTATACGCCGGTGGATCGTGAATTACCTGCGCTTCCCATCCGAGAGAACGGCGTCTACCTGATCACTGGAGGACTTGGCGGGCTTGGCCTGATCTTCAGCAAATATCTGGCATCCAGATACCACGCAAGACTGGTCCTCATCGGACGTTCTTCACCGAACAAGAAACAAGAAGAGATTCTTCATCAATTGTGGTCCTACGGAGCTGAGACGATGCTGCTTCAGGCCGACGTCTCTAGCTTGGACCAGATGGAAAAGGTCGTCCGGGAGGTGAAGGATAGATTCTCCGTGATCCATGGAGTGATTCATTCTGCGGGCGTGAACCGCGATGCCTTCCTTTTCAACAAGAAGAGGGAAGAGATGGATGCGGTATTCGCGTCAAAGATTCATGGAACCATTAACTTGGATTTGGCGACCAGTGGCGAAGATCTGGATTGGTTCCTTTTGTTTTCTTCGTTGGCGGGCACGATGGGCAATCCGGGCCAGAGCGATTATGCCTATGGGAATTGCTTCCTGGATGCTTTTGCGGAGCGCCGTGAGAGCCTGAGAAGAGATCGCAGGCGATTTGGCAGAACGCTGTCGATCGCATGGCCCTTCTGGGAAGAGGGCGGAATGAGCATTTCCCAGAATCAGCTTGCCGTACTCGAAAAGGAGACGGGAATTTCTCCTTTGCCCACGCAAGAAGGCATTCGTTACTGGGAAGAGTTTCTGCGATCCGAGGGCACGCAGGAGAAGCCCATCTATGGAATCCCCTCCAAGATCGCCGCATATATTGCGAAGAGATCGGCAAGTGTCGATGCGACAGTGCCCATTCGCGCGGTAAAGTCTGACTTCGCAGCGCTCTATTCCAAGACTGAGGCGTATCTGAAGACATTGATAGGCGAGGAAATCAAACTCGCGCCGGAACGAATTGGATCGTCGGATCGGTTGGAGTCCTTCGGAATCGATTCGGTGATGATCGGTCGTCTGAATGCGTTGCTGGAACGGGATCTGGGCGAACTCTCGAAGACCATGTTTTATGAGTACGAGACGGTTCGAGATCTCGCTATCTACCTTGTGCGGCACACGCAGGTTGCGCGCATGTTGATGGGTGACGAGACCGCGCGGGTTTCTCCCGATGCGGAAGTTTCTATACCCTCCTTTGAAGTGATTTCCACCGAAGAGTATGGCGATTCCGATCCTATTGCAATTATCGGCATGGACGGACGCTATCCACACTCCGCGAACCTGGACGAGTATTGGGAGAATCTGAGCCAAGGAAAGGATCTGGTTGATGTGACGCCGAAAGACCGCTGGAGCAATGAAGAGTTGTACGATCCGGATCCGGCGGCCGCCAAAGACGGGAAGATCTACTGCAAGTGGGGCGGCTTCATCGCCGACCACGACAAGTTCGATCCGAATTTCTTTAGCATCTCTCTCGACGAAGCCAAGATCATCGATCCACAAGAGCGCCTCTTTCTGCAATCGGTCTGGTCGGCAATCGAAGATGCTGGATACACCCGGGATGACTTGAAAGCGCGCTTCCCAAAAAACAGAAGTGCGGACGTGGGAGTCTTTGTTGGCGTTACCACAAACTCCTATCATCTATGGGCGCCGGAAGAGCACAGCAGGGGAAACAGTATTTCGCCGGCCGCAATGCCTTGGTCGATTGCCAATCGTGTCTCCTACTTCTTCGACTTCACCGGACCGAGCTTGCCCATCGATACGGCTTGTTCTTCCTCCTTGGTTGCGATGCATCTCGCCTGCCAGAGCCTGCGCAGGCGCGAATGTCAGATGGCGATTGCCGGCGGAGTGAACTTGTATCTGCATCCGGCGAAGTACCAGTCGATGTGCAAGCGGCGTATGCTCTCGCTCGACGGAAAATGTCACAGTTATGGGGCTGGCGGAGACGGGTTTGTGCCGGGCGAGGGGATCGGATCGTTGGTGCTCAAGCCCCTTGGCAAAGCCATCGAAGATCGGGATCGGATTCATGCGGTGATTCGGGCAACGGCCTTCGATCATAGTGGCAGATCGAACGGCTATTCGGCACCGAATCCGAACGCTCAAGCCAGTTTGATCGGCAGTATCCTGAAGAAGGCGCATATCGATCCAGAGAGTATCGGCTACATTGAAGGTCACGGTACTGGAACTCAATTGGGCGATAGCATCGAGATCGCCGCATTGACCAAGACTTTCCAACAACAGACGAGCAGAAAGCAGTTCTGCCCGATAGGATGCGTAAAATCCAATATGGGGCATTCGGAGTCAGCCGCCGGAATGGCTGGTGTGGCCAAGGTTGTCTTGCAGATGGAGCATCGTCAACTCACCCCCTCGATTCACTCGAATGAAGTGAATCCGAATATCGAGTTTGCGGATTCTCCTTTCTACTTGCAGCATGAACTTTCCGAGTGGAAGTCTTCTACGCTTCATCCTCGGCGTGCGCTCATCAACTCCTTCGGCGCTGGAGGAGTCAATGCCTGCGCCATTCTGGAGGAGTACGAACCGTCAAATTCCCTTGAGCATAAGCAAGATGCGGTCCCCTGCCTGTTTGTGCTCTCCGCCAAAAATGAAGAGCGCCTTCGTGAGTATGTCGATCACTATCGCGGCTTTCTCCAAGGTGACCAGGAGATCGACCTTGCCAATCTGTGCTATACCCTGCAAGTCGGCAGAGAGGCGATGGAAGAGCGTTTGGCGGTCGTAGTCTCCAGTCTTCAGGAACTAGCGGAACAGTTGGGCGAGTGGAGCCACGGTGCGGCATCGGCAGGCGTCTATCGTGGTTCGCTCGATTCGCGCCGGGGATCAAGAACGTCCAGGGCGGAGAAGGTATTGTCGGACACCCACAGCTTGGTCGAGATTGCCTCTCTGTGGGCCAATGGGGCCGAGGTTGAATGGGAGAGTCTGTATCCGGTGAAGAACGCTCGCCGCATTGCGTTGCCTTCGTATCCGTTCGCGCGCGAGAGATGCTGGATTTTGGATTCTGCTGTTTCACCAACGGCGACGGCACCCAACGCTTCCTTGCATCCCCTCATCGATTACAACTCTTCGACCTTGGAGGAGGTTGGCTTCACGTCCATTTTGTCGAACAATGCCTTCTATGCCGTCGATCATCGGGTACATGGACAGAAGGTATTTCCCGGAGCGGGATATCTGGAGATGGCTTGCATTGCGGGGAATCTTGCGGGGCAGGGAAGAGTTCGGAAAATCAAGGACGTTGCCTGGGTGCAACCTTTGCTCTTCGGTGATGGGCCTCGGGTTCTCAAGACTGCGTTGAAACGCATGGGGGGAAACGTCGAGTATCTCATCTCTTCGTTGGGCGATGAGCAGGAAACGATACTTCACTCCGAAGGAAGATTGGTCTTCGGCCATGCTTCGGCAGATGCGGAGGAGTATATTTCGATTGAGCATCTGAAAAAGCAAAGTAAAAGACGAGAAGATGGAGCGGACTGCTACCGCAGGTTCGGGCAATTCGGTCTCCAATACGGTTCTTCCTTTCAATCGATTCAGGAGGTATTCGTTGGCGAGTCCTTTGCTCTATCTAAACTGATGCTCCCCGAGCATCTCAAAGATGGCTTCGATCAGTTTCTTCTGCATCCGAGTTTGCTTGACGGCGCGTTGCAGACCGTTGCCGGACTGATGGGAGGATTGGAGTCAACCTCGCCCTTCTTACCGTTTTCAGTGGACGAACTTGATATCATTCGACCCGTGCCGCGGAGTTGTTACGCGTATGCGGAGTTCGCCAATGCGTCTGGAGGAATGAGAGGCGGTTCAGGCAGCTTTAACCTTCGCATCTTGACCGAGAGCGGAAACGTATCAATCGGATTCAAGAAGCTCTTCTTCCGCACACTCGGCCAAGGGGGAACGATTCCCGACGGCATCGCGGAACTGGCTGGCGTCGGTGCCTTGTGAGCAAGGGATTGGTCAATGATATACAGCGCGGAGCGCAGGCAATGATGCCGCAAGTCATCGTCATCAAGACAAACTTTCTATCCATCAAGAACTACAACTACCTGGTGATCGATCCGTCGAGCCGACAGGCGGTAATCGTCGATCCTGCCTGGCAGATGGATAAAATTGTTCAGGCACTGACCGACGCGCGGGCTGAGTTGAAGGGCGTTCTGCTGACTCATTGTCATCTCGATCACACGGATCTGGCAGGGCCGATTGCGGAACGGTACGGCTGTCCGATCTGGATGTCGAAAGAGGAAATATTCTCTTTCGGCTTTAGCGCCAATCGATTGGTCGCCATCGATACCACTCCATGGACGGTCGGGCGGATGGTGATTCAGCCGATATTGACGCCGGGACACACTCCGGGCAGTATGTGCTACCTGATCGGGGACAACTTGTTCTCCGGCGATGTGCTCTTCGCGGAGGGATGTGGACTTTGCTCGGATACAGAGTCCGCGCACGATATGTTCGCCAGTCTCGATAAGCTGAAGACCGTCGTGAAGCCGCAGACTCGCGTTTTTCCCGGCCATTCGTACGGAGAGCCTCCTGGCTGTCAACTGTCGTATTTGCTCCAGAATAATATGTATCTCCAGTTTCAAGAAAAACATTCCTTCGCCGCATTTCGCTTGCGAAAAGGTCAGTGCCGGGCGAAGTTATTCAATTTCCAATAAGTCCAAGCCGGGTTCTCTCGGTAAATATCAAAACAAATTGTGCCATCCATTGAAAGGAAGAAAACGTATGCGAATCGCTTTCGCTACACTCCGTCATCCAAGTCATTTGAACGCCATGTCCAGCCTAGCTCGCAAATTACAAGAGCGTGGTCACGAAGTCTTTTTTGTTGGTGTGGCAGACGCCGCGCGGCAGGTGCGCGCCGCTGGAATCGATTTCTACACCGTTGGGGAGCGGGAGTTTCCCGTCGGTTCCTGGGATGAGAGGGACGCGCGGCTCGCGCAACTCAGCGGTGCCGCCGGTCTGAAATTCTCGATCGAGGGTGCCTGCCAGGCGTTCGACGCTGTCGTGCGGGATTGTCCCGAGGTCCTCCGCCGGATCGGCGCGGAAGCGGCTGTCTTCGACCAGTTGGCGTCTGGTTACACTGCTGTCGCGATGCAGATGGGGTTGCCGCTGATCCATATTGCCGTTGCGCTGCCTGGTAATCCCTGGGACTGCGCTCCTCCGGCCGCAGTCGGTTGGCCGTACCGCACGGGCTGGTTGGCGAAGATGAGAAACCGCGTCGGACATACCATTCTTCGTCGTCTCGTGCAGAAGTACTTGGTCAGAATCTCCAAGCATTACCAGGAGCATAGTGTACCTTTTGAAATCGGCGGTATTGACTTTGGGTGTTCAACGCTGGCGCAGATCTCCCAAGCTCCGGCGGGCTTCGATTTTCCAAATCCTGATTTGCCGTCATGGTTTCACCAGGTCGGTCCGTTCGACAATGGACGTCGCCGCCCCGAGGTTCCGTTCCCATGGGAAAGGCTGACCGGAGAGCCGCTCATCTACGCTTCCATGGGCACCCTGCAGAACGGAATCGAGCGCGTCTTCCGCGCCATCGTCGAGGCTTGTTCCGGCCTGGGTTGCCAGTTGGTTCTTTCCATCGGAAACAAATTGAAGCTGGAGGAACTTGGCACGCTTCCCGCGAACTGTATCGCTGTGAGCTACGCGCCACAACCGCAACTCCTCCAACGCGCCGCGCTTTGCATTACCCATGCCGGACTGAACACTGCGCTTGAGTCTCTCTCCAATGGAGTGCCAATGGTCGCGATTCCGATCACCAACGATCAACCCGGAGTAGGCGCCAGAATCGAATACACCCGCACCGGTATTGTTGTTCCGCTTAAAAAGCTGAACACCGCACGGCTTCGCAGCGCCGTACGGCGGGTGCTGGAAGACGCCCAGTACCGGGAAAACGCCCACCGCCTGCAACGTGAAATTCAGTCCACCAACGGGCTTGAACGCGCGGCTGACATTATCGAGGAATGTTTCTGTGCCCGAACGCAGACGCGGGTGGATGCCGAAGTGGCCTTGTTGCAGACCGTTTAGACTGTGTTCCACCACTGCGAATATCAGAATGAGTACCATCGGAGAGAACCCTATGAGAGTCGGAATTGAAGCGATTAATTTGTTTGCGGGCAGCGCTTGTGTCAACGTGGAAAAACTTGCCCGGCATCGTAATTTGGACATTACCCGATTTGCGAATCTGTTGATGCGGGAAAAATCTGTCGTGCTGCCGTATGAAGATCCCATCACCTTCGGCGTCAATGCGGCCAGGCCGTTGGTGGACGCCTTGACCCCGAAGGAAAAAGATCGGATAGAGATGGTGATCTCCTGTACGGAGTCGGCCTTCGATTTTGGCAAGTCCATGAGTACGTATTTTCACAAACTCCTGGGCTTGAATCGCAATTGCCGTTTGTTTGAATTGAAAAACGCCTGTTATTCCGGCGCGGCTGGCTTGCAGATGGCGGTCAATTTCCTCTTGTCGCAAACCTCTCCCGGTGCCAAGGTTTTGGTGATTGCAACAGACATCGCCCGGTTCATCGCCGTCGAAGGTGGAGAAGCTCTTACGCAGGACTGGTCCTTTGCCGAGCCGAGTGGCGGTGCCGGTGCCGTGGCCATGATTGTCAGTGAAAATCCCCATATCTTTCAGGTCGATATTGGCGCGAACGGTTATTACGGCTACGAGGTGATGGATAGCTGCCGTCCCGTTGCGGACAGCGAGGCGGGCGATGCCGATCTATCCCTGCTTTCCTACTTGGATTGCTGCGAGAACGCTTTTCTGGAATACAAGAAGAGGGTCGAAGGTGCCGATTATGCTCAATCCTTCGACTATCTCGCCATGCATACTCCCTTCGGAGGCATGGTCAAAGGCGCGCATCGCGACATGATGCGCAAGATGGTCAGGGCCAATCCGAAAGAGATTGAAGCCGACTTCGAGCGCCGCGTGATGCCGGGACTGATTCATTGCCAGCGCGTGGGCAACATCATGGGCGCGACCGCGATGCTTGCGCTGCTCAGCACGATCGAACACAGCGACCTTCAGACGCCGCGAAGAGTCGGTTGCTTCGCCTACGGCTCGGGTTGCTGCTCTGAGTTTTTCAGCGGAATCGTTACGCAAGACGCGCAGGATCGTGTGCGTGCCATGCGCATCGGCGCGCAACTGGACAAGAGATATGAGTTGTCGATGGAAGAGTACGACAGCCTGCTTGTCAACAGCGGCGCGGTGAAATTCGGAGTCCGCAATGTCGTTTCAGACTTCGGGTTCCTTCCGCAGGCAAGGCGCGTACATGGTGATGAGACGCTCTTTTTGACTGAAATCAAGGAGTTCCAAAGACAATATGATCGGATCTCATGACAACATGCAGACCGTGGCGTTTGAAGACGCTTCGCTCATCCACAACAGGGGAATTTCGGCTGTCTCTTTAGGCAGTACCGAATTCAAGGCTGACTACGGCATTAAGTACGCTTATCTCACCGGTGCCATGTACAAGGGCATTGCTTCCAAGGAAATGGTCGTGGCCTTGGGGCGCGCCGGGTTGATGGGATACTTCGGTGCCGGAGGAGTTCGTCTGGAGGAACTGGAGTCGGTGATCCGGTCGATCCAGGCGGAGCTTGGCGATGGCCAGCCGTTTGGAATGAATATGCTCTGCAATCTCGAAAATCCAGAGATGGAGGAGCGAACGGTAGATCTCTATTTGCGTTGCGGCGTTACTCGCATTGAAGCCGCTGCGTATATGAAGATCACCCCAAGCCTGGTGCGGTACAGGTTGAAGGGCATTACGCGTGACGAGCGGGGTGTAATCCATATCCCGAATATGATGATCGCCAAGGTCTCGCATCCCGATGTTGCTGTGGTTTTCCTGGAGCCTGCGCCCGAAGACATCACCAGAAAACTCGTCGCGTCGGGCCAACTTACTTCTGCGGAGGCGGATCTGGGGCGTCTGGTTCCGATGGCCGACGACATCTGCGTCGAGGCGGATTCCGGTGGCCATACGGATGCTGGGGTGGCTTACGCGCTGATGCCTGCCATGATCAGGCTTCGCGACGACATGATGGCGAAACACGGATACCCGAAGACGATTCGCGTCGGCGCGGCGGGCGGCATCGGATCGCCGCAAGCCGCGGCCGCGGCCTTCATCCTGGGTGCCGACTTTGTTCTTACCGGCTCCATCAATCAGTGCACGGTTGAAGCAGGTACCAGCGCCGCCGTCAAGGATCTCTTGCAGCAGATGAATGTGCAAGACACAGCCTACGCTCCCGCCGGCGATATGTTTGAATACGGGGCCAGAATCCAGGTGCTGAAACGTGGCCTGTTCTTCCCCGCTCGTGCCAACAAATTGTATGAACTTTACCAGCGCCATAACTCTCTCGATGAGATTGAACCAGGCGTAAGGAAGCAGATCGAGGAGAAGTTCTTCAGGCGCTCGTTCGAGGAGGTTTGGGAGGAGACTGCGGCCTACTATCGACGCTCCGACCCCAGGAAACTGGCAGACATGGAAGCTGCTCCCAAGCGAAAGATGGCGGCGGTTTTCAAATGGTATTTTATCCATTCAACGCGTCTTGCCATGAGTGGAGACTCCACGGGGAAGGTCGATTACCAGGTTCATTGTGGACCGGCGCTTGGCGCGTTCAACCAATGGGTAAAGGGCACCGAACTGGAAGACTGGCGGAATCGTTTTGTGGCCAACATCGCCGAGCGAATCATGCAGGGTGCCGCCATGTGGCTAAACCAGCGTATCGAATGTTTTGGTTCCAATGGTTCAACGCACTCACTGTCCGGAATTGAACAGCCTTTGCTGAAAGCGGTCACCCTGTAGCGGATTGACCGGAAATTGCGCTCTTAACCCTTGTATTTTGAATGACCATTTCTGAAAAAGTTTGGTTTCGGAATTGCTTAATACTATGACAATGGATATCGCACGCCCTGACTTATTGCTCAAGAAGAAGCGCCGCATGGTAACGTATGTGGCAGCCGGATTGGTGTTGGCAGTGATTGGATTTGTGCTGCTCTCGCGGCTGAAACCGGCAGCCCCCACTGTGGAACGCTCGACCATCTGGTCGGATACGGTCCACCGCGGCCCGTTGATTCGCCAGGTGCGTTCGTCAACCGGAAGTTTGGTGCCGCGAGAAGACAAGGTGCGTCTGATTCCGGCCGAGACTGAAGCCACGGTGACCCGTATCCTTGTGCTTCCCGGCGCGCATGTCGAGTCCAACACGGTCATTCTGGAAATGTCCAACCCCCAATTGGAGCAAGAGGCCATGAATGCGTCTCTGGCGCTCAAAGCCGCCGTGAGCGATTACCACAATACACAGGTAAAGCTCGAAAGCGACCTGATGAGTCAGAAGGCGGGCGCGGCGACGGTGGGAGCGGATTTTCACCAGGCGCAGTTACAGGCCGAGACCGACAAGGCGCTCTTTGACTTGGGCGTGATCTCCGGGCTGGCTTACAAGGTTTCAAGCAGCAAGGCCGACGAACTCACGATTCGCGAGAAGATAGAGAAAGACCGGCTCTCGATGAACGAAAAGGTCATCGTTTCCCAGTTGGCGGTGGAAGATGCCAGAGTGGAGCAGGCCCGTGCCCTGTATCAGCTCAAACAACAGCAGTTGGCTGCGTTGCATGTGACGGCGGGAATCTCTGGGGTGTTGATCGAACTTCCGCATCAGGTTGGCGAGCACTTGGCCCCCGGCGTCACGCTGGCCAAGGTAGTGCAACCCAATCAATTGAAGGCCTCGCTGAAAATCCCCGAGACCCAGGCTCGCGAAATCGAGTTGGGGCAGGCAGCCACAATCGATACGCACAATGGCTTGATCTCTGGTCGCGTACAGCGCATCGATCCTGCGGTTCAGAACGGCACTGTCACCTTGGATGTGGAGCTTACCGGGACACTGCCCGGGGGTGCTCGCCCCGATCTGAGTGTGGATGGGACGATCGACCTGGAACGTATGACGGATGTCTTTTATGTAGGACGTCCAACGACCGGTGGAGAAAACTCCACACAGAGCCTCTTCAAACTGGATGTGGACGGCAAGGGCGCAACGCGCATTAAAGTTCACCTGGGTCGGGCCTCCGCGAACAGCATTCAGGTGGTTGACGGTTTGCGGGAAGGCGATACGGTGATCCTCTCCGATATGTCGCGCTGGGATAACGTGGACCGAATTCGGCTCGAATAGGTTTTCACGCGGCTCGGCAATGGGGCGGATTTCCTCCACTGGTTGATGTAATCGCAACTATCACACTTGAAGCTCACGCTGCTCAACAAGGAGAAAGATCATGGCATCGAATGACACGCTGATTGAGATCGAGGACCTGACTAAGGTCTTCTACACCGACGAAGTGGAAACGCACGCTCTCTCTGGCCTTCACCTCGCCATTGCGCGGGGCGAGTATCTCGCCATGAGCGGTCCATCGGGCTGCGGCAAGTCCACCCTGCTTTCTATTCTGGGTTTGCTGGACGTGCCCACCTCCGGAAGTTATTTGCTCAACGGAAAACCCGTCGGCGCGTTGAGTTTCGGCGAACGCTCTCGAATACGCAATCAGGAGATTGGTTTCATCTTCCAGAGCTTCAATCTGATCGGCGATCTGACGGTCGAAGAGAATGTTGAACTGCCGCTTACTTATCGTGCTGGCATGTCGTCCGCAGATCGCCATAAGCGTGTGCGTGAGGCATTGGAGCGCGTCAATATGGCCCACCGTATGCGCCATTATCCCGCGCAACTATCCGGTGGCCAGCAGCAGCGTGTGGCTGTTGCCCGCGCCCTGGCCGGAACGCCCTCCATCCTGTTGGCCGACGAACCGACGGGTAATCTGGATTCAAAGAACGGCGATGCGGTCATGCAGCTTTTGGCTGAACTGCACCGCGAAGGCTCCACCATCTGCATGGTGACTCATGACGTCCGCTTTGCCCGTTATGCGGGGCGCGAAGTTCATCTTTTTGACGGCAAGGTGGTCAGCGAGCAGGAACTGAATAAGCTTGAAGAGGCAATGACGGAAGTCTAGGCCCTGCTCTTACTACCTCGGTGGGCGGCGACGGGATACTTCGGAACGATGCGATCACGGCCCGCATGCATCTTCGAGCATCTCGGAAGATGATATAAGTCCGCTGTGGCGGTTGGTCCCCAGTGGTTTTTTTGAAAAGGAAATACGACACGCTGATTCGAGAGAAACGGCGAGTATGGGAATTTTATTCAATGACAAGAACGGCCCTTCGCACTCGCATTTTCTTGCAGACTTTCCCCGCGCTTCTTCTGGCGCTTGCGTCTGTGGCTTTCGCTGTCGAGCCGACAGCGCCGGAGGCCGTGCCGCCATCGGCACCACAGTCACAGTCGGCCACCTCGGCTCATCTATCGTTAGATCAAATAGCGCGACATTCTCACAATCCTTTCAATGCCTATCGAGCCGAAGTTGTCCCTCCGCCTCGCACAGACAACTCGCCTCGGCTTGAATCGCTGGTGCGTGACGGTAAACTCTATCTCTCGTTGCGCGACGCGATCTACCTTGCCTTGGAGAACAACTTAGATCTTGTGATCTCCCGCTACAACCTGCCCATTGCGTTGACAGATGTCCAACTCACCGCAGCTGGCGGCACCTTTCGTGGCGTCAACACTGGCGTTGTGATGGGCACACCTGGCGGTGGTGGCGTCGGCGGGGCAGCAGGTACGGGAGCAGGCGGCACCACGACAGGCGCGGGCGGCGCAGGTGCCGGTTCTGCCGGAATTGTGTCCAGTACGTTGGGTACCGGCGCGATGGTTTCGGGATACGATCCTACGTTTACCATGAATGTTTATACCGACCACACGACGGAACAGCCAACCAGTCTGCTTGGAGGTGGTGGGCTTTACAGACACAACACCATTTACAGTGCCGCTGGATATACCCAGAACTTTCCCATCGGTGCCAATTTACAAATAGACTGGGTCAACGAACGCAAGACCACCAATGGGATATTCGACTTTCTGAGTCCGGAGTTGACCTCCAAAGTGGATGCGACGTTCACCATGCAATTGCTGGCGGGCTTTGGGCTTGGACCGAACCTGCGCTTCCTGCGCATTGCGCGCAACAACCGGACTATCTCCGATATTGCTTTCCGCGCCCAGGTGAGCGCAACAGTCACTCAGATCTGTAATATTTATTGGGATCTGGTGAGCGCCTACGACGATGAGCAGGTGCGTGAGCGTTCAATGACTTTTGCCGCAGAGACCCTGAAAACCAGCCGCAAGCAGGCTCAACTGGAAGCGATTCCGCAGATGGACGTGCTCCGAGCCGAGGGCGATTTGGCGTCTCGTCAGCAGGACCTCACCGTCGCGCGCACCAACCTTGAACTTCAGGAACTCTATATGAAGAACGCGGTCACTGGCGTTCTCGACGATCCCAACCTGGAAGAGATGTCGGTTGTGCCTACGGACCGGATCGCTACCACGATGAGCCCCATCGCCGATTCGGTGCAGGAGATGATCGCCGAGGCCCTGAAGAAACGCACTGAATTGCTGGAGTCGGATCTGGATTTGAAAAACCGCGAACTGACGCGGGCCAGCGCCCGCAACGCCCTGCTTCCTTCGCTCAGTGTTTACGGCACATATACCGGCACCGGTCTGGCCGGCGAAGTCAATCCGGACTATGCGTCCCTGAATCTTGGATCGGGCGTTGAAATCAGCGCACCCGCGGTATCCAAAAGCTTTTCCAGCGCCATGCAAGGTGCCTTCGATTACGCCGCGCCCGAGTACCAGGTAGGCTTCAAACTCAGTATCCCGATTCGCAACCGGATCGCAAAAGCCGACCAATACCGTACCGAACTGGAGTTCCGCCAGTCACAGGTTTATGCAGAACTTTTGAAGAAGCGCATCCACATCGAAGTCCGTAATGCGCGCTACGCTCTTGAACAGGGTGCCAGCCGCGTGGATGCGGCGCGAACCGCCAGAGACCTGGCGGCCAAGACATTGGATATAATGCAGAATGAACAAAAGCTAGGGGCGGGGTCGAATCAGATGACGCTGGCTGCCGAGCACGATTTGTCCCTGGCCGAGTCCGCACTCGTCAGCGCCGAGACTGCTTATGAAAAGGCGCGCATCGAGGTTTGGCGCGCCACTGGCTGCGTACTCGAGCAGTACGGCATCTCGATCACCGACGCGAAATCCGGCATTGTGGAGGCAACCCATTAAGCTCAGTCAGGAAAGTATCCGGGTCCTTGTGGCGGACGATCAGCCGCATATCCTGGAGGCCATAGAACTGCTGCTGGTCCCGCAGAAGATTTCCGTGGACTGTGTCCGGTCGCCGCTGTTGGTGTTGGAGGCTATTCGCCAATCCGACTACGATGTCTTGCTCATTGACTTGAATTACACGCGTGATACGACCTCCGGACAGGAAGGACTCGATCTGCTTGCCCGCATCCGGGAGTTCGATTCCCGCCTGCCGGTGATCGTGATGACCGCCTGGGGCAACATCGAGCTGGCTGTGGAATTCATCAAGCGCGGTGCTCGCGACTTTGTGCAAAAACCATGGGAGAACGAACGGCTTCTTTCGCTGATTCGCGTCCACGCAGAACTTCATCGGGCATTGCGCCGCACCTCCCAGTTGGAACTCGAGAATCGCTTGCTGCGCGCTGAAGGTGTGCCGGAGTTCATCGCCACGGCACCTGCGATGAAGCCGGTGCTTGAATTGATCGCGCAAGTGGGGCCCTCGGACGCCAATGTTCTGATCTGTGGCGAGCATGGTACGGGCAAGGACATTGTCGCGCGCCTGCTGCACACCGCTTCGCCACGCACCGGCATGGCCATGGTGGCCGTCAACGCGGGCGGATTGCCGGAAGGAACCTTCGAGAGCGAACTCTTCGGCCACGTCAAAGGCGCGTTCACCGATGCGCGTACCGACCGGATCGGACGCTTTGAATTGGCTAACGGTGGAACGCTCTTCCTGGACGAGATTGCCAATATCCCTTTGCGACAGCAAGCCAAACTGCTGCGCGTGCTCGAAGCGGGAAAATTGGAGCGGGTCGGTTCATCGCAGACCCGGAGCGTGGATGTGCGCATTCTTTCGGCCACGAATGCGGATTTGCCCGCCGAAGTTCAAGCCGGTCGCTTTCGCGAGGATCTCCTCTTTCGCATCAATACCATCGAGATCCATCTGCCCGCGCTGCGCGATCGGAGAGAAGATATTCCGTTGCTCGCCCAGCACTTTCTCAACCGCAACCGCGAGCGCTATTGCAAGCAAGTCCGCTATTTTTCGTCGGACGCCATGCAACTGATGATGCTCTACAGTTGGCCGGGGAATGTGCGCGAGTTGGAACATACTGTTGAACGAGCCGTGTTGCTTTGTCGAGGAGAAGAGATCGAGACCGCCAATTTGGCCATTGCTTCCACACGACCATCGCCGGCTTCTTTTGATAACATGAGCATCGATGAGGTCGAGGCGCATCTGATTCGTAAGGTGATGCTCCGCTTTAACGGCAATATCTCGCAGGCGGCCGATTCGCTCGGTCTCAGCCGCGCGGCCCTTTACCGCCGCATTGAGAAATATGGAATATAAAGGCATTGCCCGCGGCCACAACGCCTTCATTCGCCGTGTGCGGTGGCAGTGTATGCTGCTTGCTTTGCCTACCGTGGTTTTAGGCGGCATACTGCTCCAGCAACAGCGAGTTCCCCTGGCTCCGGCGTTGTTGCTGGAAGGTTGCCTGCTGCTCTATCTGGTATGGGTCGCCTCAGCCCTGATCGACGGTATCGTTCGCCCGCTCCAGACGCTGGCCAACGTCGTTGCGTCCCTGCGCAAAGGAGATTATGCCTTTCGCGCGCGCGGAGCCGATTCGCCGGATGCGCTGGGGGATCTCGCTACGGAGATCAATACCCTTGCCGACTTGCTCGAACAGCAACACGTGTCTTCGCTTGAGGCGACGGCCCTGCTGGCGCGCATTCTCAAAGTCATGCATGCCCCGCTGTTCGCCTTTGACCGCAACAATCTTTTGCGGCTGGTGAACGATGCGGGAGCAAGCTTGCTGAAACTGTCTCAAGCCCACTGCCTCGGTCGGCCAGCCTGTGAATTGCGCTTGGACCGAGTCGGCATGGAAGAGTTATTGGCGGCGCCGGATCAGAGCATCCATACCTTGGCTGACGGCAAGAACACCACTTCCGCGCGTTGGCTTCTTCGCAAAGCCGCATTTCGTCAAGAGGGCGCTCCGCACACATTGCTCCTGCTGAGCGACGTCAGCTTGCCCCTGCAGGAAGAGGAACAGACCGCCTGGAAGCGGCTCATTCGCGTACTTGGTCACGAACTCTCGAACTCACTTGCGCCCATTAAATCGATTGCCGGAAGTCTGCTTGCGCGAGCCGACGAAACAGAGGATGCTGAGTTCGCGCGCGATCTGCGTCGTGGACTCGGGGTCATCGAAAGCCGCGCCGAAGCGTTGCATCACTTTGTGCAGTCCTATCGCCGCCTCGCGCAGTTGCCTCCGCCACGGCTTTCCTCCGTGGACTTGCCGCTGCTCCTGGAGAGAATCTCGCTTCTCGAATGCCGCCTACCCGTCGAAATCGCTTCTGGACCCACTGTGATTCTTGACGCCGATCCCGATCAACTCGAGCAGATGTTCATCAACCTTTATGCCAATGCCGTCGATGCTTCGCTCGAAAATGGCTCGTTGCCGGTGCGCGTGATCTGGCGGCTTACCGGAGGCGCGGCCTGGATCGCGATCGAAGACCGGGGGCCGGGCATTGCCAACCCCGAAAATCTCTTCGTCCCCTTCTACACTACCAAACCGACGGGCAGTGGCGTGGGCTTGGCGCTGGCGCAGCAGATTGCGCGCGCGCATGGGGGCGAGATTCAATTAGTCAACCGGGAAGACGGCACCGGTACGCGCACCTTGGTCCGTCTGCCGATCGTTGCTTCTGTAATGTCCTGATCTCCGTCTCTGAAAGTAATTGATTCGTATTCACTCTTTTCACCCGTGAGCTTGGAATCGCCTATCCTGCGGAGTCCGCCTTCGGGCGGCCTTTCGCGCGCGCCCATCCGCCTGAGGCTGTATGCACAGGCAATGAATTTGGCCGCCCACGCGGCTATTACGGAGGAATTACTCATGTTAGCTTTTGTCTTTCCCGGCCAGGGATCGCAACGACGCGGTATGGGACAAGGTCTGTTCGACGAGGTTCCTGAATTTCTCGCCAAAGAACGCGAAATCGATGCGTGCCTTGGATATTCCATCCGAACGCTCTGCCTGGAGGATCCAGGAAACCGTTTGAAGGAGACCCAGTACACCCAACCAAGCCTCTATATCGTCAACGCTCTGCACTATTACAGGGAGGTTGCGAATGGAGGTGAGAAGCCCAGCTTTCTTGCCGGCCACAGCCTTGGCGAATACAACGCGCTGCTGGCGGCGGGTGCATTTGATCTGCTCACCGGGCTTCGTATGGTGCAGAAGCGTGGCGAGCTGTTGTCGAAGGTGAAGAATGGTGGAATGGCGGCCGTAATTGGTTTGAACGAAAGTCAGATTACACGGTTGCTCGATGAAAACGGACTGAGCGCATTGGACGTGGCGAACTACAATTCGCGGGAGCAGATTGTCCTTACCGGGATGGTGAGCGATATCAACCGGGCTGCTCCAATCTTTGAGAAGGCTGGTGCCAAGCTGTATATGCCACTCTTCGTAAGTGCCGCCTTCCACTCTCGTTACATGCTCGATGCCGCGACCAGGTTCGGGGAGTTCCTCGGCACTTTCTCATTCTCCGCATTGCGCGTACCTGTGATTTCGAATGTTACCGGCACACCCTATCCAGCGGACGACCCAACGGCTACCATTCGCTCTTTGCTGACGCGGCAGATCAGCAGTTCGGTGCAATGGGCAGAGAGCGTCCGCTATATGCTGGCCCACGGTGTGACCTCGTTCAAGGAACTGGGATCAGGCGACGTTTTAGCTCAACTTGTACTGCGTGTCCAACAGGAGCAGATTCAGCAGGAAGGAGAATAATTCAAGGCAAACGAATCTTGCTGATATGGAGTGACATGTCACAACCCGCACAACTGTGGGGTTGTTTTTGTTGTTGCTCTTACCGTTGATCGAGAACAGGGGCAGCAGCTGTCGGGCAGGTTTGAGCGACAATTTGGTGCTCTGAACTGTGTTTCTGCCTCAACTTGGTTATTATATGCAAATAATAATCGTTTATCTCCAGCGCATCGTGGCAGCGGCGAGGTGGAGCAAGCCGAGATAGCTGGCCTCTGTTTTCTCGAAACTGACCAGTAGTTTTCGGTAGCGGTTGAACCACGAGTGCGACCTATCCAGAACCCATCGGCGGGCTTTTGGGTCTTTAATCTCCCGCTTAACCGTATCCGCCTCAGACCACGAGCGGGTTCCAGCTTTTTGCCGGAATTGCTTGCCACCGAGTGCCCGACGCAGGTGCTTGGGGCAATGGCAATGGCGACAAAATTTGTCACAAAGATGTGATGAATGGAGTCGTGCTCATACCGTGACGCCGATGTTGGCGCACTATAGCACATAATTACCTAAATCTCACCAAAATTGATAATTTATAAGGGATTATATTTGGGGCGGCTAGTGGGGATCGAACCCACGACATCCTGTGCCACAGACAGGCGTTCTGCCCCTGAACTATAGCCGCCGTGTTCTTTTCGATTGTAGCATTGAATGAGGCAGGAAATCACGTCCTGCGGAGGAAGATTCATGGCTCTCTTGCCCCACAGTCCGGTGCCCGACGATTCTTTGTCCTGTCCGCCCCCGGCCGACCGCTGGCAACAGGGCGCGTGGCTCTTCCGCGAACGCACCTTGCACGGAATCGAAATCCTGCTTGACGAGGCCTTCCGCATACCCGGCATTGGCTTCCGCTTCGGCATTGACGGCATCATCGGGCTGGTGCCCGGCTTGGGCGACGTGCTGGCCGGGCTGTTGTCACTGATCATTCCGCTGGCCGCCTGGGTGCGCGGTGTGCCTTACGTCACGCTGGTTCGCATGGTCGTCAACGTCGGCATCGGCGTACTGGTCGGGTCGGTTCCGCTCTTCGGCGATATTTTCGATATTGCCTGGAAGGCCAACCGTCGCAACTATCGCCTGCTTTGCCGTCACCTTGGCGAACCCCGCCGCCACACCTGGCGCGACTGGGGATTTTTATCGTTACTGGCCGCGCTGCTCGGACTCCTCTTTGCCATCCCGATCGCGCTGACGCTCTGGTTGCTCTTCTGGTTGCTGCGCCACTGAGACTGTTGCTCGCCATTCCTTCCGTCCGTAATTTTTCAAGCGCATTGAGCTTTGAACCTAGGGGCGCTCGCCGTAAATCGAGTCATTTTCAAATGCATTACGTGGACATGAAATTGACTTCGCGCGGCGTTTTCAGGCCCGAAAATCTGCATCAACTCACCCATTTTTGCCAGATTTGCGGGCTTCAAATCGCTCTGCGAAGGGAATCTCCATGGATTTGCCAGAGGCCCAAGAGACAAGTCATTTTGAGATTGAAAAACATTCCCAAGCTGGTTCTTTCTATATTTATTGGACTTTTCTGAAACACGGTACCTCCGTCATCTGAATGAATTCTCATTCCAGCCGAAGAATTGGTTGAGGATACAAAGCATGGAAGTTCCAGTAATTCCCAGCTTTTCGATTCCTGATACGGAAGTACCAGCGCGTGTACGCCGCAACCGTCGTCGCCGCGTCAGCCCTCAGGCTGGCCGTGCGCTCCAGGTTCTGGGCCACGCAATCGAGTACCTCACCGACGAGTTTATGCATTGCGGAGCGCCCATTTCCGCCCGCGATGCGCGGATACAGGCCGTGCAATTGTTAATGGCGCTCAATCGGCAGATTTACTTCGAGTGCCCAGCAGTGCCCACCATGAGTGAGCGTTGCCGCACGTTCCTGCACCTGCCAAAAGCGTAGCCCTCCCCCAAAGAGGGTTGCACACGGATGCCGGCAGCTATAGCCGGACAGTCATGTGGCCTTTCCCCGGAGGCGATCCTCCCAAACGATTGCCGCCGGGGAGATTTTTTGTTGAGAGCATTCCGCCTCGTTCGATCAAACTCAGTCCGCTTCGTCCTCTTTTGGCGCGAACACGTTGCCCATGCGGCGAATCTGCGCGCCCACGCCGCGCAGTTTCTCCTCGAAGCGTTCATAACCGCGATCCATGTGATAGACGCGATCCAGAATCGATTCGCCGTCTGCCACCAGCGCTGCCAGCACCAGAGAAGCCGAAGCGCGCAGGTCCGAACACATCACAGCCGCCGCCGAAAGCTTGGCCGGTCCGCGCACCGTCGCCGTGCGCCCGTCCACCTTGATGTTCGCGCCCATGCGCACCAGTTCCTGCACGTGCATGAAGCGATTCTCGAAGATATTTTCCTTCACCATGCTGACGCCCTCGGCCTGTGTGGCCAGCGCCATATATTGCGCCTGCATATCGGTGGGAAAACCGGGATATTCTTCGGTGGAGATATCGGCGGCGCGCAGCTTTCCGTCGGCGCGCACCCGCAGCGTATCCGGGCCAAGCACGTCCACGCGCGCTCCCGCCTCTTCCAACTTGGCGATGATCGCGCTCAGGTGCGCCAGATTGCAGTTGGCGACAATCAGATCGCCGCGCGTAACGGCTCCGGCCACCAGGAACGTGCCCGCCTCGATGCGGTCCGGCTGGATGCGATGCCGCGCGCCGTGCAGGCTGGTCACACCCTGTACACGCATGGTCGATGTGCCCGCGCCCTCGATCTTCGCGCCCATGGCCACCAACAGAACGGCCAAGTCAACCACCTCCGGCTCTCTCGCGCAATTCTCCATCAGCGTCTCGCCGTCGGCCAGCACCGCAGCCATCAACAGGTCTTCCGTGCCGGTCACCGTGATCTTGTCGAAGACCAGATGAGCGCCCCGCAGACGGTCCGCGCGCGCTTCTAGGTAGCCGTGTTCCTGGGTGATCGTCGCACCCATTTTCTCCAGGCCCTTGATGTGCAGATCGATGGGCCTACCACCAATGGCGCAGCCGCCCGGCATGGCCACACGCGCCATTCCGGCTCGCGCAATCAGCGGTCCCAGCACCAGCGAACTGGCGCGCATCGTTTTTACGATCTCGTATTTGGCCTCGGGATCGGAGAGCGTGCGACAGCAGATGGTGGTGCGATGCTGCGCCCGCCCATAGCCCAACTCGACTTCAGCGCCCATCGATGCCAGCAGACGCCGTTCGGTCTCAATATCGCGTACCTGAGGAATATTTTCCAAGGTAACAACGTCTTCGGTCAGAATCGCCGCCGCCATGCACGGAAGTGCCGAGTTCTTGGCTCCCGAGACGCGTACCGTACCCACCAGCGGGTTTCCGCCGCGAATGACAAACTTATCCATGTGATTGATCCAAGAGAGTTCTTTGACTCCCTGCTGTTGTTCTGTGAACTTCCAGTGTAAATCGTTGCCCCTGTGAGTGCAGGGAAGAAGCCCCACACCAAGGATAAACGCACCATATTGCCCAGTATTAGGGGACAGCCTGAGTGCAGCCACAGAATCCAGCACGAGTGGATTTTATTTAATCCGATCGGCAAAGTTAGCTGCTCTGCAAAGCGGTTGCGTGAACCTGATGTGTTCACATCTGGAGAGTTTCAGGCGCTATTGCGAGAGCTGTTCTTGCGTGAGTGTGCGAAGGTCATGATTGCAGGCTCAACCGGTCTTCGCCGATCTGAACTGTTCGCACTCAGATGGAGCGATGTCAACTTCTTCCCTGTGGAGATTGCCGTAACCCGGTCATGCGAATGGAATCACTTCGGAGACACGAAGGCGAAAGCAAGCCGCAAGCTGGTCCCATTTGACATCTACGCGCAAGCTGTCTCCGCAGACAAGCTGAGTGCGAGTCTGAGGCAGGTTGATATGTTGTTGGCTTGAGTTCGGTACGGTTTTAGAAGTTGCGTACCGTTGTGTACCGTGGATATCTAATCTGTCACTTTGTGTTTGCCGTAAACCCTTATATTTCTTGGGTTTATGGCGGGGACGACGGGGCTCGAACCCGCGACCTCTGCCGTGACAGGGCAGCGCTCTAACCAACTGAGCTACGTCCCCAACTATACAGTTGCGAGAATTGTACCCGGCTACGGCAACGAACTTGCGAATGAGATTCATTCTGCATATCGGCTGTTTCCGTCTTCTGCGGGTCCATGTGGACGGGAGAAGCTTTTACCTCTGCAACAAGATTGAGTGTATCAGAAAGATGGGAGCTTTGGGGAGTCCTGAGGGATTCAATTGGAGCAATTCATCGGAATTGGATTGAATGGGCGGAATGCCTGGAAAATCGCAGAGATTTCCTGTGAAACGGTTGAGAAATGCTTGTTGGAGAGAGAAAAGTCGTCGCGCCCGGTTCACATAGAGAGATGGTATTTGCGCCAAACCCAGAATGGGGTGAGACGACTATTTTGGACAATCTTATGCGATTTGAACAATATGTGGTCCAACAGATGACGAGTACAATCCACAGCCTGTGAGCAATTTTGCAAGTGGTTCCTGGGACACCCAGTATTTGTGGAAATTCCTGAAGTTTAAGGTCGTTTTACAAGAGGCTTTGCAGACGAAAAAATAGCCGTCGCGGTGCGACATCTGCCCAGGTCGCCCGCTTCGTCTACCATCAAGGTAGACTGATGATCGCCAAACCCAAACTCGGACAGAATTTTTTGAATGATGCGCAGGCTATCGAACGCATCGCGAACTCGCTGGGCGACCTGACGGGGCGCACGGTGGTCGAAATCGGCCCAGGACGCGGCGCAATTACCGGCGCGCTGGTGTCCAGGGCGGCGCACGTGATCGCCGTGGAACTGGACGACGAACTTGCGCCTCGGCTGCGTGCCGACTATCCGCCGGAACGCATCACGGTCTTCCATCAGGATGTGCTGGGCTTTGATTTTGCGGCGGCGGCGGAGCGGGCAGGTACTCGACTGCCCGTAGTCGGCAACCTGCCTTACGGAATCACCTCGCAGATTGTGCTCAAACTGGCCGCCAGCGCCGCCTCGTTGGACCGCGCCGTGCTCATGGTCCAGCGCGAGGTTGCCGAGCGCATCTGCGCCGCGCCGGGTTCGCGCGATTACGGATTGCTGTCGGTGACGGCGCAGATCTTTGGCCCGGTCACGCAACTGTTCACGCTGCCGCCGTCCTCGTTCACGCCTCCACCGGACGTGCATTCCACCGTTTTTCGCTGGCGTTTTGAGCCGCGCTTCCAGGAGCTTGCGGTCGAGGAGGTCAGCTTCCTGCGCCTGGTGCGCCAATGCTTCGCGCAGAAGCGCAAGACGCTGGCCAACAATCTACGCGCCGCCGGTTTTGCGCCGGAGGCCGTTCAGGCGGCTCTGGAGCAGGCCACTGTGGCTCCGCAGGCCCGCGCCGAAGCGCTATCCATTGAGTCCTTCGCCTGCCTCTGGCAGGCCTTGAAAGCGGAAGAAGCCGCATCGAGCAAGGATATGGTTCCGGATTTCGCGTCAGATTGATCTTTTTGAGCTTATCCGGCGCTACACTTCTGCCTCGATTTACGGATAAGTTCTTGCGACAAAAGCTGCGCGATTCCCGGCAACGAGCAATTGTTTCTGGAAAGCCGCCGATTGACGTCAGCGCCTCGCTCCTTGCTGGAGAAGCGTTTGGGCGGTATGAATATGGCAAATGGCGACGGCCAAGGCGTCGGCGGCATCGGCGGGCTGGGGAATCTGGTCGAGTTCCAGCAGCCGAGCCACCATGAACTGCACCTGCTCTTTTTTGGCCATTCCGTAGCCCACCACGCTTGATTTGATCTTCAGCGGCGCGTACTCGGCCACTGGAACCCCCTGCATTGATGCGGCCAGCAGCGCCACGCCGCGCACTTGCCCCAGTTTCAGCGCCGATTTGGCGTTGACTGAGTAGAAAACCTCCTCGATGGCCACCGTATCCGGCTGCCAGCGCTCCATTTCGATGCTCAACTGACGAAAGACCTGTTCCAGTCGTTCGGCCGTGGTTTTGGATTTGACCAGTCGAATGGTCCCCATCGCTTTCATGATCAAACGCGGCTGACGCGCCGCATAGTCGGTCTCGACCACGCCGAAACCGGTAATCTCCGTCCCGCAATCCACCCCAAAAACCCGCATAGCCTGCAAGTTTATCGCAGCCGAGGCGCAACGCGCTGAGCAGCAGGGCAAACTGCTCATTCGCGTCAATGCTAACAAGATTGCCTCCAAGTCGCTGGCTCTTCCGTCGAGACAACTACCGCACCTGCGAACTTAGGCAACAGCGATTTATCGGGAATGATCTTTCATGAGCCGCTTGCGAAGTTCCAAGGAGACGGGCTTCGTAGAGCGTTTTGTAGCCCGCAAATTTGGCAAAAACGGGCGATTTTGAGGCAAAAATCGGGATTTTTGGGGTCAAAAAGGGCCAAAAATGGGCCTCTCTGTTTACTCTTCAGTAACTATGTAATATTTACAAATGATTGATTCCTTGGGCGTTGCGAGGTTTTTTAGGGGGCAGAATACGATTTCCACAGGGGGAGGGGGTGGGGGTACATTCCAATCCAGGTCGGATTGGGTCATCCAGAGGGTTTTTCCTCATCTCTTCATTGTGCGCGTTGCTGGAGTAATACTACGTAAGAAGCCGTCAAAAAGTTTTTGTCTATAGGGTTTTGCAAAAAGGCTCCAATGCACGACTTTAAGGGCTTCCACGACATAACGGGTAGCTGTTTACAATAGGGTGCTTGGAACATCAAACCGCAATACTGTCGGAGAGATTCATGCGTCGTTCTTTGCTCCTCATTCTCTTGATTTCGCAAGCTTCGATTGTTGCCGCCACGCAACCAGCGACGCCGAAAAGCGATGAGCCGTTGAAATTTGAGCAGTTGGCTGCAAAACATATCACTCCGCCCGAACTGATGAGCCGAGAAAATTCAGAATACCCCATGGATGCAAGCTCTCAACAGTTGGGTGGCCTGTGCCTGGTTTCAATGCTGGTGAACATTCAAGGTACCCCAGAGAAGATTCGGATTGTTCATTGCACAGATGCTTCGTTTGAAGCGAGCAGCATGGAGGCAGCAAAAACTTACCGCTTCAAACCTGCTCTTACGGAAGAGGGGAAGCCCATTCCGGTGGCGATCGCATCGGTTTTCGAATACCACGTAGTTAAATATGCTCTGAGTCTGCGCTTGATTCTCAATGCGCCGTGGATTCCCGACAGTCGTCTGAATCTGGACACCCGTCCGGGGAAGGCGGAGGTCAAGCATGAATTGAGCAAGCTGATTCGCTATGGATTCATTCCTCAGCAAGGCGGTCCATCCATTCCGGATTCCGATAGCGTGTATCCGCTGACCAGGGCGGTGACCGGCCCGCGCCTGACTCAAATTGCCGATGAGGGGTATGGGAGCGCGGCGTTTTTCAATGATGGAGACAGCGCCTGCGACATTGTGATTACCATCAGTGCAAAAGGAAAGGCCTTCGATCCGCAGGTAACTCGCTGTGAGCGGCCTGAACTGGAAAAACCGGCTATCAAGACTCTATTGAAATCGAGTTACAAGCCCGGCTTGGTGAAAGGAAGGGATGTTTCGATGCGGGGTACAATCCATCTGAATTATGATGGGCCTGAAGGCTTACTCCCAGTGAAGGTACAGTAAGACCGAAGTATCCGGTTGGCATACAGCTCTCTCTCAATCCATTTACCAAGTTATGCGACGCCCCTACTATGATTCATTGAGTTCCGACTGGATTCCATGGCGTGGCGAAGCAACAGATTAGCTTTGGTCTGGTAACCATTCCCGTAGCTTTTCAGCCACGCGATCACATCCTCATCCAGTCTCATGGTCACAGGGCGCTTGCTGGGGCGATATAAACGCCCAACTTCTGCGCCTGTCCAGTCGATGACTTCGGGCATTTCCGAAAAATCAATCGTAGCGTCGGTCTTGGCGGCGATCGCGGCGATCTCCCGCCTCTGCGCGGCTGCGAGCTTCTTCATAAAACCTCTTTTCCTGGGAGGATGCGCTTCGCGACGAAATCAATCGAATGCATTTATCCCCATCTTGTTCCCGCCACGTGTAGACGACGAATAAAATAGCGCCTGGCGCAATTTCCCCCAGTGCATTGAACCGGTCTTCCGCGTCGCCATGCGAACAATCCTTGCGCGAGAGAATCCACGGATATTCAAAGACAAGTGAAGCGGTTTCAAAGCCAACGTCGTGCTTGCGCAGGTTCTCACGGTTATTGGCAGAATCCCCATCGAATCTGCTCATCTTCGTACCCAATGTCATTGTGTCCAATGTATGTACAAATGTCAATACATCATTCAACGACCGCAGCTTTGCTGCGGGTATTGCACTGCGCGCGCGATCCCGGAGCGGCCCCGTACAATGAAGAAGGAAGTCCTCAATAATGGCGGATCAACAGCAGAGCAGTTCCCCGCAACCCGATGCCAAAGCCCCGGCCCGCAAGGCCGACGATGCCCCTTCGGGCAAGGTTTACGACGCGCAACTGGTACGCCGACTGGGCCATTACCTGCGTCCCTACTGGCTTCAGGCCACCATCTCCACGCTGGCTGTCTCGCTCAAATCCATCAGCGACGTCACTGGTCCGTATCTGGTCAAGGTCGCCATTGATCGCTATCTGACAGGTTCGCATAGCGTTGCCACCAACTGGCTGACCAGTCGCCTGCCCTCTGATCCGTACCAGGGCATTACGCGTCTGGCCGCCATTTATCTGGCCGCACTGCTCTGCGCCTTCTTCTTTGAATTCATCCAGACCTACCTGATGCAGTGGACCGGTCAGAAGCTCATGTTCGATCTGCGCCGCGACATCTTTCGCCATATGCAGCGCATGCATGTAGGCTTCTTCGACAATCATGCCGTGGGCCGCCTGGTGACCCGTTTGACCTCCGACGTGGATGCCATCAACGAAATGTTCACGGCCGGTGTGCTGGCCATTGTGGACGATTTTTTCAATCTCACGATCATGGCCATCGTCATGCTCACCATCAACTGGTGGCTGGCGCTGCTGGCCTTTGCCGTGCTGCCGATCATCCTGGTTGTGACCCGTCTCTTCCGCGACTCGGTGCGCGCCAGTTTTCGCCGCGTCCGCACCGCCATTGGCCGCATCAACAGCTTCACGCAGGAACACATCTCCGGGATGAGCGTGGTGCAACTGTTCAATCGCGAAGAGCGGGCCTATCGAGATTTTGAAGACGTGAATCGGCAGCACATGATCGCCTTCAAGGACACGATCTTCGCTTACGCGCTCTACTATCCAGCAGTGGAACTGCTCTCGTCGATCGCTATTGCGCTGGTGCTGTGGCGCGGGGGCTTCAGCGTACTGGGGCACGGCGTAGTCACCATCGGTGTGCTGGCCATGTTCATTCAGTACTCGCAGCGTTTTTGGCGGCCCATTCAGGATCTCAGCGACAAATATAATATTTTGCAAGCCGCCATGGCCGCGTGCGAACGCATCTTCAAACTTCTTGACACTAAGCCTGAGATAACCAGTCCCGTAGAACCTGAGACCGGCGACGGCAGCAATCGCATCGAGTTCCGCCACGTCTGGTTCACGTATCAGGAACTCACCGAGGAGCAGCAGGGCGCGGTCAACAAGGCCGCTGAATCCACTCTCTCCGCCGCTGATTTGCAGAAGATAGCCGACGTTGAGTGGATTCTGAAGGACGTTTCATTCAGCATTGAACCGGGGCAGACGGTGGCGATTGTTGGCCACACCGGCGCTGGAAAGACCACGCTCACCAGCCTGATGATGCGCTTTTATGATGTGACCGCTGGAGAGATACTTCTGGACGGCGTAGATCTGCGCCGACTCGACCTGAACGCGCTGCGACGGCACTTCGCGGTGGTCTTGCAGGACCCGTATTTGTTTACAGGGACGCTGGCTGAAAACATTCGCCTGGGCGACGAATCCATCACGGACGAGCGCTTGGAACAGGCCGCGCGCGATGTGAATGTGCTGGACTTCATTGAGAGCCTGCCCAACAAGTTTGCAGAGCCGATCCGCGAGCGCGGCAATTCACTTTCGACCGGCCAGAAGCAACTCATCAACTTCGCCCGCGCGCTGGCCTGGAATCCGCGCATCCTCATTCTGGATGAGGCCACATCGAGCGTCGATACCGATACCGAGCTGCGCATCCGCGGCGCACTGGAGCGCATGGTCGAGGGGCGTACCAGCGTACTGATCGCACACCGCCTCAGCACCGTGCAGCGCGCCGATACCATTTTGGTGATGCACAAAGGCCAACTGCGCGAGATGGGCAGCCACCAGCAACTGCTATCCCAGCGCGGTCTTTACTGGAAGCTGTACCAGTTGCAGTATAAGGACCAGGAAAAGTTGTTTGTGGCTAGTGGTCAAGGAGCAGCGGTCAGGGAGTAGGGCGATTTGCTGCGCCCGGCCTCTCGTGCAGCGCGCGGATGACAGATTGTTTGTTGTTAGTTTTCCAGAACAGGTGGGTTCTCGCCATCTCGATCTTCAACTGAAAAACTCGATGGACAGCGATCAGAGGGAGACAGGATGTCAAGAGCTCGGGCGGATGGTTTGTATTTATGGCTGATCGGAAGCATGTGTTTTATTTTGTCCGGCGCATTTTTGGTGACAACAAATCATGGCCCGGTGCTGGATTTCAAATTGGTCTATTGCAGCGCGCGATGTCTAATTCAGCATTGCGATCCTTATCAACAGAGCGATGTCTTGCATATCTACCGAGCGGAGGGGGAGGCGTCCCCTTTGGGTTCCGATGCCCATATTGATGACCATATCAAGTTTGCGATGCGGAATATGTATCCACCTTCAGAGTTCGTATTCACCCTGCCTTTTGCGTTCTTTTCGCCAGCAGTGGCATATGGGTTGTGGATTGCGCTCCTAGCGGGAAGCTTTCTGCTGGCCTCGTTGCTGATGTGGAATCTTGGTGCCTGTTACGCTCCTATTATTTCTGGCGGCTTGCTGTTCCTATCCCTCATTTTTGGCGGTTCACTGATTTCTTACGGCAATCCAGGCTGCATAGCTGTGGGACTGTGTGTGGTGGCTGTTTGGTGCTTTCTTCAGGAGCGGTTTGTCCCCGCCGGGATTCTATGTTTTGCTGCCAGCCTCGTCTTGAAGCCGCATGACGGTGGCCTTGTCTGGATCTATTTCTTGCTGGCCGGAGGAGTGTATCGCACGCGCGCGCTGCAAACTCTGGGCGTTGTCACTGTGCTTTGTCTGCCGATGATTTTATGGGTTCAGCATCTTTCGCCCCATTGGATTCAGGAGATGCATCAGACTTTGCAGGTACTTACTGCGCATGGCGCGCTCAACGACCCGGGGCCGACGCCGGCAGGTGGTCACGGATCCTGCATGATTACCAGCTTGCAGTCGATCATCAGTGTCTTTTGGGACGACCCGCGCATCTACAATCCGATCAGCTATCTAATTTGTGCGCCGCTGCTTATTGCGTGGGGGATCAGAACTGTACGTGTACGCCCCACGCAGAGAAATGCATGGTTTGCGCTGGCGGCCATTGCGGCCCTTTCCATGCTGCCCCTCTATCATCGGCAGTACGATTCCAAACTGATACTGCTTACGATTCCTGCTTGCGCGTTGCTCTGGGCCGAAGGTGGTCCCATCAAGTGGATTGCCTTTGCCGTGAATACCATCGGATTTATTTTGACTGGAGATCTCCCATGGGCATTTGTTATCTCGATGTGCCTGCGTACGCACCAATACACCACGGCGGCATCGATGCAAAAGCTGACGGCTGTGTTGGATATTCCTCTGCCTCTGACCCTGCTGGTCATGGGGGTTTTCTACTTGTGGATTTATCTGCGGAATGCGGCTGTCCCGGTGCTTCCAGGGAAACCTGAAGGGATGGCGGATGCGCCGATCCCGACTGCCGCGGCATCCTGAACTTTTAACTGACAAAGGCCACTTCGCGGATGCGGAGTGGCCTTTGAGGTGAAGCAGTGCAGCGAAGTTACTTGGCAGTAACGAGCGGCTTGGTGACGAGGGAACCGCTGGCGTATCCCTTGGCCATATCGGCAATGGAGATCGCCTTGTAGTCGCCGGCGTGACCGGCCTGGCCAAACTGGGTCATGCGCTGGGCAACGACCTTCTGCATGGCGGCGCGGGCGGGGGTAAGGTAATCGCGAGGATCGAACTTCTCGGGGGTCTCGGCGAAGACCTTGCGGATGGCACCGGTGATGGCGAGGCGATTGTCGGTATCGACGTTGATCTTGCGAACGCCGTTCTTGATACCGATCTGAATCTCCTCGACAGGCACGCCCCAGGTTTCCTTGAGCTTGCCACCGTACTGGTTGATGATGTCCTGCAGGTCCTTGGGGACTGAGCTGGAACCATGCATGACCAGGTGGGTGTTGGGCAGGCGCTTGTGGATGGCGATGAGCAGGTCCATCTTGAGAACTGAACCATCGGGCTTCTTGGTGAACTTGTACGCGCCGTGGCTGGTGCCGATGGCGATGGCCAACGAATCGACGCCGGTGCGCTCGGCGAATTCGACAGCCTGATCGGGATCGGTGACGTGATCGAGACCGCTGCCGCCTGCGCCGTGACCGTCTTCAATGCCGCCCAGGACGCCGATTTCGCCTTCGACCGAGATGCCGCGCTCGTGCGCGTAATCAACGACCTTCTTGGTGATTTCGACATTCTCTTCAAAGGTGGCCGGGGTCTTGCCGTCGGGCTTGAGGGAGCCGTCCATCATGACGCTGGTGAAGCCGAGCTTGATGGCGCTCTCGCAGGTCTCGAAGCTGTTGCCGTGATCCAGGTGCATGGCCAGCGGAATCTCAGGATAGAGTTCAGCGGCGGCCAGCATCAGGTGATAGAGGTAGTTGTCCTGCGCAAACTTCCGTGCGCCGCGGCTGGCCTGGATGATCACCGGCGAATTGGTTTCCTTCGCGGCTTCCATGATGGCCTGAATCTGTTCCATATCGTTGACGTTGAATGCGCCGACGCCGTAACCGCCTTTGGCGGCCTCGTCGAGGAGTTGCCGCGTAGTGACTAGAGGCATTGAAGTTTCTCCTTCTGGATTGACTCCGGCCGCCCGTGTGCTCGGACCTGTGAGGGAATCCAGTCAGCATGGTGGCGGCGGGTTTGCGATCATTTGTATGTTAACAGAGATGCGCAAGGGGAAAGTGTGGCGATGCGCACAGGCCCACATTTCTGTACCGCGCGGTTTCCCGATTCAGCGTATTTGCTTGATGCTGCGTGGGGTATGGAATAATCGGGCGGTGAACTCTGCCGCCTCCGCCCACGACTATTACCTGGTAGCCTGCGCCGCCGGAACCGTGCTTTTGCTGCTGTTGCTGATTGCCCGCGCGCGTCTGCATCCGGCGCTGGCGTTGGCGATTGCCGCGTTTAGTTTGGGCGTGGCGGCGGGGATGCCGCTGAGCAAAGTGCCACTCTCTTTTACCGGGGGAGTGGGGAACCTGATGGGTCACATTGCCATGGTGCTGGGCCTAGGCGCGGTGCTGGGGCGATTGTTGGCCTCGTCAGGAGGTGCAAGCGCGTTGGGCCGAGTGCTCGTGGAGAATTGCGGCGTGAAGGGCCTTCCGTGGGCGCTGCTGGGTTTGGCGATTCTGGTGGGGATGCCGGTCTTCTTCGAGGTGGGCTTGGTGCTGCTGTTGCCGATTGTGGCCGAGGCTGCGCACCGATCGAATAAGCCGCCGATTCTGGTGGCTTTGCCGGTGCTGGCCGGGCTTTCCATAGTTCATGCGGTGCTGCCGCCGCATCCGGCGGCGATGCTGGCAGCAACGCAGTTTCACGCGGATTTAGGGCGGACCATGCTGTGGGGATTGGCGGCTGGATTGCCAGCAGCGGCGCTGGCCGGGCCGGGGTTTGGCTGGTTCATGCTGTGGCGCTGGGAGCGTTGCAAGGCAAAGGCCGGCGACAGCGCCGAAGAAGGCTCGACACTGTTTGATGCGACCCCGTCAGAGATGAATTTGCCGCATCACGCCCAGCCAATTGGACCGGTACGCGCGGCCTCGGCGATCTTGCTGCCAGTGGCGCTGATCTTCCTGGGCAGTTGGGCCGATGCGCTCACTGCTCCCGGCAGTTGGCCGAATCAGATTTTGCATTTTACGGGGACGGCCGAGGTGGCGCTGCTGATTGCGGTGCTGGTGGCGCTGTTCACGCTGGGAAGGCACACGCAGACCGAAAAAATTGCAGGCTCGGAGAGCCTGCGGAGGCTTACAGGGCAGTCGTTTGAGCCGATTGCCAACGTGCTGATGATTCTGGCCGCTGCGGGCGGACTGAGCGGCATTCTGCGCGATTCTGGCGCGGCGCAGGCTACGGTTGGACTGGCTCTGGGCGCGCATATCGCGCCGCTGGTGCTGGCTTGGCTGCTGGCCGCCGTGGTACGCGTCTCGATGGGTTCGTCAACTGTAGCGATGGCCGTGGCCTCGGGCATTCTGGCACCGATGGCAGGCCACCTGGGTGTGCGTCCCGAACTGATGGTGCTGGCCACCGGCACAGGATCGATCATCGCCTCACATGTGAATGATCCCGGCTTCTGGATGATTCAATCGTTCTTCAAACTGGAGTTGAAAGAGACTCTTTCGACATGGACAGTGCTGGAGACAGTGCTCTCGGTCGCTGGCCTGGGAACGACGCTGCTGCTGGCCGCATTGCTGGGCTGTTAAGTTGGAAACGGCTGCGTAGATTGTTGGCTGATTTTTGTCAAAGTACCGACACGACAATTCGTTTCTGTTGGATGCAACTGCAAGCGCCAATGAAATGCCGGTTCAGCGGAGACTCCAATCAGCGGCAAGTCGTGCGGAATGAAAAAGTTCGCATCTGCAATTTCACGGTAACGTAATCGTGGAATACTTTGGTAACTTGACGACTCACAGCTAAAACGTTTTACACTTCCACTCACTGGCGAATTCAAGCATTTCCGGACTGGAATTCCGCGTCAGTTGCAATGACTGTTCGACTTAATTTTTTGCCCGACGCTGACACCTCTTTGCTGATCAATTTTCATTTTTGGATACAGTTTTCTCGTGTACTTTCCGCTGGAAGATGTTTTAAAGCGGCAAGGCGGAGCTCTGCCCGAGGCAATCAGAGTAACCAGAGTTCTTCAAAACACTTCGCTTTATCGTTTGTAGTTTTTTGTGAGTTTGATCAGACGAAACCATGAAGGAAGCAGTACGGGGCGCACGATCATGCGCGCATAAGATTGATGCCGCACGCAACTCCCTGGATTTTTCACGCGATGGAGCGGCGTATGCGGTCAACTAACACTACGTGAGTTTGTGCCTTAATTCGGAAGAGGCAACGGGAGATCCTTCGATGCGGTTTGGCGAGAAACGCGCCAAACTCCGCTCAGGATGAGTTGTATTACTTATATTACTGATAGAAATTAGACTCGGAACGATAGAAAGCAGCAACAAAAACGGGGCTGGCGACGATGGTCGGCCCCATTTTTGTTTTGGGACAAACCCTACTCGGTCTATGGGATTTCAGGAAATGCTTCAGCGGTACAAGAAATGAAGCAACAATAACCGGATTGAGCCTTGCACCGTACATTCGGGCAAGGCTCAATCCAATTATTTTTTGTAATGAAGTTAGAAGCCGACCTTGCGTTGCGGAAACCAAGTGAGTTGAATGGTGGTGGTAGTGACGGTTTGCAGGCCGGGAAGATAGATTGGAGCTTTCCAGCGCTCATAGGCGAAGTTGCCGTTGACCTCGAAGTCTTTGCCCAGGCGTTTGACGAGCTGGAAGTTCACGTCATTGAGCGTGGTGCCACCGGGTAGCAGAGTGGGGGAGCCGGGGAGGTGCTGGGTGGTTGAACCGGGGATGAAATCGCTGGCGGCCTTCTGATTGCGCGCGCCTACCTGAATGAATTCGTTGCCGCTGAGGTGATAGGTGAGCCAGGCCTGACCGCCTTTGTCCTCGCGGCCGATCCAGTCGCCGAACATCTGTCCCTTGTTGGTATAGCCCTGCCTCTGGACTACCTCCCAGTACATGAATTGCCCGTACACGCTGGAGTGCGCATGGGGCGGGTCGGTAGAGGCAGCCTCGACGCGGATATCCAATTTGGGAACCCATGGAACATGAGAGAGGTAGATGCCGGGCCGCCATGAGGCGCGGCGTGGCGCATCGGCGGGCGAAAGGTCGTCATGCACCTCGGAGTCGGAGTAGAGCGTGAGCCAGTTACGCACGAAGGGCAGGCGATAGGAGAAGTCAAATGCGCCAAAGCGCGCGCCGGGATCGGAGGTTCCGCATTTGTTGCCGGGGCAGATACCAGCCGCCATGCTGACAAAGCTGCGCAGAAAGCTCTTGATATTGATGGGTTCGTGGCCTTGGCCGCCCCAGATGACGGTGCGTTCGAAGCCGAATTCGAGGTCTTTGGTGGGGCGGAGACTGATTTTTTCGACGTGAACCCAGGGATCGCCGGGATTGACGACGTTGGGGTTGTTGGGGTTGCCCGGAGTCACAGAGGGCATGTAGGTGTGCCCGAGCAGGCCGCCAACCAGGAAGTCGTAGCGGAAGGGGCCCGTGATGCGCGAGAGCAGGGGAACGTGCAGGGGTTCGATGCGATCAATGCGGAGCGAGTAAATATTTTCGGCGTTGTTGGAGTAGGCCATGCCGCCGCCCAGGCCGGGTCCAAGCCAGTCGTCCTGTTTGCCGAAGGCGATCTCGTGATTGAGTACATGCGCGGAGACGACGGCTTCAATAATGCGCCCAGTCATGGTAGATGCGATGGGTCCCATGGGGATGGTGGCCTGATTGTAGGGAACGCCGGAGGGATTGAGGAAAGTGACACCGTCGACGGTGCTGAGCGCCTGGGCCAACGATTGCGAGTAGCCCGCAGCAGAGGGAGCGGCCTGCAGTTCGCCGCGCAGGTAGAGCGAGAAGCGGCCCGCAGTGGCGTAGCCGCTGGCGCCGGAGTAGTTGTTGAATCCGTTCTCGAAGGGGCGACCGTAGTCGTTGACGATGGTGGAGCCGAGATGGAAGCTATCGCGCAGCGGTGTGCCGCTGATGGCGCGGGAGACGGAGTAGAGCGACTCGACGCGCGCACCGCCCTGATGGGAACGGCACGGACCTTCGGCGTCAGAGTGCAGCTCGTGCAACAGAGCGTCGTAGATGGTCTGCGCCTCATTGGAGGTGGATTCGCCGTAAGTATTGCTTTCGATCTGTGCGGAGGCACTCTCCAGCATGTGGCCGACGCTGGCGCGGGTCCAGGGGCGCATTCCAATAAAGACGCTGTCCACGTAGCCCAGGGAATAGAGACGCAGTACGGCGGGATAGATCCAGCTATCGACAGGGATCAACGGCGAACCAAGCTCGGCGGGTTCGCAGACGAGCCCTGGAGCCGTCTGGGCGGCGAGCGGGTCCGTGGAAAGGAGCAAGAGTCCGGTCAACGCGACAGCAGACGAGAGGACAGAAGCTTTGAAGCCAAGTCTCCAATTCATACCATCCACTCTATCATCGGGGCTTTACCCACCTGCCACCTGCCACTTTGCGGTGGGGCCAGCGGCCGCCTGCGGTGGGGCCAGCGTCCTTCAGCGTGGGCCGCGCCAGAAAAAAGGCGCGGAGTTTGGCTTGGTAGTTTGTTGAGTTCGAGGTTGGAGGTTTCCGCGGCTCTGATCTGCGCCACGGGATTGACCATCTCCGAAAAAATCCTCCTTGCGGAATCCCATCGAGCCTGACTCCGCGCGGCGTATTTTTTGGGGGGCAAAATTTGGCAAAATGGGCGATTTTGAGGCCGAAATCCGGCTTTTTGGGGGCGAAAATGGTTAAAAATGGGCATCACTATGTACTGATCAGTAACGATGTGATATTTGCAAGTAACTGATTCTTTGTGTGTTATTTAATTATTCGGGGGCGTAAGACGATTTTCACAGGGGGAGGGGGTGGGGGTACGCGGTTCTGACCGTTCAAATCATGGGCGGATTTGGCTACGCGGAGGGGTTTTTCCTCATCTCTTCATTGTGCGCTTCACTCGGAAAATACTCGGCAAGACTCAAGACGGCGTAAACAAGATTTTGGCGAGGGGGATTTAGCGAGGCGGATCGAGTGTTTCTGATTGGGGAAAATCAACAATTCCGCGGCTAACTCCAGAAGAGTTGAGGAATTGCCAGAATGATTGTCCAAGTGCTCCATTTTGGGGCACTCCTCCCGCGTTTCCATTCCCGGAATTCCTTCCTCATCTTTCTTTCTTCCAATCTTGAGTTCCCCACTCCCAAGAAGGAAGGTAGAGGAGTGCCGTGCCTTAGTTCACGTTAAGCGGGCCAGTTGAAAGCGGACAGGGGCAGGAAAGGTGCTTGCGGCCTCTGCCCGGAGAGAGAAGCTGCCATGAGGTTATTGATCGCTGAAGATGATCGGGCGCTGGGGCTGTTTTTGAGCCGCGGCCTGGAGGCTGACGGGCATCGTGTGCATGTTGCCTACGATGGAGCAGCCGCAGTCGAGGCATTCCGCCAGGAGTTGCCCGACCTCACCATTCTGGATCTGAATATGCCCATCAAGGACGGAGAGCAGGTGCTCGCGGAGGTGCGCGCGCTCGATCCAGACCTGCCCGTGCTGGTGCTGACGGCGCGTCAGGAGGTCGATACCCGGGTTCGCTGCCTGGATCGCGGTGCCGACGACCTGATGACCAAACCTTTCAGTCTGCACGAACTGCGCGCCCGCTGCCGCGCCCTGCTGCGGCGCAAGCGCGAGGCCCGCCTGCAACTGCGCGCCGGCGACCTGGAACTGGATCGGCTGGACCATACGGCGCGTCGCGCCGGCCAACCGGTGGTGCTCACCAACAAGGAATTCGCGCTGCTCGAACATTTGATGCTGAATCGCGGCCAGTGCGTCTCGCGCGTGGAACTGCTGGACTCGGTCTGGAACCTGGAACCCGCACAGACCACCAACATCGTGGACGTCTACGTCAACTACCTGCGCCGCAAATTGAAGGACCCGCCGCCGGGATTGCTGATCCGCACGGTGCGCGGCCAAGGCTATACCGTACCCTCCGAGACCGATCTCACGCTGCCCGCGCTGGCTGTTGCCGCGCCGACGGCAACCATTCCGGTACTTGAAGTGAATTAGCAGACTTCTTGTCTAACCCGTTCGTGTCTCAGGAGATCGCCATGCTGCCTGTTCCCGTTCCCACGCCTGTTGCCTCCACCCTCCGCCCTCGCCCCCGCACCGCATTGGTTGCCAGCGCCGACCGCAGCTTTCGCCAACGCCTCAATGAAATTCTGACCGGCCTGCGCTGGCAGGTACGCGAGGCCGAGGGCGGCGCGCAGGCCTGGGCCGAAGCGCATACCTCGCTTCCCGAGGCCATCATCGTCGATTCCTGGCTGCCTGATCTGGATCTCGCCGAATTTCTGCGCGATTTCCGGGGCAGCTTTCCGGAAGTGGATCTGGTGACCGCCGGTGGATCGTCTGCGCAGGAAAGTCCGCGCGGTCCCTATCGCCAGGAACTGCTCTATGCCCTGCGCCGTTCGCAGGATACCGATACCGCCGCCTGGAATACCGCTCCCTCCTTGAGTAGCCCGCTGCTGCCCTCCGAACTTTTGCGCGTGGATTCAGGGCCGCTGGCCGCGGTAGCCTCCGCCGCCATCTCCACGCTGCGCCCCGTGGTGGCGACCAAGACCGAGACCCAGGCCGCGGAACAGGAGCTTCATGCGATCAACGAACAGTCGATCACCGAGCGGCTGCCGGAGCTGATCGGCAACGCCGCCTGCATGATCGAGGTCAGCCGCCGCATCCGCCTGGTGGCCCCGCGCCTGACGCCGGTGCTGATTGAGGGGCCGACCGGATCGGGCAAGGAACTGGTGGCCGAGGCCCTGCATCGTCTCTCCCCGCGCAATCGCAAGCCCTTTGTTGCCATCAACTGCGCGGCTATCCCTGAAGCATTACTTGAAGCAGAACTCTTCGGCCATACGCGCGGAGCCTTTACCGGCGCGGTGCAGGGACGGGTGGGACGCATCGAGTCGGCCGACGGCGGAACCCTGTTTCTGGACGAGATTGGCGAGATGCCGCTGGCGCTGCAATCCAAGCTGCTGCGTTTTGTCGAAAGCGGCGAGTTGCAGCGCGTGGGCGACAACGAGACGGTCAAGGTGGACGTGCGCATTCTGGCCGCGACCCACCAGCCGCTGGCCCAGCATACCCAGGCCGGAGAGTTTCGCGCCGACCTCTACTACCGGCTGGCCGTCTTCCTGATCCGCACGCCGTCCTTGGCCGATCATGCCGAGGATCTGCCGCTGCTGGTGGATCACTTCATTCAGCGTATGGGGCGCGAGTCTCCGGTCAAGCGCGTCGATCCGTCGGCGCTGGCCAAACTGGCCGCGCACGATTGGCCGGGCAATGTGCGCGAGTTGGAACACGTACTGGAGCGGGCCGCGATTCTGGCCGGTGACGAGTCGGTGCTGACGGCGCGCGAGATCGACTTCGGCATGATGGTGAACTGAGCGCGTTGAACATTGAAAAAAGCCAAGGAGGTTGCCATGGAGATGCAGGTTGAAACTCGATTGAGCGACCAGTTGGCGCGTTACCTTGACCTGGCCACCAGCCAGGTCAAGCTGACTGCGGCCAATATGGCCAATATCGATACGCCCGGCTACAAGACCGTGGGCATGGACTTTGCGGCCGAGATGCGCGAGGCGCTGCAGGGCGTGGATCAGGGAGATCCAGCGCGCACGGTCACGTTGAAGGCCGTCGATGGGCTGATCGCGCGGCCTGACGGGAATAACGTCTCGCTGGACCGCGAAGGCCTGAGCATGGCCGAGGCGCAATTGAAGTTCAAGACGGGCGTGGCTCTGATCAAACAGGAGTACCAGCGCGTGATGGATGCGATCCACGCGGACAAGTGAGCGGACAGCTAACAGTTCACAGTGAGCTATTCGCTGACAACTGACAATTGTCCGCTGTTCGCTGGAGGAAAAGATGAATCTCTTTGGAATGATGGATACTTCGGGTGGAGCGATGCAGGCCGAGCGGATGCGCGCCGAGGTGGTAGCGGCCAATATGGCCAATGCCGAGACCACGCGCACGGCGACCGGCGGACCCTACCATCGCCAGCACGTGATCTTTGCCGCCCAACACGGCGATCCGGGCTTTCTGGATTCTCTGGCCTCGGCCAGCGGTTCAACCCCCACTCTGGCCATGGCACCAGGCACCTATCCGCTGACCTCCATGCCCTCGATCAACGGCAGCGCGGGGTCGGTGGCACCGGGAGTGAGCATTGCGGCGGTGGTCGAGGACCCCGGCGCGCCGCTGAAACGGTACGATCCGGGGCATCCCGATGCCGGGCCGGATGGTTATGTCTCCTATCCGGACATTAACCCCCTCACAGAGATGGTGGACCTAATGGGGGCGACACGTGCTTATGGTCTGAATAGCTCCGCGGTCCAGGCCGAGAAGGGCATGATCGCCTCGGCGCTGGAGATTGCCAGAACATAGCAGGCCGGGCGTTGATCGTCTGACTTGGAACAGGAGAAACCGCAATGAACCTCATGACTTCGGTGACCGCCGCCGCCTCGACAATAGGCGGCAACAGTGCGTCTCTGTCGACAGCTTTGGCATCGAAGACCGGGACAGCCGAATCGCCCGCACCGTTTTCCGAGCTGTTGACCGATGCCGTAGGCCAGGTGAACCAGTTGGAGGATGCCGCTCATGCGGCGGTGACCGGATTGATCAGTGGCTCCGGCGTGGATGTGCATCAGGCAATGATCGCCACGGAAAAGGAGAGTATGTCCTTCGAGTTGGCATTGGCTGTACGCAACAAGGCGGTGCAGGCCTACCAGTCGGTGATTGGCATGCAGTTTTAACGGGTGGGTGGGAGCGGAGCGTGCAACTCTCCGTGAGCAAGAGATCGTAGCGACAGAGCGGAACAAGCAGCCGAAAGAGCGGCGGGACAGCAATCATGGCGACCGGAACACAGATGGAGAAAAGCGTGCCAGCGATGCCCGGACAGCTACAACTGTCTGACCGGGTGGCCGGATTGTGGGCGCGGATGCGGGTGGCGTGGGCGGCGATGCAACCGGCGCAGCGCGGCTGGGCGATGGTGGCGGCGGTGCTGCTGGTTGCGCTGCTGGGCGGTCTGATCTGGTATGCGATGCGCACCGACTGGCGGCTGCTGTACGCGAATATGGACCCGGAAGATGCGCGCGCGGCCGGCCAGATTCTGACTCAGGCGCAGATTCCCTTTCAGCCGACCACGGACGGCGCGGGCATCATGGTTCCGGCACCGCTGCTGGACAAGGCGCGGCTGGTGACGGCGGCCAAGGGCGCGTTGAAGAGCGGGCGACTGGGATTCGAGATCTTTGACAAGCCGAATTGGGTGGGTTCGGAGTTTGACGAACAGGTGAACTATCAGCGCGCGCTGGAAGGCGAACTGGAGCATACGGTCGGCACACTGGCCGACGTGGAATCGGCGCGTGTGCATCTGGTGATGACCCACGATTCGCTCTTTCGCGAGTCGGAACGACCGGCCAAGGCTTCGGTGGTGCTTAAATTGCGCCATCGGACGCTGGCCGAGGGCGAGCCGGAGGCGATTCGTAATCTGGTGGCCTCGGCCGTGGATGGATTGATGCCGGAGCGCGTGGTGCTGGTGGATGCAGCCGGCCATTTGCCGTTGGGACCGAAGACCGCCGAAGCGATGCAGTTGAGCGCCGAGCAGGCACTCGAGGAGAAGTTAATTGCCACGCTGGAACCGGTCACTGGAGCGGGCAATGTGCGCGCCTCGGTGACGCTGGACTACGACCCGGCGGCCACCGACGAGACCAAGGAGACCTACGATCCAGACCAGACGGTTACGGTTTCGATGCAGCGTTCGGAGCAGACCACGGGCGGACAGCCGGTGGCCGCCGGAGTTCCCGGCACGGCCTCGAATGCGCCCAACGCCCAGCCGCTGCCGGTCTATCCGCAACTGGTCTCGCCGCCGCAAAGCGCAAAGAGCGAGTCCGGCAACTACGCTTCTTCGAAGACGGTCAAGCACGTGATCGAGAATCCCGGGCGGGTGCGCAGAATGACAGCGGCGATTGTGGTCAACGACCGCCTGGTGCAGCCTGCGAGCAAGGGCAAGGCGGCCAGTTGGCAGCCACGGACGACCGACGAGTTGCGGCACCTGACCGCGCTGGCTCAGGCCTCGGTGGGTTTTGATACGACGCGCGGCGACATGCTGACGGTCGAGGATCTGGCTTTTGACGAGAATCGTCCCCCGCAGCCGGTCTCGATTCAAGGTCAGGTGCTGTCGAAGATAGAAGGATCGCCGGTGCTGGTGAAGTATTCGGCGCTGCTGCTGGGGTTGTTGCTGGTGCTGGCACTGGGGGTGCGTCCGGCACTGAGCCGTTCGCGGTATGGAATCGCTCCGACGAAGACGGCGGCGGTGAAGGGCGTGGCCAAGGGTGCGGCGAAGGAATTGCCCGCGGGCGCTCCACCTCCACCGCCTCCTCCGCCTCTGAAGCCTCCCGAGCCTGTCGAATTGGATCCGGAACGGATCAGGATGCAGCAGATCTTCGATCAGGTCAGCGATCATCTCAAGCGCGAGCCGGTACAGAGTTCGCGGTTGCTGCAGAGCTGGATTCACTCGGATTGATGCGTTCCTGCTGGAGAAGGATTTTTGATAGGGATGTGCGGACAGGCGGATTTGAGCGGGATGTGATTGCGGCAAGAACGGGAAGTGGGAAAGGAAAACGACCTTGGCGGATAAGGAAGCACGGCGTCGATTGACGGCCAATGTGAGTGGATCGCGCAAGGCGGCCATCTTGCTGGTGGCTGTCGGCGAGGATCTGGCCAAGGAGATTCTGCGCGATCTTCCCGAGGTTGATGTGCAACGCATTACCGAGGAACTGGCCGATCTACGCGGCGTGACCTCGGAGCTTTCCGCCGAAGTGATGGAGGAGTTCTGGGAGCTGCTGGAGACGCAGAACTTCATGGTGCATGGAGGTCTGGACTATGCGCAGCGGCTTCTGGTGGAGACCTTCGGCAAGGAGCGTGCCGACGATCTGCTGGCCTTGGTGCGGCGTTCACAGGAGGCTGCGCAGGGCAATCTGGCCAAGTTGCAACGCACCGACCCCCAGCAGTTGGGCAAGTTGCTGGATAGTGAGCACCCGCAGACCATCGCGCTGGTGCTGGCTCACCTGGACCCTCGCCGCGCCTCTCTGGTGCTGGATAACCTGAGCGAGGAACACAAGGTGGTCTCGATTCAGCGGCTGGCCGAGATGCGGCAGTTTTCGCCGGAGATGGCGCAGAAGGTGGCGCATATTCTGCACCGGCGTCTGGAAAACGTCGGCGATACCGGGCGCAAGAGCTACTCGGGCTTCAAGGCGGTGGCTGATCTGCTGAATCGGCTCAATGCCGAAGAGTCCAAGAAGATTCTGGAGACCATCGAGGATGGTCAGCCGGAGCTGGCGCTTTCGATTCGCAATCTGATGTTCACCTTCGAGGATCTGGTGACGGTGCCGCCGGCCACGATTCGCGAGATTGTTTCAGGCGTGGATAAGCGGCAACTGGCGCTGGCGTTGCGTGGAGCCAACGAGGAGTTGCGCGCGCAGATCTTCAAGTCGATGAGTTCGCGCGCCGTCGAGATGCTGAAAGAGGATATGGAAGTGCTTGGCCCAGTGCGATCGCGCGAGGTGGCCCAGGCCCAGCAGGAGATTTTGAACCTCGCCCGCCGACTGGAGGCTGAAGGCAAGGTGGTACTGAAGCTGGAGACCGGCGACGAGATGATGGCGTAACGGGGGGACAGGGAACAGGGACACGGGAATTTTCAATGGGTGGCAGATGAGCTTGATGGGGCAAGAGGGATCTTCGCTGAGAGTTGATCGGTTGTGGAAAGAGCGTCTGCTTCTGCTGTTTGAAAACTGATTTCTAATCCCTATTCCCTGTTCCCTAATCTGCCCCCTGATCTCTGTAAAGGAGCAACGCCTTGGACCAGATTGGATCGGCAAGCGGTGGAAAGCCCGCGCGGCTCGAGGTCTTCGAGTATGCGGCCGATCCCCATGCGCCGCCTACGCCTGGATTTGTGGGCTGGGGTGGTGGGGCGGATGGAGATGCGGAAGAGTCTTCGGCGCAGAGCCACGCGATCAGCGCCACCGAGACGCGTCTGCGGGCCGAGTTCGAGCCGCGTCTGGCCGAGGAGACGCGACGCAGTTTCGAGGCGGGCCGCGCTGCGGGGCGGAGCGAGGGGCAGAAGGCCGAGCACGATGCCCATGCCGCGGCGGAGGCCAACGAGCATACGCGGCGGGTGCATCAGTCCGCGGAGTTGATTGAGAGTTTTTCTCAGGCGCGCGAGCGTTACCTGCAAATGGCCGAGCACGAGGTGGTGGAGCTGGCGCTGGCGGTGGCGGCGCGCATACTGCGTCGCGAGGCGCAGATGGATCCGCTGCTGTTGACGGGCGCGGTGCGCGTAGCGCTGGGACAGATCGCTGGATCGACCCAAGTGCGGCTGCACGTTCCGCCGGACGAACTGGATTTGTGGACCGAGGCGATTGCGCTGTTGCCGAATTTGCCGGTGACTCCGCAGGTGGTGCCCGGCGAGGGGATGCGATTGGGCGACTGCACAATTGAGACGGAGATGGGCACGGTGGATCTGGGCGTACGCGCGCAGTTGAGCGAGATCGAGCGGGGATTCTTTGATCGTGCCGGTGCGGTGCATAAGGTGGCGGCAACGGCTCCGGCGAGAACGCAAGCGATGCCGCACGCGGAGGCTCCCGCCGCATTGCCACCCAGGCCGGTTGCGCCTGCGCAGGAGGTCACGGCATGAGCACGGTGCTGGCACCTTACTTTGCGCGATTGAATCGTGGGCAGACCTGGCGATGGAACGGCCATGTGCTCGAATCGGTGGGGCAGACGATTGAATCGGCGGGACCGCCGGCTTCGGTGGGCGAGTGCTGCGAGATCATCGACCAGACGGGCCGCGCGCATCTGGCCGAGGTGATCGGCTTTCGCGGGTCAACGGTGCTGTCGATGCCGGTCGAATCGACCGAGGGAATTCGTTTTGGCGATCCGGTGGCGGCGCTGGGGTTGAATCCGGAGATTGAAGTGGGACCGGCGCTGATGGGCCGGGTGCTGAATGCGCTGGGTGCGCCGATTGATAGTGGAAGGCACCCGGACGTTTGCGAGGTAATGCCGCTGGACGGGGTGGTGCGAGCACCGCTGGACCGGGTTCCGATTCGTACTCCGCTGGGTACCGGTATCCGCGTCCTGGATGCGCTGCTGACCGTGGGCCGAGGACAGCGCGTAGGGATCTTTGGTGGCTCGGGCGTGGGCAAGAGCACGCTGATTGGCATGATGACCCGCAATACCGAGGCGGATGTGACGGTGGTGGGTCTGGTGGGCGAGCGTGGCCGCGAGGTGGGCGAATTCCTGGAGGACGCATTGGGCGTTGAGGGCCGCGCGAGATCGGTGGTGGTGGTTTCCACCTCCGACCAATCGCCGCTGTTGCGTATGAGAGCCGCGTTGGCCGCCACCACCATCGCCGAGTTTTTTGCCGCGCAGGGAAAGAATGTGCTGCTGGTGCTGGACTCGTTGACCCGCTTTGCCATGGCCGCGCGCGAGATTGGACTGGCTGCCGGGGAGCCGCCCACCGCCAAGGGCTATACGCCCTCGGTCTTTACGCGTCTGGCGCGCCTGATCGAGCGAACCGGGCAATTTCGCGTCGGATCGATCACAGCGTTTTATACGGTTTTGATGGAGGGCGACGATCAGCAGGACCCGCTGGTCGATGCGGTGCGTTCCTTGCTCGATGGGCATATTGTTCTTTCCCGCGCGCTGGCCGCCGAAGGTTGGTATCCGCCGATTCAGGTGCTGGACTCGATCAGCCGATTGATGCCGGTGGTGACCGAACCGCAGCACAAGGAGCAGGCGGCATTGATGCGCCGTTTAATGGCCGTCTATGCGCGCAGCGAGGATCTGGTACGCATTGGAGCCTACAAACCCGGCTCCGATCCCGATCTGGATCGCGCCCTGCGCGCGCGTACGGCGATGCGCACCTTCATGACGCAGGACGCGCATGAGCAGATGCGCTTTGCCGATTGTGTGCGTCGTTTGGCCGCACTGGCGGCGGAGGTATAGCGATGGCCGTCTCGCGCGCGATGCGCCGCCTGTTGCGCATTCGAGATATTGAAGAGGAGCAGAGCAAGCTGGCGCTTGAATCCGCCTTGGGGGAACTGCATCAGCTTGAACACGCGCTGGTGGTCAGCAACGAGATGGGGCGTCGCGGGCGCAATCTGGTGATCTCCGGCGCATGTTCCGGCGAGATGACGGACCGTCTGGCCGGCATCGAAGAGATGCATACGTCCGAGCGCCGCATTGATGCGCTGGAACCGATGATTGCAAACTCCAAGTCCGGAGTTGATGAGTTGCGTCAGGAGTTTCTCATTAAACGCGTCGAGCGGAAGCAGGCTGAAACCTTGATTCAGGAGGCGGAGGCGCGCGATGCCCTCGATGCCGACCGGCGCAGTCAGCAATCTCTCGATGATTGGTTCCGGAACCGGATGCACCGCGAGGAAGTTAAAGAAGATACAGAAAGAACCGAGTCGCTGGCGCGTACATTGCTTCCTGCATCGCATCCGCAGGCCACGATTGCCAGCTCCAAATCCCCGAGCGAATCGACCGATTCCTTGAAAACATGAAGGAAAACTCGACTTGGAACGCAGTTCCTTCCTGAAACGGGAGGCCTGTCCCATTCGTGATATTGCTCTAACCCTTCCCCCACATGCTTTGGCACGGTATCTGCATGGTCTTCCCGCATGACCGTAGCCGCAGCAATCGAAACCGGAAGTCAGGCGTCCGCGAGCCAGGGCCAGGCGATGGGCAAGCTGCCTGGAGGGTCGAAGAGCGCAGGCTGGATCAACCAAGTGGGAGCGCCGCTGGCGGCCTCCGCGTCCTTCAGCACGACGGGAAGTTTCCGCTCCGGGATGCAGAGTTTGCTGGCCTCGCTGGGTGCCGAGACTTCATCGGGAGCGGAGGCTTTGCTGGCCGAAGCAAAGATGCCACAGTTTGGATTGACAAAGGGGAGCGCGCAAACCGATACGGCTTTGACCGGTGCTCTGGCTCAAGCCGCATCGCTCTCATCGAACCTCGCCACTGCGTCCAGTGTTGCGGAAAACCCAACGGCAAGCTCGAAAACAGTCGAATCAAAACTCTCCGCGTCGCTGTCCATGCCAGCGCTTGCTGATGATGCTCTGAACCTCAAGCTGTCTGCGGCAAAGAGTTCGTCGAGCGCCTCATCGGAGGAGTCCAACTCCAGCACTCGTTCGAGCAGCACCGCCAAACCCGCGAAGACGGAGTCCGCTTCAGCGGTGATCGTTGCGGCGCAACCCACGACGGGGTTGCCAACAAACATGAACGTTGCCGCGCCAATTGCCGTGCCGATTGCCGCACCTTCGCTCTCCGTGCCTGTCACGCCTGTCGCAAGCTCTACGTCCTCGCTTGCTTCCGTGGCCGATCTCGCGAACATCGCGTCGACAGTCGAAGCGAGCGTAGCCTCCGAACTGTCCGCATCGACTATGGCCGTGACGAATCAGGCGCAGGTCGCTTCGGTTGCTTCGCCCCGCTCTGAAGCGCGAACCACGCAGACGAATCCAACTCCATCTTTCGATTCATCCGGCGCGAACTCTGTCGCCGAAGTTGCCACCGCATCGAATGGGCCGGTCGTTGCTCAAGAACCTCTCACGACTACGCCACAGCTTTCGTCCACGGCGATGGTTTCCGTTCCCGTGAGTGTGCAATCAAGCGCGGCGACGCAGGCGGTCCCGACCGATGCGAGTCGAGCGGCAACGATGCCTTCAAGTGCAGAAACAAATCGCTCCGCACGGACAATCTCTTCGTCCGTTCCAATTTCGCCCAGCCCGGTTGTTGCGTCCTCCGTCGCAGCAGAAAAGCAGGTTGGGCTTGCCTCGGCAACGCCTCAAACTGATCCCGCAATTCAGGACCAGACGAAGGTGCAGTCTGCGCAACCGAGTTTCGAGTCAAATCCGATTACAACGAATGCGGCGACGGCCTCGCTTTATCCCTCGATTCCTGCTCAAACGATTGCTATTGCCACAACCGATGAGACAAAAACAGAGCAGGCCGTGGGAGATTCCACAGTTCCTGCTCCGACTTTGCCAGATCTAACTTCTGCAGCCGTTCCATCGATCCAGGATGCAACGCTTCCATCGAAGCCGGCCGGAACAGAATCACAAAGCGTGGCCGCATCTGAGTCTCTTGATATAGATGCGGCAGCGTCACAACCGGTTGAAGCAGTTGCAACGGTCGATTCCGCAGCTATCGCACAGAAACAGACCTCCGCAACGCAAGCGTTGCCGCGATCCGCATCCACTTTGCCGCTCTCGTCGGCGACCTCTTCCTCGATTCAGTCCAACGTACTTCCCGATCCTGACCGTGCAAAGCCGACGCAGCCGGTTGCGGGGTCCACTCACGCAGCGGCTCATCGAGGCGGATTGCAGAACACCGCTCCAACGGTCGCCGCGCGTGGCGCAATTACGGGCGGCGTTCCTACTGCAATCAGTTCCACGACTTCAACGGGAATGAGTACCGGTACTTCGGCAACAGCATCTTCAGCACGGTCAAACGCACAAAACGATGCGCAGCCCGTTGCTCAGCCTTTGGTGACTTCAGGCAGTCCCGCATTGGCGATCACGGCGGCTCCAGTTGGCAATGATATTTCCGCGCCGGACATTGTCAGCGATGGGCTGAATGAAATCGTTTCCTCCTCCGCCGCTTCCTCCGTTACCGGCAAGAGCGCCGCGAGTGGGCGAAATGCGATTCAATCGGCAACGCGGCCGGTGGCTGGTTCCGTCGAGCATCGCAACCCGCTGACCGGCGCTTTGTCCGTGGAGGCGGCTCCGGTCACTCCGGCGCACGTGAGTGCTGTGACCGATGCATCGGCGCTGATGCGCGATCCATCCGCAGCGCGCTCGGCGCTGTTGCAAACGGGTGCCTCTGGTGGAGCTTCGGCGAGCGCCGCCACTCCGGGTTCACGCGATCCCATTGCCGAACTGGACGCGCAGGGCGCATCAATCACGCCCACCTGGGTTCATGCCGGGGCGCAACATGCCGAGGCGGGATATGAAGATCCCAATCTTGGCTGGGTGGGTGTGCGCGCGGATTTGAGTACGGGCAGCGTTCATGCCTCCGTGGTTCCAGGCAGCGCCGATGCGGCGCAGGTGCTGGGAACACAAATGGCGGGCTTGAACTCCTATCTCAACGAGCATCGCAGCCCGGTTGACACAGTGACCTTGTCCGCGCCTGAAGGCCGAACTATTGGAAACGCAACGGACCAGGGCGGGGGAATGCAGCAGGGAAGCGGCCAGCACACGGGCCAGAATGCGGCGCAGGACGCAGGGCAGGGAAGTAGCTCGGCTCCGCAATCGATTGCGTCGGTCAGCACACGGGCCTCCGCAGTGGCGGCTCCTGTACAGGCAAGCACTTCAACCTCAGCGGATCAATCCGCGGAGATCAACTCCACCGGCGTTCACATCTCGGTGGTGGCCTGAGTCGGGTCAAGAGTTTTGGGACGGGTAAGAGGAGTTGAAAATTCAGGGCATGTGCGACCGCCCACGGGAAATGCAACCGGCAGGCAAGCCGGAGAAGGATGGTAGGAATATGGCAGCAATGGCAGGAGTTCTGAATCACGGAACAGTGGCGGGACAGGCTTTGACGAGTCCGAGTCCAATGGCCGCAACCACCAGCAGCAAGAGCAGTTCGAGCAGTTCCTCTTCCACGATCTCGGCGAATGACTTTCTTACGCTGTTGGTGACCGAGATGAAGAATCAGGATCCGACCGCGTCTACCGATCCAAATGCCTACATCAATCAACTTGTCTCAGTGAACAGCCTGGAGCAGTTGATCAATATCAATCAGACGTTGACTACGGCATATCCTGCCAAAACCACGACAGCGAGCAAGGACGTTTCGGCTGAGTCCGCGCCCATCGCCGCTGTTGCCAGTGCCACATCAGCGCAGTCAGCTGCTCCCGCGCTGGCACCGGGAAACCTGGCCATTCCTGCGGCGAATCCCTCTGCGAATCGCGTGGCGCAGGCGCTCAGCGGCCAGTACCGTACGCCGTCGATTCCGGGCGGACTCGGCGTCCAGTAAGGTCGGACACTGCGCCAGACAAAGGCGAATGCAGCGCCTGAAAAGTTTGTTCACCCGCGGGTCGGCAAGGCCCGCAAATCCGATTCGAGGAGACTCGCGATGCCCAATTTCTTTGTTCCACTCAGCGGTCTCAACGCCGATTCAACGGCGCTGAACACGATTGCCAATAACCTGTCGAACATGAACACGACTGGATTCAAGGCGCAGACCACCAACTTCAGCGATCTGTTTTATCAGCAAATGGGCCAGAATGGTTCGGGCGATGAGATTCAGGTCGGAACTGGCGTGAAAGTAGCATCAAACAGCACCGATTTCACCACCGGCTCGATTGCGCCCACCGGCATCTCGACCGATGCGGCGATCAACGGCACCGGATTCTTTGTGCTGGATAACAATGGCAGCCAGCTCTATACCCGTAACGGAACCTTTCAGACCAGCGCCAGCGGCGTTCTGGAGTCCACAGACGGGTTGGCGGTGATGGGCTATGCGGCGTTGAATGGCGTGGTCACCACGGGCGGCGCGTTGACCGATCTTTCGTTGCCGCTTGGCCAGACCATGCAGCCTTCGGCTACGACCACGTTCAGCATGACACAGAATCTGAATTCCACCTCTCCTATTGGAACCGTTGTGACCGGCGGTCCAGTGCAGATCTATGACTCGCTGGGAAAGAGTTATGAAGCCACAGTCAACTACACCAACCTGGGCGGCAATAGCTGGAGCTACAACATTGTTTTGCCGGATACGCTGACTGCTGCTCCTGCCACCGCCGCCGCTGCCACCACCATGGCCGTGCCGACGCCGACACCGACCGCGACTATCGTTCCCGCAGCCACCAACGCGGTCGAGCCATCGACTACAGTGATTAACCCCGTTACCGCCGGTACAGCCACGGCCGCGGCAACTACAGCGCTGCTCAATCCCGCCGCCACGGTGACCGCTGCATCCACTACTACGCTGTTGACGCCGGAAACAACTCCTGTCCCTGCCGCTGGTACGTTCATCTACAACTTCCCTACCAGCAACGGTAACGTGGCCACGCTTGATCCCACTACGACCACTTTGAAGCTTTCCGGTCTGAATGGTGTGCCCGCCACGGTGACCACGCTGGCGGCGACTTTTACCCGTAGTGTCAGCGGTGGTCCGACGGAGACCATTGCCGACTATGTGGTTGATCTCCAAAATGCGATCACCGCCGCAGGTATTGTTGGCGTGACGGTTTCTTCACCGGCTGCCGGTCAGCTCTCCATCGTTGGACCGGCGACACTGAGCACGGTTGGCAATATCGGCCAGGATTTTACTGGAAACAAGGTCGATTTCAACTTCGCGACCAGCAACGGTTCGCTGGCCACAATCGATCCCACCACCAGCCTCACCATCACTGCGCCCAACGTCAACGGCACCAATACCACGATCGGGCCGCTGGCGGGTCTAACGGCTGGTGAAACGGTGGCAACCTATGTGGCGGCTTTACAGGCGAAACTTACCGCTTCCAACATTACCGGTGTAACGATTGGTTTCACGCCTGCCAACGGCAAGTTGACCATCACAGGGCCAACTGGCATGGTGGTGGGCGGCACGGTGACGCAGGATTTTACCGGGAATCAGACCAACTTCACCTTCGGTTCCTATACCGATCCCACGACAGGATTAACCACCCAGGCTGCGGTCGATCCTACCAGCGCTCTGACGATTACCGCGCTGAACACCTCTGGGGTATCGACACCGGTCCCGATTGTTTTGTCCAACCCCGCGGGTGAATCCGTCGCTCAATATGCAATCGACATCAATGCCGCATTGACGACAGCAAACATCTCCGGTGTTACGGCAACGGCCACCAATGGCGTGCTCTCGTTGGTTGGTCCCTCTTCCACCACGGCGATCACAGGCTACGTCAATCAGGACATTCTGGGCACGACCATCACCAGTGCTCTCAATCCGACTTCACCTGTATCGACCACTGCGGCAATGTCGCTTGCCGCAACCACCCCAGTCAATGCCACCCCCGCGACCAGTACCGTGGCCGCGGTTTCAGATACCACCACGGTTCCCGGCACCACGACCGACACCTATTCCTTTGCTGCCACCGGTACTGTTGCTGGAGCCACCAGTATTACCATCACCGGGCCGGCAAGTGTGGGCCTTGGAACGGCATCAGTAACCATCACTCCGACTACCCCCGATGAATCGGTCACCGCATTCTACAACGACATCGTTACCAAACTGGCTTTGCCTGCTACGGGAATCAAGACCGGCGCTGGTGGCATTGTTGTGGCAAATCCAGCATCGAATAAAATTCAGATCGGCGGACCGACGGCTTCGCTGGTTGTCAGCGGCGCCATCAAGCAGGATGTGGCTCTGAGTACAAAGAACTACAACTTCATTTCCAGCAACGGGGCACTGGCCACTGTCTCTCCAGCCACCAATTTGGCCATTACGGAAGGAGCCACCACGGTCACAGCGGCGGCTTTCACCGGCAATATCTCTCTGTCCAGTTATGCAACTTCCCTGCAAAGCCAATTGACAGCCAATGGCATCACGGATGTGACTGTCGCCGATAACAATGGCGTACTGGCCATCACTTACCCGACAGATGCATCCTTTGCCGGTTCTGTCACTCAGTCTTTTGTCGGAGCACAGAGCAGCTTTGACTTTGGAACCTACACCGATCCGAATACTGGATTGACGCAATCCGCTACCGTCGCCGGCTCGACCAGCCTGACCATTGGCTCCGCACCCACCATCAACGGCACGACTGTCAACGTGACGGTTGCTCCTTTGAATCCTGCCGGTGAGTCTCTGGCGCAATATGTAACGCAGGTTCAAAATGCGTTAGCGGCCAAGGGCGTTACCGGCGTACAGGTCACAGCGGCGAATGGAGTCATGACGATCACTGCGCCTGATGGTGTGACCATCGCCGGCGTGATGAACCAGAATATGCTGGGGACCACCAACAATTACACCTTTGCCTCTGGCTCAACCGTCTATCCCACCACCAACCTGACCATTACCGGTGAAACCGCCAGCGGATCCACTTCGACGATTACCGCTCCTGCTGTCTCTTCCGGTGAAACCTTGGCAACATACGCCGCGGCGCTTACTTCGGCCATCTCGACTGCGAATATTGCCAATGTAACGGTGACCGCCAACAACGGCGTTCTGACTATTGTGGGTGCCAACGTATCAACTACAGGCGCAGTCGAGCAGGGCTTGGCCGATACGCAAATCAATTACAACTTTGGTTCCAGCGCCACGGTTGATCCCGCCACGGCCATCACCATTCAAGGTCCAACTGTTACCGGAACTCCGGCAACGGCGATTACGGTTGCGCCCACCGTCATTGCGGGTGAAACGGTTGCGCAATATGCTGTTGCGCTCAATAATGCGCTGGCCAAAGCGGGCATCATCACCGGGGCGGATGGCGTGACCGTGACGGCAACGGGCGGAATGTTGTCCATCGTTGGTCCGGCTGCAACGCTCAAGGCTTCAGGATCGGCGACGCAGGATTTGACCGCCAACACCATCACGTATAACTTTGGCAGCAGCGGCGGTACAGTTTCGACCGTCGATCAAGGAACGAATCTGACCATTACTGGCCTGAATACCGCCGGGAAAACAATGACTACGACCTATGTGGCACCCACTGCCGGTCAAACTTTGATCAGTTATGCCACACAACTCACCAATGAATTGGCTGCCTCTGGCATTACCGGCGTCACGGTTTCAGCTACCGCCGCTGGTCAGCTCAACATCACCGGCGCCAACATCACCACCTCTGGCCAATTGATTCAGGATGCTGTTGGATCGGCCAACACCAGTGGCACGCTGGTCTTCAACTCCAACGGCAATCTCACTACTCCCGCCGCCAACCTGGCCAATGTGACCTTTGCGGGACTCTCCGATAACGCCAACAACATGAACATGACCTGGAATCTTTATGGCACTTCCGGTTCCGGCTACCTCAGCCAGAATGCAACCGCGTCCGGGACCTCGGCTACTCTCCAGAATGGCTACACGGCTGGAGTTTACAACGGATTCAACGTCAACCCAGACGGGACGATTTCAGCCACGTATTCCAATAGCCAAACCCAGACAGTGGGGCAGATCGCCCTGGCCACCGTCAGCAATACGCAGGGTCTGGTAGACGTAGGATCGACGGAGTATCAGACCACGGTCGCCTCCGGTCAGGCATCGGTTGGCGTGGCCAATTCAGGCGGTCGAGGCTCACTGGAGGGGAAATCGCTGGAGGCTTCGAACGTGAATATTTCTCAAGAATTTTCCAATTTGATTGTGGCGCAGCGGGCGTTTGAGGCGAACTCGAAATCGGTGACGACGTTCGATACGATCACGCAGGAAACCATCAACATGATCCACTAAGCAACGGGGCGGGGCGGTCTTGCGGCTGCCCCGCCATTTTTTGCCGAGCACCGGAACTGGCAGAATAGAGAGAAAATTAACTATTCACGTTCCCCTTGCGCGCTTGTGATGCCTGTACGCTCAAGGTGCGATTACACTAGAGGGGTGGAAGAACTCCAAAGTAATCCAAAGCCTGCCGGTCCCGCGCTGCGATTTGTGGCGGCGGCGTTGATTGTGCGCGACGGCGAAGTCCTTATTGGTCAACGACGTCCGGATCAGCCGATGGCCCTGCAGTGGGAGTTTCCGGGCGGCAAAATTGAGGCCGGGGAGAGCGCTGAAGAGGCGCTGGCGCGCGAGTTGGATGAGGAATTGGGCATCTCGGCCACCATTGGACAGCGCGTGACGCGGGTGCGCCACAACTACCGGCACGGCGGGGCGGTTGACCTGCAATTCTTTGCTGTGCATGAGTTTAAGGGCGATATTGTGAACCACATCTACCACCAGTTTCGCTGGGTGAAGCTAGACGATCTGCCAGGGTACGATTTTCTGGCGGCCGACCGGGGACTGATCCGGGATCTGGCGGCAGGAAAACTGCTTTAATCCTTGTTTTTTGACCGCATAAAAGGCACCTTGAGTGTTTGATTTCCCAGGTCCCAAAAGCGGGACCTGGGGCACCCATATCTATTGAAAAATCAAGCGGTCATAGACCTCGTTCCTCAGACCCTGCCTCTAACGCACTTCGCACACCGCCAGCTCCCGGTTGTGCCACCGGCAATCCAGCCCCTCTGGTTGGGGGAATCGCACTACCACCCAGTTCACCCCAAACTCCGTCTTGAGCCGTTCGAAGTCTGTCCGTTGGAAGTGATCCCACCCTTGCTGCGCGTCCAACTCTCGCTTCCACCGTTCGCCCAGCTCGGGAACCTTGGTGATGACTGTCGTATCCTTGATGCCATCGGCCAGTTGGCTGCGTTCGGCCAGCGCGCGGAAGCTGTGATAGTCCTCACCCTCGGCCGCCATATACTGCGGGTCCAGCGCAAAGTAAGCGTCCTGCGGCGTGTTGACTCGAATCCACTCAAAGGCTTGCAGCCACGGATTCGCGCTCCGCATCCCAGGTAGTTCCAGGTGCGCTGAGCCGGCAAACAGCTCTCGCTGGCTCACAAACATTCCCCCAAACGCCAGCAACAGAAACGCCGCCCAGCGCCATACCTTCTGCTTCAGCACCGAGCGCCCCATCAGCGCTCCGCCCACCAGCGCCAGGAACACGTAGACCGTATGCAGGTAGCGCATCGGCTCCAGCGTACTCAGTCCCAGCGGCATTCCCGGACCCAGTAGCACCATGGCTACCGTCTGTTGAAAGAGTCCGTAGTAGAGGATCGCTGTCGTAAAGCGTTCCAGCTTCATTTCTCCGCGTTTTTTTGCCATCCGCGCCACCGCCCAGAAGATGGCCAACGGGGCCAGTGCGCCCAGCCACTCGTACCACGTCCATTGATAGATGCGGAACCAGTGTCGGCTGCGCAGAGCCTGCTGCCACACAGGCGAAGGCGTACCGAAGACCCATCCGAACGGCAGCAAGGCCAAGGCGGGAAAGGCGTTTTCGGCCATCAGTGGAGTGCGCCACTGGCGAATCTGCGCCCGCAGCGGTTCGGAGAGCGTCAGCGTCAACACCACACAGAACGAGATGCCGAAGCCCCCCATCAGTGGGTGCAGCGCAAAGGCCATCGCCAGCAGCGGCACGGCCTGCCAGCGTTTTCCGGCCAGTATCCGCGCTACTGCCAGTAGCAGCAGCGCCGTGGCCGGATTGCGCGAGTGCAGGTACTGGTCCAGGATGAAGAGCGCCGTTCCCGCTACCGGCAGCGTGAACATCGCCGCCACCATCGCCACGCCCGCCCAGCGCGCGCTGGCCTCTTCAAACAGTTGGCAGACGATGGCCCAACATGCTCCCAGAATCAGCATGATCGACAGCAGTTGTACCAGCAACGCAGCCCAGCCCACCGTCAGCCCCGTGCATTGCACGAGCCGCGCCATGAACGTATCGAAGACACTGAAGCGCATTTGGAGCTGAAAAAAAGCTGCATCGTGCGGAAAAAGCGAAGGGTGCAGACGTGCTTTCACCGCCGTCAGGTAGATGGCGTCGTCCTCCGCGCCGGGGTGGTACCCCATGGCCAGAAACCCCAGCCCCCCCAGCCCTAAAATCGAAAAAAAACGGTAAATAGATTTCAAACTGCGAATTCCCTGCTTTTCATGCTCATGTTTACTACAAAAGAACTCTATCACTATCGTATCTTTATCGGTCCTCTCGCGGGTCGCCATCGCCACGGATAGGAAAGAAAGCAATGTCTGGCCTCTATAATGAACTGCTAGACGTTGTTGAACGCGAAAGAGCCATTCATGAGTTCCTTAGAGAGCAGCACTACACTTGCCTTGCCTTTGTCCGATCAGTCGCAGCCCGTACTGGAAAAACTTGCGCTCATCATTCCCACCCTTCGTGAAGTCGATAACATCGGCGTTCTGCTTTATCACGTGATTTCCGTGCTCGATCCCATCGGCTTTCCCTTTGAGATTGTGGTCGTCGATGACGACAGTCAGGATGGCACTGAGGCTGCTGTCAATGCCATCTCCAAGCAGGACCCGCGCGTGCGCCTGCTCATTCGCAAAGGCGAGCGCGGCCTCTCCGGGGCGGTGTTGTATGGCTGGATTCGCACCGACGCGGCTATTCTTGGCGTTATGGATGCCGATTTGCAGCATCCTCCCGATGTTTTGCCGAAGCTGCTGGCTGCCATGCGCGAGGGCGCGGACCTGGCCATCGGCAGCCGTTATACCGAGGGCGGCGGATTCGGTGCCTGGAACGTATTCCGCAAATTCATTTCTGCCTCCGCCACGCGCATTACCTGGCCCCTGCAAAGGCCAGGCGTTCGCGCCACGGACCCCATGTCTGGCCTCTTCATGGTGCGCCGCGCATGCATCGAACAGGTTCCACTCCAGCGAGCCGGCTTCAAACTATTGCTGGACGTGCTGGTCCGCGGCCGCATCCGTTCCGTCAAAGAGGTTCCCTTCACCTTTGCGCTGCGCGAAAAAGGCGTCAGCAAAGCCAGCCTCAAGGTCGGCTGGGATTATGCGCGCCTGCTGCTCAGCCTCTATGCGGAAAAATTCGGTTTGAAACGCAAAGTTTGAGTTTTACAGCGCCGGCAGCAGCAGTCGCAACAGCAGGAATCCCGCCACGCCCGTAAAGAACACCAGCGCCATCTTGATTCCCGGCTCGCGATTGACCTCGGGTACCAGGTCGGTAGCGGCCACGTAGAGCGCCACGCCTGCGGAAATCGGCAGGCCATAGGCAAGCCAACTCGGGATCAGCTCGATCACCAGTACGCCTGCCAGTGTGGCTCCTGCCAGCGCCACGGCGGAATAGAAAGCGGCAGAGCGGCTGCGTCCGCTGGCCAGCATCACCGAGGCCATGGTGAACCCCTCCGGTGCCTTGTGCAGCAGAATCGCCAGGAAAATCAGCCAGCCCAGCCAGTTGGAAATCAGAAAGCCAGAGCCAATGGCCACGCCGTCAAACAGCGCATGGAGGCTCAGCCCCGCCAGCACCGAGTTGCTCGTATGCCGTGAGACAAACTCGCCCTCATGCGTCTCTTCGCCGAAGTGGAAATGTGCGTTCATGGTGTGCTCCAGCAGATGCACAAAGCAGTAGCCGCCCATGATCAGTACCGGTCCCAGCGTCGAGTTGTGATTCAGCTTCAAGCCTTCGGGCACCATCTCCAGCACCGCAGTGGCCATCAGAAAACCCGCGCCCAGCGCGACAAAATAACGCAGATAGCGCTCGATGCCGCGCGCGCGCACCAGCACCAGCCCGCCAGCCACGTCGGCCAGCGCGGCAACCGCGCCCAGCAACAATGAAATTTTCAGCATCTTTCCCTTACCCGCTGTGCCGGATGTGCATCACGTCGCCATCCTGCACGATGTATTCCTTGCCTTCCAAGCGCAGTGTTCCTTTGGCGCGCGCGGCAGCCTCGGAACCGGCCGCCAGCAGCGCATCCCAGCGGATGGTTTCGGCGCGAATGAAGTGATGCTCCAGGTCGGAGTGGATCGCCCCGGCACCCTGCGGTGCCTTCGAGCCAAAAGGAATGGTCCAGGCGCGGCACTCGTCCTCGCCGGCCGTGAAGAAGCTGATGAGTCCTTGTAACTCATAACTTTTGCGGATCAGTCGAACCAACCCGCTCTCGCGCAGTCCATACCCTTCCAGAAACTCGGCGGCTTCCTCGTCGTCCATCTCCGCAAGCTCGGCCTCTACCTTGCCGCAGATCGCCGTTGCGCCCGCATTGGGCCGCTTGGCGACCTCCTCCAGCTTGAAGCGCGCCACTGCGGCCTCCAGGTCGTCGCCCAGTGTGGTGCTCTCGCCGATATTCAGCGCATACAGAATCGGTTTCTGCGAGAGGAACATGAAGCCCTTGATGAGCTTCTTTTCTTCCGGCGTCATCTCCAACTCGCGTAGAGGTTGCTCTTTTTCAAGCGCCTCTTTCGAGCGCAGAAGCAGCGCCTGTTCGCGTTCCAGGTCGCTGGTGCGGCCCTTCTTCAAATCCTTTTCCAGCCGCTCCAGCCGCTTCTCGATCTGCGTCAGGTCGCTGACCATCAGGTCGAACTCAACGCTCGAAATATCGCGCAGCGGATCGATGGGGCCGACATGCGGAATTGAATCATCTTCGAAGGCGCGCAGCACGTGAATCAGCGCGTCCACGTTGCGCAGGCTGGTCAGAAACGCAGTCTCCTTCAGCGCCTCCTGGCCAATCGCTGCCACGTCCACAAACTCCACTGAGGCGTAGGTCGTTTTCTTTGGAGAGTAGAGCGCCGCCAGCTTGTCCAGCCGCTCATCCGGCACACGCGCCACGCCAATATGTTCGGCGCGTGGGTTTGAGTAGCCCCCATGCTCCTCCAGTTTGGCCTTGGTCAATATCTTGAACAGCGAAGTCTTGCCCACCTGCGGCAGGCCGATGATTCCGGTCTTCATGTGGTCCCTCATCGAAGTCCATGATCAGAGGAATTTTTCGTCACGAACCACTACGATGATACAGCGTTCGGGGCAGGGAACTCGCCTGCGGCGATGGTGCGGAATCATTCGTAGTCGTCCTGATCGATGTTCATCCAGAAATAACAATCAACGGCATGTGAGGTTCCGGCCAGGCCGGGTTAGGATAAATAGGTGCAAACAATACGAGTTGAAACCCCATCAGCGAAGTATGACGTGATTGCCGGTTGCGGGCTGCTTCAGACCCTCTCGCCGCGCATCGAGCGGGTCGTGGGCAAGCTGCCGCGCCGGGTATTTGTGTTAACCTCCGCGCCGATCTGGGCGCTGTGGAGCGAGGCCTTCCTCGCCTCCTTCGCGGAGGAGCCGGTGGTGTTGTTTCTGCCTCCTGGCGAGAGCCACAAGACGCTGGCCAGCGTGGAAAAACTGCTGCGGCAGATGGTCGCGGCGGGCGGTGATCGCGGATCGCTGCTGATCGCCTTTGGCGGCGGCATTGTGGGCGATGTGGGCGGCTTTGTGGCCTCGATTTATATGCGCGGCATCTCGTATATTCAGGTTCCGACGACGTTCCTGGCTCAGGTGGATTCGTCCGTGGGTGGTAAAACTGGCGTTAACCTGCCCGAGGGCAAGAATCTGGTTGGTGCATTTCATCATCCGCAGGCGGTTTTTGCCGATATTCAGACGCTGGGAACGCTGCCGGAGCGCGAGTTGAAGGCCGGCCTGATGGAGAGCGTGAAGGCGGGTATCATCCGCGACCGCACACTGGTGCGCTTTATGGAAGAGCACGTGGACGATGTGCTGAAGCGCGACGAAAAGGCGCTGGAAAAGGTGATTGCCGCCTCGATTCGCATGAAGGCTAGTGTGGTGAACAAAGACGAGCGCGAGGGTGGTCTGCGCATGATCCTGAATCTTGGCCATACCGTGGGTCACGCGCTGGAGCAGGCCACAGGCTATAAAACGCTGCTGCACGGTGAGGCTGTGGGATGGGGCATGATTGCCGCGCTCTACCTGGCGCGGCAGCGAGGCACGGTCAGCAAGCCGCAGTTCGAGCGCATGGAGAGCCTGGTGCATCTGTATGGGCCGCTGCCTGCGTTGAAGTTGCGCGCTGGCAAGGTGATTGCGGCCACTGGCGGCGACAAGAAAAACGTGGGCGGAGTGAAACGCTTCGTGCTGCCGGTGGGAATCGGAGATGCCGGAGTGGTTGAGGATGTGACTCCTGCGGAGTTGCTGGCTGCGGTCGAGTATATGCTGGCGCGGGCGGGAGAAAAGGCCGGAGTTCGCGGGTAGCACTCATCCCGTGTGAATTGGTGATGGTCTCAGATCGCATACGGGCGAGGACGCCCGCATGACAGGCGGTCAGAGATCGGCGCTACGAGTCGGCCATTCCACAATTCAGCGGTTACAGTACTCGTCGAGTAAGCGGTTGGAAGTTTGCAGTTCCCCAATGCAGCAATCACACCAGAGAGAGGTCCAATGCCCACCACCGGAGCGCGTCCCCAGGGAGCGGAGAATGAAGCCGCCGCGGCTGTTGCGGTGCGCGAGATGTTCGACGCGATTGCGCCGCGCTACGACTTGCTCAATCACGTGCTCTCGGCCAATGTGGACCGGCTGTGGTGGTGGCGGGCGGCGCGACGTTTCAAACCCGTTTTGGCCGATCCCGATGCCGCAATCCTGGATATTTGCTGCGGCACGGGCGATATGACCATGGCTCTGCTGAAGCATCGGCCCAAGGGCGCGCGGCCCATTCTGGCTGCGGATTTTGCGCGGGGAATGCTGGCGCGCGGGGCACGGAAGTTCGGGCAGATTGAGCCTGAAAGGCCGTACGCAGTCCCTATCGAGGCCGACGCGCTGCATCTGCCGCTGCGGTCGAATTCGCTGGATCTGATTGTGAGTGCGTTTGGGTTCAGGAATCTGGCTAATTATGAGGCCGGGCTGCGTGAGTTTGCCCGCGTACTCAAGCCAGGAGGCCAGTTGGGCATATTGGATTTCAGCGAGCCGGGAGGGCTGATCGGCAAGGCATACGCGGTCTACTTCCGGCGCGTTTTGCCCGCGATTGGCCGAGCGATTGCCGGTTCCGTGGCCGGAGAGAAGGCTGGAGCTTACAATTATCTGCCTGTCTCGGTGGGGAATTTTCCGCCGCCGCAAGAGATGCTGGAACTGATGCGCGTAACGGGCTATGAGCAATGCGCATGGCAGTCGTATACTTTCGGGATTGCGGGACTGTTTACGGGAACGCGGATTGGGTAAGGGAAAGTGGTTCCGGTGCGAAGGGTGATGGAGAGTTGAGGTTTCTCCCCCCTTGCGACAAAAACAAGTACGTCGCAGGATGAGGCACCCATTTTTTGTGGCGGACTTCATTCGAGATGACTTGATGCGGCGGTAAACGAGTCGCGGTAATCCAAACTTTTGAGCGTAACGGTTCCAAGGATGCAATGACTTCAGAGACGACGAGAACGGCAGGATTTTCCACGGAGAAGCGGCAGGTGGCGCTGCATTCCATGCTGGCGGCGGCGGCGATGACGCTGCTGAAACTGGCTGCGGGACTGTTTTCCGGCTCGTTAGGCGTGTTGTCGGATGCGGCTCATTCTGGCCTCGATCTGGTTGGCTCTACGCTGACTTTCTTCTCCGTGCGCGTTTCGGACAAGCCGGCCGACGAAGACCATACTTACGGCCACGGCAAGGTCGAGAATCTCTCTTCTTTCGGTGAAGTGCTGTTGATGGCGGTCTCCAGCGGCTGGATCATCTGGGAAGCCATTCAGCGCATGATTCACCACGGCGTGGAGATTCGCAATCCGGCTTGGCCTATGGCGGTAGTGTTGGTCTCGATCGCGGTGGATTTTTGGCGCTCGCGCAAACTGCAGGCGGTGGCCGACAAGACCGGCTCTACCGCGTTGGCGACTGACGCCTTTCACTTTGCCTCGGATATCTGGTCGTCGCTGGCGGTGCTGGGTGGGTTGGTGGCAAGCTGGCTCGGCGTACAGTTTGGGATCGGCTTTCTCAAGTATGCCGATCCGCTGGCCGCTGTGGTGGTCTCGCTGCTGATTCTGCGGCTGACAGCGCGGCTGGGCCAGGAGGCTGTGGGTGTGCTGCTGGATGAGATTCCGGCCGAAACGCGGCGCAAGATTGTGAGTGATGTGAGCCAGGTGCCTGGCGTGCTGGCCATCGAGCAGGCCCGCGTGCGTCAGGCTGGTGCAAATTATTTTGCCGATCTGACCCTTGCCTTGCCCCGCCGCTATACCTTTGAGCATATCGGCGAGCTGGTGCACGCGGCCACCGAGGCTGTGCAGCGTACCCTGCCCGAGGCTGACGTGGTGATTCACACCGTGCCGCGGCAGGCCAAGGCCGAAAGCATCTTTGATCGCGTACGCGCCGTGGCCGCGCGCAACAACGTGAGCGTTCACGAACTGAGCGTGCAGTCGCACCAGGGACGGCTGCGCGTGGTGCAGCATCTGGAAGTGGACGAGACCATGCCGCTGCTGGAGGCGCACGATTTTGTTTGCAAGTTGGAGGCCGAGGTGCTGCGCGAGGTGCCGGAGATCGATGCCGTGCTGACCCACATTGAAAGTGAGCCGGCAACCATCGAGCCTCCCGGAGAGAAGGTCGAGGCCGACCGGCGCATTGAACAGGCGCTGCACGATGTGGCCACGCAAACCGCTGGGGTGATTGATGTGCATGAGATCCAGGTCACCCGCACCGGCGAGTATATTCACGTTTCCTGCCACTGCACTCTGCCTGATGCTCTGCCGATGCTGCGGGTTCACGACGCGATCACCGCACTCGAGGTACGCTTCAAACTGGAATGCCCGGAGGTTGATCGCGTTACTATTCATCCCGAGCCGGTAACGGATAATTTGCGCTGATTCTTGCTGTATACCTCGGTGGATCTTAAAAACCACCGGAAGCTCGCATCCAATTGGAACAACGTGATTCCATCCCCCGCTTGCGACGCGACGGTTTGTCTGGTGCTCGCCACGCTGGGCCTGCTGGTCTGCGAAGCGATGCTCATGTTGCAGATCTGGCTCAAGCGCCGACCGCATACCCCCGATTATTCCAGCGGTATTTTGGCTGTGGTGGAAGTAGAAATTCCCTGAAAACCATTCCTCAGCGGCTTCGCATGGCGTTTTGAGGCCCTGAAATCTGGTAAAAAAGGGCGATTTTGAGGCAGAAATCGTGGTTTTTGGGGTCAAAAAGGGCCAAAAATGGGCCTCTCTGTTTACTTTTTGGTAACTATGTAATATTTACAAACGATTGATTCCTTGGGCGTTACTGGATTTTTTAGGGGGTGGAATGCGATTTCCACAGGGGGAGGGGGTGGGGGTACGCGGTTTAGAACTTCAAATCCAGGGCGGATCAGGCCATGCAGAGGGGTTTTCCCTCATCTCTTCATTGTGCGCGTTGATTGCGGAATGTTATGCAAAATGCCGTAAAGCAATTTTCTGGAGAAACAAACGTGGACCAGGAGGTCCACACTACAGCCGACCGGGAGGTCGGCGCTACAGATTTGTTTCCGCGTAAACCGAGGCGACAGTGAAGAAACATAAAACAAAAGCAGCTAGTTCGCTTCCGCTTCGCGGAAATGGCGAGTTAGCGAGTTCGCTTCAGTTCATGCCAGCCGCAACTGGACGAAGCAAGATGGAATGCTGCCAACGTCCGTTTTTTGTTGATTGGGCGGATTGAGTTCTGAGGTCTCCCAGGTGCCCAACAGCGAGGCACCTGGGAAACCCATCTTCAGTGGTGATGCTTACTTTATTATTCCCGGCACCCGGGCCACCCGCCCCCGACAAGCCCCGGAGCCGCCTCAGGCGTAGCGTTTCTGGTGCCAGACCCAGGCGGTGCGGATGATTTCGTCGAGTTGGGTGTACTTGGGTTTCCAGCCTAGTTCGCGGATGGCTTTGTCGGAACTGGCTACGAGGACGGCGGGGTCGCCGGGGCGGCGGGGTTCGACATCGGCGGGGATGGAGTGGGCGGTGACGCGGCGGGCGGATTCGATGACTTCGCGGACGCTGAATCCCTGGCCGTTGCCGAGGTTATAGACCAGCTTGTCGTGGGTATCGAGCGCGGCGAGGGCGAGCAGGTGCGCGTCGGCGAGGTCGGAGACGTGGATGTAGTCGCGGATGCAGGTGCCGTCGGGGGTGGGGTAGTCTTCGCCGAAGATCTTGATGGATTTGCGGCGGCCCAGGGCGACATCAAGCACGAGGGGAATGAGGTGGGTCTCGGGATCGTGGGCTTCGCCACGGGTGATGCCGTTTGGCCCTTCGGGTGCGCCAGCCACGTTGAAGTAGCGCAGCGAGGCGACGCGGAGGCCGTGAATGCGGTTGAGCCAGCCGAGCATCTGCTCGACCAGCAGCTTGCTCTCACCGTAGGCGTTGGTGGGCAGCAGGCGTGCGCCCTCGCGAATGGGCACGATCTCCGGCTCGCCGTAGACGGCGGCAGTAGAGCTGAAGACCAGCTTGCGCGGTCCGTGGGCCAGCATGGCCTCCAGCAGGGAGAGCGTGGAGGCGGTATTGTTGCGGAAGAACGCCTCGGGGCGCTGCATGGACTCGCCGGCTTCGATGAGGGCGGCAAAGTGCATCACTGCGTCGAAGGGGTAGTTTTGGGCCTTGGCCGCGATGAAAACGTTTTCGAGCTTGGACCGGTCCGCAAGCTCACCCTCCACAAAATCAATCCCCGCTGGCAGTAAATCCCGCCGTCCGTGGCTGAAGTTGTCGTAAATCACTGCCGTATGGCCCGCGTTCTTCAACGACTGCGCCACCGTACCGCCAATATACCCGGCTCCCCCGGTCACTAGAATCTTCACAAAAGGACTATCCTTTCCAAGGTACTTTGATTTACCTTGAGTCTATCCTAATCGGTGCAAGCGGGCGATTCATAGCCGCCCAAAATGAGACCGTCGCACAGATGGCTTGCCGGTTGGGGTGGCCCATGCCTTATCCTGTTGATGGAGGGCCTGGTTGCGCATCTTTTTCCTCCTGCGTCCCTCGCGTGCCGGAGGTTTTTCCACTGAGCGTTGGATTGAAGTTCCCGCGCCGTTTTGCCGATGCCTTGGACATGGATGGAGCGTTGATGTCCAGGTTTCTTGCGCCTCAAAATCCGATTGATCCGACAAGGCTCGGGGCGGCTTTTGCCCTCGGCAGTGGCGGCAATTCCGGAGGCTATTTTTCGGGAATCATGATGAATTCTCCTCATCTCCGTGCTCAGGCCGCTGTTCGTGGCTGGTCGGAATTATTTTTTAACGTCTTTTTTACACTCACTCGCGCCTCCGTTCATGCAAGCTCCGAAGAATCAACGCGTTGCCTTCATGGCCGCAAGCGAGGATTGAAATCATGCCGGTAAACAACGTTCCTGGTCACACTTTTGGTTTGTTGCCCGAGCCCGAGCGGGGGGCAACGCCGTTTTTTATCAGCGCGTTGCTGAATGCGCTCATTCTCCTTTTGGCCATTGTTATCGGCATCTCCGCCAAGCACGCCATCGTCGAACACCACTATGAGCAGACGCTGCTGATTGTGCCGCAGAAGGAACCGCCTGCGCCGCCCAAGATCAAGATTGTTCCTCCGAAGATGCCCGACCCGCCGAAGATCGACGTGAAGCTGGAGGCCCCCAAGATCGAGATGCCCAAGCCGGAGCCGAAGCCTGAATTGAAGCCGATTCAGATGGAAGCCAAGCTGAATATGCCGATCATCAAGGCCGCCAAGCCGAACGTGATTGAGGCCCCGCAGCCCAAGGCCGCGCTGACCGCAGCCATGCCGGCGCAGGATAACCATGTGAAGGCCTCGACCGCGCCCGTGCATCTGGGGCAGACCTTCGGCTTGACGCCCAACCCCAATGCCACGCGGCCGGCTACGGTGGCCGCTATCGGGAATCAGTTTGGCGGAATGCAGGGACCGGCCGTCGCGCCGCATGGGGTGGTTGGTTCCACCGGCATCGGCAACGGCACCAAATTCGGCTCCAATGCCGGAGTGGTAGGCAAAGTGGCCTCGGCGGGCATTCCCGGCAATGCGGTGGCGGCACAGCAGACTACGCAGGGTAAGGTCGCCTCGGTGGGCATTCCCGCCGCCACGGCAGCGCTACCGGTGCAGCGGGCCGCAACAGCCGTCACCACCACCAATCTGGAGGTCTACTCCAAGCCGCCGGTGCAGTACACGCCTGAGGCCAAGCAGTTGCGCGTGCAGGGAGACGTGATTCTGCGCGTCACCTTCAAAGCTACCGGGCAGGTGGTCGTCAACGGCGTGGTGCATGGCTTGGGGCACGGGTTGGATGAGGAAGCACAGCGCGTCGCGCAGCAGATTCGCTTTCATCCCGCCACCAGAAATGGCCAGGCAGTGGACCTGACCACCAATATCACCATCACCTTTCAGTTGGCATAGAAGTAAGACTGTCCAACTGGCGTAGTAGCATATCTGTACAGTGGACGGAACCCAGGGCCATCGCACGCCGCTGTTTGCCGCATCCCGGCCAGCGGCGGCACATTGGACCGGAAGAACTCGTACCAGGAGCCTGACATGACTTTTCGGAGGATATTCCTCGCTTTCCTCATCATTACCCTCGGCGTCAGTTCTGCATCTGCCAAAGGCAGGAAGTTGCCCAAGTACGAGAAAGCTCACCAGCTTACCCCGGAACAGGCCGCCTTGGTGGACAAGGCGATTGCGCGCGAGAAGGTGCTGATCAAAAACATTCAGTTGCGCACTCCGCTGGTCGAGACCTACATCCAGGACACCCGGCCCGACGTCAAGCTTTACGAGGTGCCTGTCAGCGATCAGTACATGCTGAGCCGCATCGACTTCGGCAAGGGCTTCTTCGACAAGTCCTTCGAGCCGCGCAGCGACAATCGCCGCCACTTCTTCAAGGGGTCGGTTGCCGCCATCACCGGTCTCTCCAAGGCGCTCAAGCTGGATCATCACGTCACCTACAATCCGCTGGGCTTTACCCAGATGATGTTTCTGGACCCCAAGAGCTTTGATAACCAGCACTACATCTTCAGCTATGTGCGCCGCGAGTTTCTGGGCACCGTCCGCACATGGGTTTATGACGTGCATCCCAAGGTCAACGGTATGGGCTTCTTCTATGGCCGCATCTGGGTCGAGGACGAAGATGGCAACGTGGTCCGCTTCAACGGCACCTATACCCCGCCCACCCGTGACGACGACTCGAACCTCTTCTTTCACTTTGATAGCTGGCGCATGAACGTGCAGCCCGACATCTGGCTGCCGGTTGCCGTGTACGTCGAGGAGTCCGAACGCATCGAGGGCAACAAGAAGGTCGGCCTGAAGGCGCAAACGCACTTCTGGGGCTACTCCCTCAAGCTGCCCACCCGCGACAGCGAGAACGTCAGCGTCAAGGTGGACGACGCTGTGGACAAGAGCGACGACTCGCAGGATGTTGGCCCGCTGCAGGCCACGCGCGCCTGGATTACGCAGGCCGAAAACAACGTGATTGATCGCCTGGTCGAGGCCGGTCTGGTGGCTCCGCTGAATCCCGGCGGCTTTGAGACCACGGTTCTGGATCAGATCGTCACCAACCTGGAAGTGCCTAACAATCTGGTCTTCCCGGATACCATTCACTGCCGCATCCTGCTCTCGACCACCGTCGAGACCACGACCGTCGGCAACACCATCCTTATCAGCAAGGGGCTGATCGACGCCATGCCCAACGAGGAGTCCATCGCCTCGGTGGTGGCCATGCAACTGGCGCATATCGCGCTCGGGCACCATATCGATACCCGCTACGCCTTCAACGACCGCCTCATGTTCCCCGACGAAGCCAGCTTTCAGCGCATCGATATGTACCACTCCGAGCACGACAATATTGAAGGCTCCAAGAAGGCCGTCGAGTACCTTGCAGCCTCGATGTACAAGGACAAGATGGCCAGTGCTGGGCTTTTCTGGGCGCAGTTGGCCGCGCGTGGCAAGGAGCTGAAGGCGCTGAATACGCCCAAGCTCGGCGACTCGTTGCTGAAGGCCGACGGAACCCCCTGGCTCGGCGATCTGGCACGCTCCGCGCCCAAGATCAACTGGGACGATATGGCGCAGATTCCCGCGTTGCCCCTCGGCAGTTGGCTCAAGACCGATCCCTGGGACGACAAAGTGCATATGCTGAATGCGAAGCGCTATGCCCCGATGAATCCCCGCGACAAGATGCCGCTGGAAGTCACGCCCATCTACTTCAAGTTGCAGCGGTACGATGCTTCGAAGCTGATTGCGCCGACGGTTCCCGCGCCTACGCCAGCTCCGTCTGCCGCTCCGACCGCGCCAGACGCCACGCAGGCCACACCGCCGCCCGCAGCTCCAGCGGCTGCTGCGGCTGGTCAGCCCGCTGCGCCCACGGCTCCAACGACCGCTGTGCCGGATGCAGCGGCTGCTCCGGCCACGGCCTCAGTGCCCCCTTCTGCTCCGTCTGCTGACTCCTCGGCTCCCGCGCCGGTTGTGGGGACGAACAAGTAATTGAACGGACTCGGAGAGCCGGTGGAGCACGGGCAGTAACTTGCTCCTACCGGCCAGCGGTTCACTTCCAGGTTCCGGCCCCGTTGCCGGAACCCTGATTCAACCGGACTGGACGTGGCTTGTGATGATGAAACGTATTGCTCTTTTCTCAATTCTGCTGGTCGCTGGTAACATCTCCCTCCGCGCGCAGACCGTACCCTCGGCCACCACCGGCAGATTTTCGGTTGTCGCCGGAGGCACGGCCAGCGTCTTTCAACCTGACTTCATCGATAACTCCTCCGGCTGGACCTATATCTGTTTGCAATTCTGCGGAACTTCCAGCGCGGTCTATGAGTTTTATCCTGCAGCACAGAACAGCAAGTACCCGCTCTTCGGCGCGGGTGCATTCGTCGATCTGAAATTCACGCGCTGGATTCAACTCGAAGCCGAAGCCCGTTGGCTCCGCTTCAATCAGTACGAGGGTGCCCATCAGGACCACTACCTCGTCGGCCCGCGCGTTCCCCTGCGCCAGTTTGGCAAGGCCACCGTTTACGCCAAAGCCCTGGTCGGCTTCGGCAAAATGACCTTTGACAGCCTCGGCGACAGAGGCACTTTCACGGCTTTTGCCGGCGGCGGTGGTATTGATTACAAACTCACCAAGAAAATCAGTATCCGCGCTATTGACGTGGAATACCAGGAATGGCCCAAGTGGGGTAACTCCTCCGTATCTCCCTACGGTGCCAGCGTCGGCATCAGTTACAAGATTTATTAAGGAAGTTATCATTTCATCACTTCAATATCGAATTTTCTTTATCCATTGAAGTGCCGAGTAAAATTAAAACATTAGATGCCCCAGGTCTGGATTTTCGGACTTGGGGCATGTTTTCAACCGTTCTTTGTGGGGTGGAGCACTCTTCACCATCCACCCCAATCTCAAGTGCTATTCGGAATCGCCGAGGAGACGCCTTGAATCTCGCTGCAAACCGCCGTTCCATCTTCTATGCCGTGCCGCTCGGTACGATTCTCCTTCTTGGAACCTTTCTGTTGTCAGCGTCTGTGGCTGCCGCTGATCCTAGCCTCGGTCTTTCGCAGACGATTGTCACGGATCAGCCGGTTACGTCCGCATTTCCTTTGGTCCGGAACCACGTTGCAGCAACGGTGCTGGTTTCGCCGAATGACTACCCTGGTGTGCGCCGCGCCGCTGGGGATCTTCAGGCCGATGTGGAACGCGTGAGTGGCGTCAGACCAGCGCTGCTCGAAAATGGAAAATTCTCTGCGCGTTTTGCGGTCATCGTTGGAACCATCGGGAAAAGCCCCACCATCGACCGACTGGTGAACACCGGAAAGCTCGACGTTCGATCCATTGCCGGGAAGTGGGAGTCTTTTGTCATTGCAACAGTTGCCGCGCCAATGCCCGGTGTGGATCAAGCGCTGGTGATTGTCGGCAGTGACAAGCGAGGCACGATCTACGGGATCTATGAGATCTCCGAACAGATCGGCGTATCGCCCTGGTACTGGTGGGCCGATGTGCCTGCGCAACACCATGCGGAACTCTTTGTTCTGGCAGGCACCTATGTCCAGGGACCACCCAAGGTCAAGTATCGCGGCATCTTCATCAACGATGAAGATCCTTCGTTCTCCGGCTGGTCCAAGGCGAAGTTCGGCGGTATCAACTCGAAGATGTATGCCCATATGTTCGAGCTGTTGTTGCGCCTGCGCGCGAACTACTTATGGCCGGCCATGTGGGGCAAGGCATTCAATGAAGACGATCCCGAGAATCCGCGGATTGCCGACGAATATGGGATCGTGATGGGCACAAGTCATCATGAGCCAATGATGCGTGCTCAGGCCGAGTGGACCAAGCACGGCAATACTTATGGGAATGGGGAGTGGAACTACGTCGCCAACGGAGAAGGCCTGCGCACGTTCTGGACCGACGGCGTAACGCGCAACAAGGACTACGAAAATATCTACACCGTTGGCATGCGCGGCGATGGAGACATGGCCATGCCGGATGCCGGCGGCATGGAGGCGAACAAGAAACTCCTGGAACAGATCATTGCGGACCAGCGGCAGATATTGGCGAAGCACGTCAATCCCGATCCGACCAAGCTCCCGCAGATCTGGGCTCTGTTTACCGAGGTGCAGAAATACTATGACGCCGGGCTGCGAGTTCCCGACGATGTTACTCTGCTGTTTACGGATGACAATGTGGGCAACCTGCGCCGTGTTCCCACACCGGAGGAGCGAACGCGCAGTGGCGGAGCCGGCATCTACTATCACATGGACATGAACGGCGGTCCGTACTCTTACAAGTGGCTGAACAGCAATCCGCTGCCGAAGATCTGGGAGCAGATGAATCTGGCATACTGACCTTGCCCCTGCAAAACGTAGCCCTTAGTGAGCTGTTCTAATGCGAAAGGGTAGCGAAGATGACGAAGTCGAA
>Ga0209415_10000480_pt1 | contig 74268 bp, 71 predicted proteins | sample PeaSoiSIISIP2007_FD_187696 | JGI IMG/M metagenome (GOLD analysis project Ga0209415, IMG submission 187696) | Peat soil microbial communities from Weissenstadt, Germany - SII-SIP-2007 (SPAdes) (version 2) | ecosystem: Environmental > Terrestrial > Soil > Wetlands > Peat | place: Germany...
CGGGGTGGAGCAGTCTGGTAGCTCGTTGGGCTCATAACCCAAAGGTCGTAGGTTCAAATCCTACCCCCGCAACCAACGCAAAGTCGCACCCCCCAAACAGATTCCAGCCACCCTCGGCCATGTAAACAAGTCCCCCGTTTGTATCGGTTTCGTGGAACAATCGAATTTCAGTCGTGTATTTTGCCAACTCGACGCGGGCTTGGGCCGTGTCAGTTTTCAGCAGTCCGAGCAGGTCCGTCAGAGCCATTGAGACGAAATCGCGGATGTTGCCCGGATGCTGCGCAACGATGCCTTGCCCGATCGTTTGGAGCTTCAGGACGAGTTGGTCGTATTCACGCTCCCGCTCGGCGACGGCATCCAGCAAAGAGCGAGTGTAGCCAGTCTTCGCGATCGCGGCCGCCAGCCTCGTCAGCTCTTGCTCGACCTCGCCTTGTCTGTTTCGCGCCGCCGTAATTTCCTCTGAGCTTGGCCCTCGATTTTCGCGGCTCCGGCGGACAAATTCCCTGATCGTGTACTCAACGGCCTCATCCGTCAGGACCCTCGCTTGGAGTTCAGCAAAGAAGTTCCTTTCAATCACGTCCTGCCTGATCGTGAGACCGTTTGAGCAAGCCCCGCGGTTGAAGTGCTGGGTGCAACCATAAAACTTTCGGATCGTCCTCCTGCCCCTGCCCGCGACGATGATCATGTTGGCACTGCAACAACCGCACTTCAGGAACCCAGTTAACAGATTTGGGCTGGAACTGGCTTTGTGAAGGCCGGCACCGGCGCCGCCGTAGACGGCCTTCGTGCGTTCCTGCTGATCCTTAGCGCGCCGCCATAGGTCTTCGCTGATGATGCGCAACTCCGGGATCTCGACGATCTTCCACTCGTTCCGCGGGCGTTCGCGCGGCACTCGCTTGTTGGTGCCTGGCCGTTTCACAAATTGGGTTCGATTCCAAACGACCCTGCCGATGTAAAGTTCATTCCGGAGCATGGCCCGGATTGCCGTTGGGCACCAACTTGCGTAGCGCTTGCCAGCGCGGGGGCGTGAGGTGGGAACGCCTTCGTCGTTTAGCTTTTTTGCGATCTTCTTCAGGCCGAGACCGGCTGCGGACATCTCAAAGATTCGGACGACGGTCTTGGCTTGTTCGGGATCGATCACGCGGCGCGCGCCGCCTTGCTCTACGGGTTCATTCCGATAACCGAAGCAGCGACCGCCGGCGTGGCACCCACGCAGAATTTGACTCTCGAGGCCGCGATGCGTTTTTTTTCCGAGTTCCTTGATGTAAAGCGAATCGACGAGCCCGTGCACGGTCATCAGAACGTCGGACTGCTCGCTGATGCTGTCGATCCCTTGCGAGACTGCGACGAACCTGAAGCCGAGGAAACGCAGTTGCTCGACGATGTTACTTTGGTCCGCCGGCCTTCGCGAGAGGCGACTTGTGTCGTCGATCAGCAAGACATCAAAGCTCCGAGGCCGGATCTGTAGGCACGCGAGGAGCCGTTGGAGCGCGGGCCGATCGCTGCCAGCGCCAGATACTTCGGCGTCCGTGTACACGTGGTCGTCGAGAACGACCCAGCCCTGCTGCTGCGCATACTCCCGGCACTTCCTAACCTGATCGTCGATCGAGAGCGGACTTTGCTGGTCGGAAGAGTACCGAGCGTAAATTGCGCAGCGCAAGGCCATCAAGCGGCAGCCCCCGATGCTTTGCTCCCCATCCACCGTTCCAGCAGCGCCGGCACAATCACGTTGTCTATCCAGCCCTTCACAGCCGGGTCGATCGCCGGCCTGCACGCGTGCCGCTGTTGCTTCGATTGCCCGAGCCGCATATTGCTGCCCTGTGCCTCCGTTCGGAAAACAAGGGTACCAGCTTGACGACCATGCGCGTCACTCGTGAGACAACGCGATCCTTGGGCCGGAGTGTTCAGTTGTCGCCTCCGGTGAGAACTTCTCGATCCGCCGACAAAGCGAGCACCGCGTACGCGCGATGCAAGTGGTATTTTACGAGTGGACACTCGAATCCTTCAGCCTGCCTCAAAACGTCGCCAACGACGCCACGCAGCTCCAAGCGTCGGCTGTCCCGTGACGCGCCAATTGAGCGCGTCGTTACTGCCGCAGGAACTTCATAGTGGCGGGAACGGACGCCTCTTGCTTTTTTGGTCACGCTGCGCCGCCTTCTGAGTTCACGGCCCATTTTTCCCGCCAGTCGCTATAGTCCGACAGGTTGTCCTGGCCCGACGGAAAGCTTCTTGGTGTCACTGCAAGCATGGGGTTTCCCTCGTCTTTAGCTCGGGCACCAGAAGGCTCAAGACCTTGCGGAGGCGTCCCGCCTCAGCCCGCTCGACTTCACCCAGGACATGATCTGCAGCTGCCATTTCTCCGGCCCTCTGCTCCGCTGCCAGAATGGCAATCTGGGCAGCCTCCAAAAGCATGCGCGGGTCTGCAACACGGGCCACGGTCAGCGGACGACCGCCCGCTGGCTCGTATACCAACAACAGACTGATGCTTCCGGTCATAACGGCTCCTTCAAGGCCTCTATATTTCCGGTGTCCTGGAACGAGAATTTCCAAACGTTAAAGTTGCTTCACCTGAGGTTTCGGTTTTCCCCTGTAGAATGCCAGACGTGCTCGCAAAGCCGGCATGGCGGTTCGTAACTCACGGCTGGCCGCGTCCACATTCTGCTCAGAGAGTCCCAGCACTTCAGCCGCAACTGACCGCGGTACGAGGTCGTAGCGCCCCCGCGCCAGCAGAGATGTTTCAGGCGCCAGGCGTTCTCTCTCGCATGCAATGTTTAAATCCACCACGGAATCAATTGTCGAGATCAAGTCGCGCCCGGACACCTCGCGCTCGGGCGGCAGCAAGGAGGCTCCATCGCGCTCGGGCAGCAAGGCCGCATAGGTATCGATTGTTGGGGTTGGTGCGTCTAAGCTCCAGACGTTCCGCTCCATATCCATCGCAATCGGGCGGTTCTTATTGTGAATGTTCTTGGCAACCTGGTGAACCCACCCGATAGGCGAAGCCGAGTGTTCCCAATTCTTCCCGCCTTGAAGCCAGTTCTCGATTAAGGCCTCCGCCTGGGCCGGGCACTTTGGATCTCCGTTCGACCAGACTCGATTCGGACCGAACACAAGCCCACACAGATCTTGAAGCTCGGGGTCATCGACAATCACAGCAAACGCGGCCGAGAGGCAGCCGCAGAGCTCGGTGTAACGCCTTTGCTCGGCCCGCAGCGCCGGGTCTCGAGTCGCAAACACGTAAGTGCCCCTTATGCAAATCCACCGCAGCCAGGCGAGTTGGCGGGCCGTCTCGCGGTCAACCATGTGATCCCGTGTGACCTCGCCAAGAAACTCGGCCATCCCGAGGCAAAACTCCCAGCAGGAACGCCGCTCCTGCGGCGGCAAACCGGGTGAACTGGAATCAAGGGGGGCTACCGCTCGATCCCGGATAAATCGCTCCATGAAGGCGTCTGGTGGTTCGACTACTCGTTTGCTTGGTGAGTCTGGCATCTAAACAGCCCTCTCCACCCACTGGCTAGCGTGCCGCGCGAGGTAATCCAGGAAGTCCGCTTCAAAGACGCGCCACTGCCGGCCGATTCGGTAGGCTTTCAGTTTCCCGGCTTCGATCTCCCGGCGCGCCGTCTCATCGGAGATGTCCAAGCGCTCAGCTACGGCCTGAAGTGATAGTGCCTTTTCATTCACGATTCTGTTCTCCTTCTGGGGTTTGACCGCAGAGTCCGAAACTTCAAACTCCAACGCTATCCTGCCACGTAGCAGCTTTTAGGTCACGTGAAAGTTTCTTGTGCGGGGTTATCGGCGATGGAAATCGACAAGATTACCCACGGTGCGGATGCCTTTCGAGTAAGCGGAATGATCGGTGGGAGTGCCTACTGTCTCTCCTGTGCGGATTCGGATTTCCCGAAGATCACACCCAAGAAAGGTGCGGAGAACGTACCATGTAAAGTAATGGGATGAGACGCGCGGCATGGCGTGGATGTCGAGGTCCTTCGCCAACGACCTATACTCCTGTTCGGTTTTTCTTTGGGATCGGTACGAAAGTCGCGGTCTTCGTACGTCATCGATCTGGCTTTCCGATTCCAGGAGGAATTGCATCTTGGCTATCGGTGCCGAGTACTCGACGTCCATCTGAGCGGTGAACCAGTGCAGTTCTTTCGGAAGTCGTTCCTTCTGTCGCCAGACGTTCAACATTTCCACCGCAACGTCCGCGATCCATTCAAGCGGCGCCCCTTCGTTGTCACAAAGGTTCCAGCGGTGTCGTGAGCCGTCTTTCGCCCAGCGCACCAATGCTGCTTTCAGAGGCACTAAATTGCTGTAGCTGACTCCAATCGATGACACCCGGCCTGCGTCTAGCACGTGCCCCCAGAGCAACTCATCGAGCGGGTCGCACCAGTCGCCAGGCTGTGCGGTATCTGGACTCGGCACGCTCACGACCGTTCGCTTGAGACACCTCTCGGCTAGTGATTTTAAAATGCGGGGCTCAACGCCGGCGAGCGTTTGCCGAACTATTTCACGCGCCACACCCTGCGCGGCATTAGGCGTGATCCCTTGCTGGTAGTATTCGCGCAATTCGCTTACGCCCCTTTGGGGCGAAGTTGCGCGCGATTCGGATCAAAACGACCGTAGAGAACCGTTCGTGCCACCCCGCCTTGCTCCCGCCAGAGTTTGGCGGCCGCCGGCGGCGGGAAAGCCTTTCACCGAGTGGATCAGACCCGGCTAGACGGCCGCGTTACAGCGACCACTATACGCCCCGGAAACGTGATCGGCAAGAAGTGTTGTTAGCGCCGCAGAGCGCTCGACGAGCCGGGAGTGTGTGGGGAGGCTCTGCCAAGTGCTTACCGGAAAATTGTAGATTGAAGATGGCTTCTTCGCTCCACGGGGCGACGAGCCGGGGGCCTGGGTCTGGATCAGATCAACGTGATCGCCGGGCAGCACCCATCGCGCGCAAATGGTACCTGAAGCAGACGCCAAAGCCGGATGGAGTCGGTAATGCCGTGTGTACGGAAGATGAGAAAAAGAGAGTATTGCTTAGCTTGATGCAACGAAAGGCTGTCCTGAGCATGACTGCTGAGGCGCAGCAAGATCTCCTAATGACTACGGCTGATTCCCTGCCGTTTGGTCATCCGCTGAAGGTGCGAATTGTGAACGTTGTGGAGCGCATGACGCGATCACTTGCAGAAACAGGCGAAAATCCTGATTCCCTCGATGAGAATCTTGCACGCGATTGGATTGATGCTCTGATTCAGTGCCGAAGACGGGTTCAGTAATGCACCACCGTCGCACGGTCCCGGTGCCGACCTGGACGAAGATTGCGATGATGAGTGGACCTCCGCAGCCCGAACCGTGCCGATCGTGCCGATCGCAGGGCGGCGTTGCGCTGCGCCCAGTGACGATATTTGCGGCCCGTCCACGCCAGACTAAGTGACGTGACGGACCGGTGACGTCACTTGAGAGGCTGCCCTCCCACGCGTCGCTGGCGGCCCTCGCCGCCCCTCCGCCCTTGATTTCCTCTCCCCCCTGTAGGATTCAGCGGCGGAGATGATGCGAGTATACTCTTGAGCGAGGAGATTCTCACGCCGATATGGAAGCCGAGCTTGGTTGGAAGGAAGCGATCATAGAAGTGCTGAAGGCCGCGAATGCTCCGATGCACTATTCCGATATTGCGGAGGAGATCTTCAAGCGAGGCCTGCGGACGGAGCCCACCGCGACGCCGCCTGCCACGGTCGCCGCGACCATCGGGCAGTCGTTCAAGAACGACCAAGAACACTCCCCGTTCATCAGAGTGAGCCGCGGCGTCTACGCCCTCCGCGGCATCCAGAAAGAGGCGCTCGCCATCGCGCAGGAGGAGCTCGCGGAGACGGAGTCGTCCGAAGTGACCGGCCTAGTGAACGCCTTCGGGATGTTCTGGGACCGAGCCAAGGTGCACTGGGTGACCCAGCCGTTCATACTCGGGCAGCAGCAGGCTGGATCGAAGCCCGTCGACTTCTGCGACCAAAGGGGCGTGTACCTGCTTCATGACTCTCAGGGAGTGGTGTACGTCGGGCGAGCCACGGATCAGGCCCTAGGCCGAAGACTCCAGCAGCACACCTCCGATCGCCTGACGGGCCGCTGGACCCGCTTCTCGTGGTTCGGGGTCTATCCAGTCGCGGAGGACGGAACCCTGAAGACTTCCGCCGCCTTCTCGAAGGTGGACGTGAACGTCGTCATCGCCACGATGGAGGCCGTGCTGATCGAGGGCTTGGAGCCGCGCCAGAACCGAAAGCGCGGCGACGACTTCCAGGCCGTCGAGTTTCTTCAGGTCGAGGACCCGAAGCTGGAGAAGGAGCGGAAGTTGGCACTCTTCCAAGAGCTGGCGGCGAGTCTGAAGGCGTAAGCGTCCCCTTGGGCGGTGCGAAATCCCGGCGCGTGCGATGGCCGCCTCATTGAGCGCCACGGCGATGGTTGCGGCTCGCTGACGCCGGATATCGGCTGTTTTAATGCGCTCCGAGGACTCGCGAAGGATCTGGTCGATGCGTTGGGTTGTGGTAGTGACCGCGTAACAACTATGCCACTCGCGGCTGCTTCTTGGCCGCAGCTTGGTTGACTATCCGAACCACAGACTCCAGCCGCCACGGGGTCCCGCGCCGGTTGCGCTGTCCGCTTTGGTTCAGAGCTTCGGCAACCGCGCGCAAGCTGTGGCCGCTGGAACGCAGCTTGCGGATAGCTACTAATGCCGCTTGCTCTGTCGGATTCGCCTCCAGATGCACACCGTCCGCAGCTAACTGGTAACCGAACGCGATGTTGCCGATACGCTCTCCGTTGCCGCGCTTGTGATTGAGCGCGTCGCGCGTGCGCTCGCCGATAGCTTCCCGCTCCCACTGGCTCACCGCGCCCATTATGGTGATCACGAGGCGTCCTGCAGCGGAGCCGGTGTCCAGCGACTCCGCGACCGAGATCAGCGCCACCTTGCGCTTCTCAAACAGTTCCAACAGGCCGCACAGATCTTTGACACTGCGGGTGAGCCGGTCAAGCTTGGCCACGATGACCGCCTCGACCTTCCCGGCGTTCACGAGGCCGAGCAAGCGCTGTAGCCCGGGCCGGTTCAGACTCTTGGCCGACTCCCCGCCGTCCACGATGACTTCCACCAGGTCCGCTCCCTGCACCGTGGCCATGGCGCGAATCTTCGCTTCCTGCGCCTCGAGCGAAACGCCCTGCTCTGCCTGCCGGTCTGTCGAAACACGAACGTATCCGATTGTTCTCACGGTTGGCCCCTACTTCACGCGATAACAGCGCTCGCCTGCGGCGCTCTTCGAGGATTCGACTTTCTCCCCGCCCTTGCTGCCCAGGATGCTGACGAAGCCCCGCACCGTGTGCTTCTGCCAGCCTGTGGCTTTCATAATCTCGGCGAGGGTGGCGCCCTTGGCGCGCTTCATCATCGCGATCACCTCGGCTTTCTTGTTGCCACTCTTCGTGCTGGCTCCGGCCTTCTTCGCGCGGGAATTCTTCTGCGCACGTGCGAACTTGGGGGCCTTGGAAGCCTTGGCGGACGCATTCCTCGGGCTGGTCCTTTCTGCCGCCACCGGCGTCGCCTGTGGCGCAGCGTTCGGGGACAGGCGCTGGATGGCGAGCCAAATGCGCGACACCGCGGCCTTCCTGCTCGTGAACTTCTTGGTCGGCTTCAGATCATCGAACGGCGCGACGCCCGCGAAACTATTCCATGTATCGAGCAGGCGCGACACAGGCCATTCTGCGGTGAGCTTGGCCAGCTCCTTCGCGGTGGCGAACGATTGAGAGTTGTCAGCGCCGGCCGGAAGCCCGGCGTGCGCCGTTATATTGTTGTCCGAGGCGATCGTGAACGTTGACATGTTAGGTTCTCCTTTAGCGCTTGTACTTCTCGGTCGTCACATTCATCACTCGTGTTCGGAGAAACATCAAGCACAATCGAGCCTTAGCATAGAGAGGCTTCCCGGCCACCTCCACGCGCGGACGCAGGATGGGCCCTGGGTGTCAGCGTGCTCCACCTGGGGCCAGCAGATCGACCCTCTGAACCGCCACGGCGTGCGCTCATCGCTCCCGGTCAGGGACGCGACACGGACCCTCGAATCCCTTCGAGCAAGCTGAAGCGGCGGTTCTTGCAATGCGGCGCAACGCTTCTATGCGGGGGTGGGTGCCGTAATGGGCACCGTGGCGGGAAGGGACCTTCGGGAATGCGAGTTGCGGTACTATCGACTCTGAAACGGAGTGGCTTCTTGACCGAATGCCCGGCATGCCGAACCGTCCACGAAGGGCAACCGAGGTTCTGTCCGAATTGTGGCTTTCAATTCGTTTCCGAAGCGAAAGCCAGCACCCTACCTCGAAGGAAGCTCACTCCGGCACAAGCGGGTTGCGGGTGTATTTTGATCATGGCGATCGGCATCGCGATCATTGTGGGGCTGGCGATGGTCGGACATCGTAACGAATCACCACAAACCCGCACCAACCCCTCCGCGCCCGCCAGTTCCAGCACGGCCGGGATCGGCGAAACGGTCACTGTGCGTCAAGGCAACGGCTATTGGCCGTGCGGCTCGACCACTGAGGCTTTTGATGAACTGATGAAATGGTCTGTGCGGGGCGACCAAGCGGAAATCAAGCGCACTTTGGTCAAGACTGGATCGATCGGCATAGATGGCGGGATGAAGGTGAAGATACTGGACTTCGGATTTGGAAAACGAAAGGTTCGCGTTCTGACCAACGATGCTGGCGAAGCGTATCTGAAGGACGAACAGGGAGTGTTCCCCGCCGATCCCCGCATAGGCCGTGAGTGCTGGGTGGTATCCGAAGCACTAACCCGTTAGGCCCTCGGCCAGTCGGACCTCGTTAGTTGCTTTCGGGCGAATCGAAATAGACCTTGCGGGACGTGGTATGCTTTCCGGCACATCAGACATGCATCCGAGGAGGTGCTGAATGAAGATCACCCTGGCGATCGTCCTGGGATTCCTCTCTGGCTTTCTTGCGTACATGGCCGTGGCGATGCTGTCCGCCGCTGGCGCAAAGGGCGATCCGACCGCTCTTGTGCCAGCTTTCGTTGCATTCGGTATTGTCTGGATCGCTTCAGCTTGGTGGATGCGCAGAGGAGCCAAGCGTGTTTCGACCGTGTGTCGGCGCGGATTTCTCCTGGGAGCTGCTGAGTGGGTGGCGATGATCCCCGTCGGGTTTGTGGTGACCGCCCAGAACTCCACAGCATCGCATAGCGGATCGATATCGAACGCTGAGGCCGGCGCAATCGGCATTGTCGGAATCGTCACCGGGGGCTTCTCTATTGCGATGGCGTTCGGTTGTTTGGTGTGCTTCGCCGTCGCCTATCTAATTGGACGGGAAACGGAGTCCTCTGGTCCTACCAAGACCTGCCCGCTGTGCGCCGAAACGATCAAGGCCGAGGCTAAAAGATGCCGATTCTGCGGAGCGGAGCTACCGCCCGTTGTTCCGTCCTAGGTTTTTCGGATAAACGCAGTCGCACCTCGCTGACTCGAATCTTTCAAAACGCGCTGATTCGTACGCGCGGCACTTCATAAACGGCGTACTGCTCTCGAGGAAGCGCGAGATCGTCATTGAAGGCGACGCAGTAGCGCATCGCGTCCATCCCGTGGTTGTCTTTGTCGATGGGGTGCTCTCGCTGCTTGCCCTGAGTGTTGCCGGGCCACACGTACGCATCAATTTCCTCCTCGGTCGAGGTCGGCAATCGCGCTTCGTAAAGCGATTCGTCGCGCTCCACCACAGAGTCCCGCAGAAAGAAGAGCCGCGCCCGCTTGTCTCCAGCCGGCTTCAGCCTCCGCTGAACGGCCTGAATGCCCGGAGAAATAGCTTTGTAGGCCCCGCCGGTGTTCATCCGCAAATGCCTTTCGAGCGTCGCCCGGTCTTCAGCATCGTGGTCGCATATGACCGCAACCGGGTACGGTTCACCTTCCGCAGCTTCGAGGATCGCCTTCGCATGATCCTCGACCAAACGTTGCGTCCTGTAGATTTCCTTGTACCGGTACAGCCTGCCGTCGGGGTCCCTCGCCCATGCTTGCCACACGAACGGGTTGGTGAATCCGAAATCCACTGCCCAGATCCGCGGCCACGCTCGCGGAATCTCAAACCGGTCTATCAGGTGAACGGCCGCATCGTAGTCGTCATACACCAACCCTTCCGCCGCCGCCCAGATGCCCTTGCGCAGTCTCAGGTGACGCGCTCCGCTCAGCGCGTCGAGCTTCGCGATGTAGGCCGCGCCCTTGGGCGTCCACTGCGAACCATCCCAGATGGATGGATTGTCTTCATGCCGCGATTCCAGCATCACCGTTTTGCCGATGTTGGACCGGAGCTTGAGCCAATGCTTCGGATGGGATGGATTGCAGTCGGCCAAGAGTTGCTGGTACGGTACACGGCCCCACCGGAGGCGGGTCGTCAGGTCTTCCCAGTCTCCCTCGGTGAGTTCCGTGGCTTCCTGGACATAGGCGATATCGTACTCCGAAGACATCACCTTGCTGCCCTTGTCCATTCCGCCAAAGACGATCTCGGAGCCATTGGGGTACTTGGCGCCTTGGTAATTGATTTCGGCCGCTCCAGGAGGAAGAACCAGCCGGTGGAAAGTGATCAGCCCGGTCGTGCTCAACGACGCCCGCGTCTTGCGGACGATGATGAGCCGGCAGCCCTCGTACTTTTCCGCGACCGCGTGCAGTTTCTCGAGAACGGCCCGCGACTTCCCAGTACCGGCCGGCCCCGAAAGAACTATTTCCGGGTCGCGGCGTGCGAACAACTCACGCGCCGCACCATACGGCCGGTAGTCAACGTACCGCATCAGAGGTCTTCGATGTTAACGCCGATGAGCCGCTTCGTAAGCTCAATCTTCCCCGCGTGTTCCAGCCGGGTGGTTTCTTGCCAGTTGGCGCGGCACTTCAGCCAGAAAAAGGTCGCCGCCGGCGGGTTGCCTGTCACTGCCATCTGGTAGGCCCGGTTTGCCACCGCTGCGTTGGCTTTATCCGCCGCCGTCGCCAGCTCCACAGCGAAGTGTTTGCGCATGGTCTTTGGGTCTATTCCTGCGGTCCCTAGGCAGGTGGCGATCTGCTCCTGCGTGAAGCCGGTGGCAGCCATCGATTTGACTGTGTTGCGATCGGCTTCCGTTGGCTTGTACTTTGGCTGTCCGCGCGGCATAAGGTTTTTTATAGACGGGAAGTATTCGCCTCGTGCAGAATCGAGAAGGACCCGGTCGCTCCTTTCGTAAGAAGTTCACCAACCGCCAGGTGGCCGTGGCCCGAATCTGGAAGGCGGTACAGACCCTTTTGGCCAACGTTGCGCCACCGGCGGCACACGTCGCGCCCAAGCGGCAGAAGGCGACCAAGTCCCCGGCCAAGCCCAAACGACGCGACACGGCGCGCCCGGGCGCGAAAGGCGCCGCCAATGCCGCCCGTCGGGGGAGCAGGAAGGCCGAAGTCCTTGGATAGCGCCGCCATCATCGCCTTCCCTTCGCACCCGGGCTTCCCCTGGCGGCGTTTCTCGTCTTCGAGGATCCTCAGTTCCGCCGACCAGTCCGATAGCGCAAGGCACAAGCCCGGGACGTCCCGGTGGCCACCGCGAAGGGCGGCTTCGATACCCGCAATCTCGCGCTCGCAGCGCTCGATCTCAGACGACGGCAGGCACTCGCTCGGCCGCAACGTCGTCGAAGGTGAGTTTCGTTCCATCGAGGATGGCCTCCTTTCCCGTGAGCTGCTGCCAGCGCTTTACGATCACGTCACAGTACTTCGGATCGAGCTCGAGGCCGTAGCAGACCCGTTCAGTGAGTTCCGCGGCCGCGAGCGTCGTGCCCGATCCGAGGAACGGGTCATAGACTAGTTCGCCACGACGGAGGTGATTCAGGATAGGACGCCGCATCAGAGCCACGGGTTTCTGTGTTGGATGGTCGAATTTGTCTTCGTCGGAGCCGCCCATGATAAATTTCGGCGATGGTGAGTCCCAGATTGTCGAGTTCTCACCTGCCTTGCCGAACCACGGAGCGTTCTTTTTGCGCACGTACCAACACGGTTCGTGCTGATACCAGTAATGCGTCCGCGTGAGAACGGTTCGGCCCTTGTTCCACACGATTTGCTGCGGATAGAGAAAGCCGATCCGCAGAAGCCCATCGAGAACCTCCCGCGTGTAGATGCTCGCGTGCCATACGTAGGCGACATCGAGGCTCGGCGCGAGCGCGAATGCTTCCGACCAATCTGCCCTGGTGTCGCCTGAGATTGAAGTCTCGGTGTGACCCTTCGTGCGCTTCTTCATGTAGCTCGGCTCCGCCGGTCCACAGGAATTTAAACCGGCTCGATCCCTCCACTCGCTGTCCAGGGAGATCCCGTACGGCGGATCAGTCACCATTAGAAACGGCTTGCGCTCGCCGAGGAGCCTCGCAACGTCCTGCGCGCCGGTCGCATCGCCGCACAAGACGCGGTGATCGCCGCAGAGCCACAGATCGCCCACGCGCGATACCGCGACCTCGGGAAGCGGCGGAGCCTGGTTCGCCCTCTCCTCGTCCATGGGGTCGCGCAGGAGCGTGTCGAGTTCTTGAACGTCGAAGCCCGTGAGGTCAAGATCAAACGAAAGTGCGCTGAGTTCGGCAAGCTCGGGGGCGAGAAGCCCGAGGTCCCAGTCGGTCTCGTCGTTACTACGGTTGTCCATCAGCCTGTACGCGCGGATCTGAGCCGGCGTCAGCTTATCTGCGACGTGCACCGGCGCCTCGGTCCAGCCGAGCTGGAGCGCCCCCAGGCGGCGGACGTGGCCGACGACAATCACGCCGTGGATATCGACGACGATTGGCTGTTGCCAGCCGTACTCTTGTAGGGACGCCGCGACCTTGTCGATCGCCCGCTGTGGGATTTTGCGCGCGTTCTTCTCGAACGGCCGGATTCGGTCCAGTGGCCACATCTCAATCTTCATTCGTGCACCTCCTGCGAGAGACGGCCCGTCATTTTCGCAGCGAACAGTTCGTCACGGCTGCCGCCGAACACGACGGGGTCCGAGTCGATCAGCTCGTAATCGAACGGGCCGTAAGCGTGGCGAGTGATCACGTCGGACGCGTTGTTAAGGAGCAGCACGGCCGAAATGGCCGCCCCAATGCGCGCTTTGTCCTGTTCCCGCGTCGCTGACGAAAAGCCGGCCGCCCGCGCTTTGATTTCGTACGCCGCGTTGAGAGCCGTCGCGCGCGAAGGCGATTCGAGCAATTCCGTGAGATCGTCGATCGGCAAGGCGGCGAACTCCGCGCGGAGCAGATCCCGCGCCTCAACCTGAAGGGCCTGGATCTCCGCGGGTGGAAGGCTCTGGGCAAGATGCTTAAAGATTTCCCGGCGCACCTCCGGGTCCGTCCCTGGCGCGGTCGCAAGCTTCTTCATGACCTCGATCGGATCGCGGCCGAGCCGCTTGACGATTTCTTCGATGGGGAGCAGGGCCCGGCGGGCCGGCAAATCGAAGAGTGCGTGAAGCATCTCGATCTCACTCTGTCGTCGTCCGGAATAACAGCGCGAAAGAGACAAGACCCTCTTAAGCAACGTGAGCCTCCGTCTGCGGGCTGGGCCTGCCGAACGGGGACCGAAGAACGTTTGGGCTATCATTGCAGATCTCGTCATGACGATCTGGTGGGACGTTAACGATTACCCCTGGCACGGGAAGCATTTCGCGGCCAGCCGAATGGCCTCCCTGTTCGTAGAACTTGACGGCGAAGGTTTTCATGTTTTCCTTTTCAAAAAGCCCTTTTAGGCAACTCGATCCTCGGTCTGCGAGCCAGGCTCGATGAATTTCGCGTACCGCTTCAGGAATTTCAGCGGCACCCGGCCGAGCGGTCCGTTGCGCTGCTTCGCGATGATCAGATCGATCGCGAGCACGTCCGCGTGTTCGTCCTGGCCATCCTGCCGAACCGGAAGCAAGACGATATCGGCATCCTGCTCGATCGAGCCTGAGTCGCGCAAATCGCTGAGTTGGGGTTTCCGCGCGCCCTTCTCGCTTTCGCGATTCAATTGCGCGAGCACTACCACGGGAGCGTTGACCTCGCGCGCCAGGCGCTTCACGCCGCGCGAAATCTCGCTTACCTGTTCGTACCGGCGCCGCTCGGAACCGCCACTCGTTTCGACGAGCTGCAGGTAGTCGATCACCACGAGGCCGATGGGATGGCGGGCCGTGAGCCGCCGGAGCGCCGCGCGCATCGCCGGGACGGTGCAGCCGGTGGTGTCGTCGATCCACAGACGGCAGTTTTCTTCGTCCGTCAGGTCCGCGAAGGCTTCACTCAGCGTGTGGATCTCATGCTCGCGCGCCCATCCCTGCGTCACTCTCAGGCTGTCCACTTGCGCCCGCGCCGCCGCCATGCGGAGAAGAATGGCCTGATCCGGCATCTCCAACGTGAAAAACGCCGCGCCGGTCCCGTGGCTCGCCGCGAAATCGGCTATCTGACAAGCCAGGGCCGTCTTCCCCATGGACGGCCTGGCACCGATCACTACCATCTGGCCGGCCATGAATCCCCGACCCACCAACATCCGGTTGAGAGCGGGCCACGGTGTTTCGACTCCGCGCCGTCCGTCCGAGTGCAGGAACGCCGTGATCCCGCCAGCTTTGTTGATCACCTCCATCGGCGTGTGGAAGGTCACGGAGCGCGTTTCTGTGGCAAGGGCCGTAATCGAGCGTTCCGCCCGGTCCAAGATTTCGGGGGTGGGGTCTACCGCGGCAAGGCATTCCTGGATGCCATGCTGGTGCGCGAAGATGGCTTTCCGCAGCGTCGATTTATCGCGCATAATGTTCACGTAGGCGTCCAGGTTCGAGATTTCCGGCAATCCCTCGTCGAGCGAGACCAGGTACGAAAGCCCGTCCACCGATTTGAGCTGGCCCTGCCGGTTCAGTTCTTCCGCCACGGTTACGCGGTCGATTCGGACGCCTCGCTCGGAAAGATCCCTCATGCGGGCGTAAATCCGCCGGTGTTTTTCGAGGCTGAAATCGTCCGGTTGCAGCACGGGCGCCACCTGAAGATAAGCCGCGTCCCGAAGCAGGATGGACCCGAGCACGAAGCGCTCGGCGTCAAGATTCTGCGGAAGTCCCTTTTCAAAGAGCACGTCGTCGGAGTAATTCTTCAGCATTCGGCTTGAACCCTCTTGGTGTAGTCATCAGCGGCCGGGTATTCGGGAACAGGCGGCTTGGGCGGCCCGGTGTCGGGCGCGTATTTCCACGCCCGATCGTCGAGCAATTGCCAGAGATTCGGCGCGTAGCGGCCGCGTTCTTCGGTCCAGCGATCGCCATCCCGCTCGCGGAGCGCAGCGTAACCGGCTTCGAACCCGGGGCGGGCCAGCTCGCCCGCCATAGTCAACTCAAGCGCCTTGGTCTTCGCGCAGGCGTTGCGGTTCTTGTTCGGGTGCCCCCGAACGACCTGGGCCCACCAGGTTTCAAAATCCTCAGGGCTTTCCCAGCCGCCCATCGGCCAGTTCGCTCGCGGTGGGGGCTCCGAAGCCGGGGAAGTTTGGTTTCCCCGGATTGAAGTCGTGCTCGCGCTCGCCGCCGCGCCGTTCGCGGCAGCCTTTTTTCCTTCGAATGCCCGCGCGTTGGCAACGGTCGATTTTTCAATTTGTCGAAAACCGTTCTCCTGCGCTCGCGGTGTGTGTGTTAATACTTCTAGTTCTTCCTTATAGCGACCGCTCACATGTGCACTGTCACGACCGCTCACATTTGAGCTGTCGAGCGGCCTTTGACCGCTCAGATTCGAGCGGTCGTCCAACACTTGAGCGCTCACATCTGCGCTGTCAAACTCGGACTGCCAGAGGAAGGAATAGTGATTGTTACCACGTCGATTAGGGCGGTCCACTCCGACGAGACCGAACGACCGAAGAGCCGCCGAATCTCGCCTGATGCTCGCGGTCGACTTGCCCAGTAGCCCGACCAGGCGGTCTTCGGAAGCATACACGTATCCGGGCCACGGATGCTTGCGGCGGTCGGCCATCGCTGCAATCCTGAAGAGCTTCGAATACAGCCGTTTGGGTCCATCGTGGATGTCCGGCCGTGCGTCAACAACGTCCACGGGATAGACTCTCAGCCGACGCGTCACGTCCTGCGGATCGAATTGGTCGCCGGGCTTCAGTCCGTCTAAGTAGTTGTCACGCCGCGACATCGCTCACCCTTACCCGATAGGGTAGGGTGACGACCTTGCGTTCATTGCGCTCCCCCGCAACCACGAAGCCTTATAATGCGGACATGGTTCGCAACCCTCTGTTTGGCCTGCTTGTAGCCTCCGTCGCTCTTCATGCCGCCGACCTTCACAGCGCACTCCAAAACCACTTCGATCAGGCGTGCCAGTCCCGAAAGTTCATGGGAGCTTCGTCCCTAACCGTCAATGGCAAAAACGTCTTTGCGGCAGCCTGTGGGTGGGCAAACGCAGAGTGGAACGTTAAGAACACCGTGGACACCCGGTTCGATATTGCCTCGGTAACCAAGGAGTTTACGGCTGCTGCCGTCCTCCTCCTAAACGAAGAAAAAAAGCTCTCTTTGACAGACCCAATCGGAAGGTACGTCCCGAATTTGCCTCAGTCGTGGCAGTCTGCTACCATCCACCAGCTTTTGACGCATACCTCTGGAGTGCCAATCTACACTGCGTCCTCGGACTACAAGCGAACCAACCCGGACTTGAACCGGGTGAATCTGCTCGGAGACCTCCCGAACGACCTTTTGGGATTAGTGCGTGATCGGCCCCTTATGCACGATCACGGGGCAAAATTCACGTACAACAACTCCGGGTACATCTTGCTCGGTATGCTAATCGAGAAATCGGCTGGTGTACCGTACCAGCGCTTCATCCAAGAGCGCATTTTCCACCGCCTCGGAATGAAAGATTCAGGATATGACGATTCACGCAGAATAATTCCCCTAAAAGCCAAAGGCTATGCCCTGGTCGGCACTGAACTCCAGAATGCAGACTTCTTTGATCCGAGAATTGCTTGGTCTGCTGGAGCTTTGTATTCGACCGTCCATGATCTGACGCTCTGGTCGGAAGCACTCGCACAAGGCAGACTCCTGAACGCCGATTCAACCGAACGTATGTCTCGCATCTATCCGGAAGCGGTGTCAGAAGACCCCTATCATCAGGTCGCCCATTATGGGTATGGCCTTGTTCTCACGCAACGATTCAAACATCAACTTCGGTACCACGGCGGCGGAATCAGTGGGTACAATTCCGTGCTACAGCGATACCCGGATTTGAACATGGTGATCGCAGTGCTCTCGAACCTGGACTCCGATTCGGACGATTTGCCTACCTGGACCCTGGGTGACAGTCTTGCAAAGATTTGGTTTGAATCGCAGCCGAAATGAAGTTGCAATTCTACGTTGATCTTGCCGATGCCCAGGATGGCATCCTACGAAAGGCTGAGGCGGTTGGGGATGAACGGATAACGTCCGAGTGTTCAGGCGCTTGCCGCCAATGTCAATTGAAAGGGCAATCTGAGCACATTCGGAGCGTTGCAAACCCCCGCAACCAGTTCCTCCTGCCTACGCTTCCACAACGCTAAACTGAAGCCTAAGATGACGCGAGTTTGAGGGCGATCCACCACGCCGCGGCGCCCGCGGCAGCCCAGGCAACAAACGTCAATCCCACGCGCAGGGCGAACGATGCCGTCCCCGCCATCGCCGCCAGCGCCGTCTTCAGGACCGCGTTCGAGACCAGCGCCAGCATCACCGCCGCTTCCGCGGCACCCATGGAAATGCGCGCCTCTTTCAGCAGATCCACGGCTGGAGCGACCACCGTCGCTACGTCGACCAGACCGCCCAGCAGACTGGTTCCATAGAAGGCCTGCGTGCCTAACCGGGCAGCCGCCGCCTTCGTGAGAAAGACGATGGCTGTGAACAGCGCGCCAAAACGCAGCGCGGGCCCAATGCGGAAGGGATTGCCGCTCTTGAACTCGACGTGGGCCAAGGGCTCATGTGGCCACCGTGCCAAGGCCTCGGATAAAGCGATGCCGAGGAACATCATCGTCATCAGGGGCCACATTGAGGTCAAGGCCAAAGCCGGACTCACCAGCGCGACAATCAACAGCGCTCGTGGGAACTGAACGGTGTTTGAGAGTACGAACGCTCGCCACAGGCCGAAGGTCAGTTCGGGCTTCTCACGGCTCTCCCTAGCGAAATGCAACGTAACGGCGGTAGTGGAGGCGAGCCCTCCCAGCACGCTGGTGTACAGCATGCCTCGCTCTTCCCCCAGAAACTTTTCGAGAAAGTAGCCGGCGTAGGAGATCGACGAGATCAAAATGACGAACATCCACACCTGGCGTGGCGAAAAGAACGAATACGGTCCGAAAGCACCCTGCGGCAGTAGCGGATAAATCACCAGCACGATGCCGATAAAGGCCAGGGTCGCATTGAACTCGGATTCGGTGATGGCGGTGCGCGCCAGCGTCTGGATACGCTCCTTGGCCTCCAGGAACACGACCACGATGATGGTGAGGCCGATCGCCAGCGGCATCCCGAAGGAAAGTTCGCGCGAAGCGGCCAGATAGGCGAGCACGAACGCGGCGAGTCCCGCCATTTCGGTGGTGATCCCGGAACGCTCCTGCCGATCTTCGTAATGAAAGACCGTGAGCAGCGCCGCGATCGCCACCAGCATCGCCGCTGCCAGGACCGGGCTACCGATCAGGCCGCAGAGGCCGGCGGCCAGGGCGATCAGAAGAAAATCCCGCAATCCAGGGCGCACGCGCCCCGCGGCTTCCCGTTGGGCGCCGATCAGGAGACCCACCAGCATGGCTCCGGCGAGCGACACGATCGCGGCGGTCAACGTCATCGTTTCCGATTATAGGTGCTTCGAGCAGACGGCCCGCCCGAGACTGGCGCCGGCGAAAGCCACATGGCAGGGAAAACGGTTTGCTATGCCGTGCGCAATGCGCCGGTGGAGGTGACCGCGCCGAAGCGGCGATCGCGGCCGTGAAATTCCTCGACGGCGGCGGCCAGATCCTTGGCGGAAAAGTCAGGCCACATGCGGTTGGTGAACACGATTTCGGCGTAGGCGCATTCCCAGAGGAGAAAATCGCTGAGACGTTGCTCGCCGCTAGTGCGGATGAGCAGGTCGACATCGGGGCCGAGTTGGGCGGAGAGATCTTCCGCGGTGATGGCTTCACCGCGCCCCTGCACTCGCTGAATGGCTTCCACCATCGCTTCCCTCGACGAATAGTCGATCGCCAGGCGAAGCAACAGACGGCGTCCCGATGCCGTTTTGCGCTCGGTCTCTTCGAGCAGAGCGGCCAGAGCCGGCGGCAGCCGATCGCGCCGCCCAATCGCCCGCAGGCGGACCCCGTTCGCGATGCAGCGTTCGCGTTCCTGGATCAAGTAGCGTCCCAGCAGCTTCATCAGAGCGGAAACTTCGCGCCCCGGGCGCCGCCAGTTGTCCGAGGAGAACGCGTAGAGCGTGAGAACCGAGATGCCGCACGACGGCGCCGTTTCGACCGTCCGGCGGACCGCCTCAGCCCCCGTCCGGTGGCCCGCGATACGCGGAAGACCGCGTGCATTGGCCCAGCGGCCGTTGCCGTCCATGATGATGGCGACGTGGATTCCATCCCCGCGAGTACTTTTCATCGCAAAGTCATCTTCCGACCTGGGGGTCCCGTTGTGCATTCGTTTTTGCCTTAGTGTTTGAAGCTTACGTTGAAAAAGGGGGGCAGACTTCTCTGTCCACGGCGCATGTCGTCACTGGCATATCGGGGACCGGGAGTTCAGCCTCTTCCTGTACTCATACTCACTAGCGTTTCATCGCCTGGATCAGCGCTTCCATGTGGTTCAAGTATCTTTCAAGAGCCTTGCGGCCCAGCGGCGTAAGCGCATACTCGGTCTTCGGCATGCGCCCCTCGAAGCTCTTGGTGCAGGCGATATACTTCGCCTCTTCAAGCTTGCGGGCGTGCACACTCAAATTGCCATCGGTAGTTTTGAGCAGCCGCTTTAATTCGTTGAATGTCATGGAGGGATTGGCCGCCAGGGCGCTGACGATCCCCAGGCGAATCCGCTCATGAACCAGCCGGTCGAGGTCCGGAATACCGGCGTTCGACCGCTCGACGCGGAGCGATGCGTCGCGAGCCGGTCCGTCCGAGGGCAGGGCGTTGTGTCTAGCCACCATACCTCCTCGCGATGATCGCTCCAAAAACAATGTGCAGACCGCCAAAGCACAGACCCAGCCACGCGTCGTTCCAGGGTCCCGGCGAGATCAATGCCAGCGTCCCTCCCACCAGGAAGCAGACCCCCATCACCGGGACAACCGGAACCGAGAAAGCCCCGCCGGTGATGACCCCGGTTCCGTACAGCATCAGCCACACGCCTGGAATCACGGTCAGCAACCCTGCCTGCCACAACACGATGGTAAGCGCGGCCCCGACTACCAGCGGCGGCAGGAAGCTGAATACAAACTTGCGAGCCGGTGGCGACCAAACCGGAAGACCAGCCGCCCGTGCCTTGCGCTGCATGGCCAGAATACCGATGCCGATCGCCAGAATGCCCTCGATCAGCCACGTCGCCAGCCAAGCCCGCGCCGAGGTTTGGCCGTGTGCCAACCCGCTCGCCCCGAGCGCCGTCAGCCCCATCGCCACGCCGCCCCAGCCCGGCACCGCCGTGAACGATCCAGCGCGTTCCATGGTCTCCCGGATATAGCGCAGGTCGTCCATCGCGTGCGCATGAAGCGGGATCGGCTCCGCCCGCCGGGGTCGAATGGGTCGTACCGAAGCCATGGCCCTATCATAAGGCGCGATTTTACTTGTGTCAAGTACTTTGCGACGCAAAGAGAAGAGAGGACATCGGCGGGCGCATCGGCGTAGCGAGGGAAATGGCTGGAAACCACGCTTTCCGGATAGCCCTGCTGTACCATATAGCTTTGGCGATGAAAGCTCTTTTCGACGCTATTCCTCCCGGCGACGCCGATCTCGCGCTCGCGGCCGCCATCAATCCGGATCGGCTTCCGGCTCACATCGCGATCATCATGGACGGCAACGGCCGCTGGGCCAGGAGACGCAATCTGCCGCGAGTCGCCGGACACAGGGCGGGCATCGGGCCGGTGCGGGTCACGGTGGAGACCTGCGCGCAGATGGGCCTCCAGGCGCTGACGCTCTACGCGTTTTCCGTCGAGAACTGGAAGCGCCCGCGTACCGAGGTGGACATGCTGTGGCGGCTGCTGAAGCTGTATCTGCGTTCGGAGCTCCCCGACATGCTCCGTCACGATATTCGTTTCACGGCCATCGGAAGGTTGGACGATCTGCCAGATTTCGTGCGCGCCGAACTGGACCAGACGCTCCGCGCCACGGCCTCCAATCGCGGCCTGCAATTGAATCTGGCGATCAACTACGGGGGCCGCGCGGAGCTGGTGGATGCCGTGAAACGCCTGGTGGAGGATGCCCGGCGTCACGACGCGGAGCACGGCATGAGGATCGATGAAGACGCGATCTCGGCGCGCCTGTACACCGCCGGCATGCCCGATCCCGATCTCCTGATCCGGACCTCCGGCGAGATGCGGATCAGCAATTTCCTGCTGTGGCAAATCGCCTACGCCGAGCTGTACGTGACGGAAACGCTGTGGCCGGATTTCAGCCGCACGGAGCTGCTGCGCGCCATCCTCGACTATCAGAAGCGCGATCGCCGTTTCGGTGGACTGGGCTCGCGCCCTTCGCGCCGTGTGGAAGATCCTCTGGCCGAAGCCCTCGGCGTTCCGGCCAGATGAAGCGCTTCGCTACTGCGCTGGTTCTCATCCCAGCGGTGGTTTGGCTGATTCTGCTGGGTCCGAACTGGGCATTCACCACAGTGCTCGCGCTGGTCGCGCTGCTGTGCTACCGGGAGTTCGGTCAGATGGCCGGGCATGGCGGAATTGCCCGCGACGGCATCCCGGGCGCCGGCATACCAGGAATGATCGCGGGGCTGGTGTTGCTGCTCGCGCCGGAGCCCGGGACGGTGGCCGTGCTGGTCGCATTGACCGGAATGGTTCTGGGGCTGCGCGCCGCTAATCTCTCGGACTCGATGTCTCGCGCCGCGGTCTTCACCTTGGGCGTGATCTACATTTTCGGCGCGTGGCGCTGCGCAGGGGAACTGCGCGCGTTCAATCACCACTGGTTGATGTTCGCCATGTTGCTGAGTTGGTCCGGGGATACGGCAGCGCTGTATATCGGTAAAGCCTTCGGAAGGCATAAGCTGGCGCCGCATGTGAGCCCGGGGAAAACGTGGGAGGGCGCCGCGGGTTCGGTGGCCTGCGGAGTACTCGCCGGAGGGATTTACGCTCATTACCTGCTACCCGCGTTTGCGCCGGGCACGGCATTGGCGCTTGCGGCGGTGGGGAATATTGCGGGCCAACTGGGCGATCTGTGCGAGTCGGCGCTGAAGCGCGGCGTGGGCGTGAAAGACAGCGGATCGTCGCTGCCCGGGCACGGCGGGTGGCTGGATCGCGTGGATTCCACTTTGTTCAGCGTCCCCGTGGTGTACGTGCTCCTGAAGCTGCTGCCTCAGGGTTGAAGCCGGCAACGAGTGGGCGCACAGCGGCGGTGAAACGGCCTACGCTAAATCAAAAATGGTCTAAAGTTTGGCGAGCTTATTCAATCCATTAAAAGCCGCGGCCTTGTAGCATTCGGCGAGCGTTGGGTAGTTGAACACGGTTTCGACGAAATAGTCCACGGTGCCCTTCAAAATCAATACCGCTTGTCCAATGTGCAGCAGTTCGCTCGCGCCCTCGCCGATGATGTGGACACCCAGGATCTCTTTGGTCTCGCGGTGAAAGATCAACTTCAGACGGCCGGTAGTATCGCCGCGAATCTGACCGCGCGCGATCTCCCGGTAGAACGCGACGCCCACTTCGTAGGGCACGTCTTCCTCGGTGAGTTGCTCCTCGGTCTTCCCGATGAAAGAGATTTCGGGAATGGTGTAGATGCCGTAGGGATAGTAGGCCGGATTCGAATGCACCGGCCGGCCATACGCAATGGCCGCGGCGATGCGTCCCTGTTCCATCGAAACGGAGGCGAGGCTGGGGAACCCGATCACGTCGCCCGCCGCGAAAATATGCGGCTGAGACGTCCGGAAGTCGGCATCCACTTTGATACGGCCCCGCGAGTCGGCTTCGATGCCGGCTTTGGGAAGATCCAGCTCGTCGACGTTTCCCTGGCGGCCGACCGCGTAGAGCAGGGCGTCGCCCGACAGCTTCTTCTTGCTTTCGAGGTTCGCTACCACGCTGCCATCGGCGGTCTCCTCGACGCTGGAAACCTCCTCATTCAGGCGGAGCGTGACGCGCACGTCGCGCAAGTGATAGGACAGGGCCTCCACGATTTCCGCGTCGGCGAATTCCAATAGGCGGGGACGTCTCTCGATCAGGATCACCCGGACCCCGAGCGTGGCGAACATGCAGGCGTATTCGACGCCGATCACGCCGCCCCCCACCACGATCAAGGTCTTGGGGATCTCCGGCATCTGCAGGACCTGATCGCTATTGACGATGGTGCGTCCATTGATCGGCACCTTGGGGGAGGTCGCGGGCTTGGTGCCGGTCGCGAGGATGATCTTCTCGGCCTGGTAGTCGACTATTCCGCGCGCGCCACAAACGCGGATGGTGTGCGGGTCGGTAAAGCTGGCGACGCCGAACAACATTTCGATGTTGTTCCGGGAAAGTTGCGACTGCGTAACGTCCACTTCCGTTCGGATCATGTGCTGGACCCGGAAGGCCAGGTCCGCCATGGTGATCTTTTCCTTCACCCGGTAGTTGACGCCGTACACATTCTGGTAGTTGAAACCGGAGAGGTGCATCACCGCCTCCCGCATGGTCTTGCTGGGGATGGTGCCGGTGTGGATGCAGGTCCCGCCGACCACTTCGGTCTTCTCAAGAACCGCAACCCGCTTGCCGGATTTCGATGCCTGGATGGCCGCGCGCTGGCCCGCGGGACCCGATCCGATCACGATCATGTCGAAGGTTTGCATTGTCTAGGAGGTTGCTGAAAAAGACTTCTGGCCGCCGATAAACGCAGATGGACGCTGATTCGCGGGAGGCAAGGACTGTGTTTTCAATCGGCGTTTATCAGTGTTCATCAGCGGCCAACCCTGTCCTAGACTCTTTCAGCACCCTCCTAGAGGACGTCGGCGAAACCACGCTTCAGGTGCCGGAAGAACAGTCCGCCCAGAATGAAGACCGTTCCCGAGTAGGCAGCCAGCACGGCAAACTCCTGCCAGGTGGGCCATTGTGGCGAGAGTAGCCGTTCGCGATAGGCTCGAACCACCCAGGTCATGGGGTTCCACGAGACCAGGACGTGAAAGCGCGCCGGAATCAGTTGTTCACTGATCATGATCGGCGTCACCCAGAACCACAGGGTCATGACCACCGTTAGCACTTGCGCGGTGTCTCGCAAGTACACATGCAAGCTGGAGACAATCCATCCGACTCCGACCGCGAGCAGTCCGACGAATAACATGTAGAAGGGCAGAAGCAGGATCATCGGGTTGATGGTCCTGAGCACCAGAGCCGCGGCCACCACCCAAACCGCCAAGGCGATCAGATGATGGATCAGAGAAGAAAGAAAGATGGAGACCGGAACCACTTCCGCCGGAAACACCGTCTTGGTGATCAGCGTGGACTGCTCCACCATGCTCGAAGCGGATCGTAGGACCGTGTCGCTGAACAGCAGCCAGGGCAACATTCCGCCGAACAGGAACATGGTGTAGTTCTGGGTGACCGCGCCGGGCGGGAGCTTCACTTTCAGACACACTTCGAATACGAATTTCCAGCTCAGCAACAGAACCAAGGGGTGAATCACGCCCCATAGCCAGCCGCCGGCCGATCCGACGTAGCGCTGCTGGAAGTCCCGACGGACCAGTTGCGCGAGCAGAGCGCGCCGTTCCACCAGGTTGCGCGCGAAGTGCCTGCCGGGAATAACGGCCACGTTACGAGTTTACCCTGGCCCCGGGCCCCCCGGCGTCTCCGATTGACTGGGAACAGCATTGGCATGAAACTGGTCTATATCCGAGGATGGAGGACCCACCCTGCGTCCCGGACCCGCTCGTCATAGGGAGGTGCGTATGATTTCAGCGACACATCGTCGCGGTTTCTTCGGCCGGATGGCTGGCGCCGCTGCTGCGGCCGGTCTGCCACTGGCTTTCAGGCGTGAGGCTGCCGCACAGGAGGCGTCGCCCGACGCTTGGCTGCGCGATGTAAAGGGCGCGCATCGATGCCTGTTCGATTTCCCGCAGCACAGGAACGGCTTTCCTTTGGTGCACATCCTGAACTATCTAAACACCTACGCGGCGGCCTACAAGGCTGCGCCCGGTCAAGTAAGCGCAGTGGGGACCTTCTATGGCCTGGGACCGCAGTCGAGCATTCCAATGGCATTCAACGACGCCATGTGGAACAAGTACAGACTCGGCGAATACACCGGGCTCAAGGACGCGGCGGGGAAGCCCTACACGCGAAACGTGTTCGCGCGGCCGACGAAGGGCGACGTGCAGGTGCTGATGCAGGCGATTGATTCGCCCACCATTCCCGCCCTGGCGGAAGCGATGCCGGTGCTCGGGATCGAGAGCCTGCAGAAGATGGGCGCCAAGTTCCTGCTGTGCGCGAATGCGCTGGGCGCCTGGTGCGCGGAACTCGACGCCAGGGGAAAGGGCAAGGCGCCGGACATCGAAAAGGAGCTTCGATCCAACGTGCTGGCGGGCGTCACCATTGTGCCGGCCATGGTGATCGCCATCGAGAAGGCCCAGGAGTCCGGCATCCGGTACAACCGCCAGTAGCGGTACGAATCGGCCGGCCAGCGTCATGCCGGTTTCTTCGCGACCAATAAGCCGAAGGCCATGGCGCCCTGGGCGTAAGCTTGTTTCATCAACGGGAACGAGCGCACGAAGCGCTGCGTGGGCGCGTCGATGAAACGCACAAAGAACCGGACCACGGGGTTTGCGCCGATCCGCGAGCAGTGTTCCCAGGTCGGCTCCACGTGGCGCGTGATGTCTTCGGCCGCCGTGACGGTGAGGCCGGCGTCGCTCATCCAACTCCGATAGTCGCTGAGCGATCCCAGGCTCGCGCTCAGCATCGCTTCGGCGATGGTATTCACCAGGTCCTGCTCGTCCTCGTGCTGGGGTCCATCGCGGCGAAGCCACGCGCAGACCGCAAGTACGCCCCCAGGTTTTAATGCGGCCGCGCAGCGCCCGAAGAAGCGAGGCTTGTCTCGAAAATGCTCGCTGCTTTCCATGATCCAGATCGCATCGGCGCTGGACGGCTCGGGCTGCCACTCATTCGCGTCCTGCACTTGAAACCGGACGCGGCCGGCAAATCCTCGGGCCTTGGCCTTGCCCGCCGCCATCCGTGCCTGCACCGGACTGATGGTCATGCCGGTGACGTCGCAATCGTACTGCCCGGCCAGCCATAGCGCGGAGCCGCCCAGACCGCACCCGATATCGAGAACCCGAGCGCCTTTGGGAATATTCGCACGCTCCGCCAGACGCTCCATGAGTTGGATCTGCGCGCGCGGCGCCGATTCATTGTTTTCCCAATAGCCGTGATGGAGATGTTCGCCCCAAAAGAGGCGATAGAGAAACGATAGGCGATCGTAATGTTTGCGGATGTGATCGATCTCAACGGGAAACTGACGGGAGGGGGTCATTTCAATTTGGCGCCTTCCGCGAACGTATCCGCTTTTCGTAGCGCCCTTTCACGCCGGGCGGACGAAGATTTGAAAATCAATCTCCAGTTCATTCTTCACCTTGATCATTCCACCGCCGACGCTGATGGGTTTGATCCCGAAATCGGTCTGCTTCAGGACGGTATGAGTCGTGTAGGAATCGCCCGTTCGCTTCACGGTGAGCGTGACTGGCCTGGTGATGCCGTGCAGCGACAAATCACCCTCCACCTTCCACTGTCCATCGGCGAGCTTTTCGACGCGGGAGGACCGGAACACAATCTGCGGGAACTTGCCGGTCTCAAGCGTCATCTCTTCCATATCCTTCTGGATCTGGGCGTGGGTTTTCTCGTCGACCTTGGGGTCCGGCTTCACGGTGATCTTCGCGGTCTCGACGGCGAACTCCACGCGCGGGGCGGGGGATTCCCGAACGGTACCGGAGGAGATGGGCGCGTCGATCGAATGGTCGTGGCCGGCGGCCGACAACAATCCGGCTTTGCTGACGTGAATGGTGATGCTGCTGCGCTGAACGTCGATGGGGGCGTCTTGAGCGTATGTCACCGAGGCGGCGGCCAGGAACACAGCGGCGAATCCCCCCACGCTATGTCTCATAAGAATAAACTCTCCTCAAATTGTGTTCGAAAAAGGCGGCTGGGAGCAGGCTGGTCACCGCAGCGCGTCCCGCGACCACCGTCCGATTTTGCCACTGTCCGATATGGCCCATCAGAAGCGATCTTTGCTGAATGTGCCCGGTGCGCCGCCGGCGGAGCGATTCGTAGCGGCGGAGCGCGGACTCCATGGAGCGTTCGCTCGAAACACATTTTGCGAGGACCGCCGCATCCTCGAGCGCCATGCCCCCGCCCTGTCCGAGATTGGGCGTGCACGGGTGCGCCGCGTCTCCGAGCAGCGTCACGCGTCCCGCGGTCCAGCGCCGCAACGGAGCAAGATCGTACGCGCCGTTCTCGAGAATCAACTCCGCCGAGCCGATTAAATGAGGAATAGGCTCATGCCAGTCCGCGAATCGTTGAAGGAGCGCTTTCTTCTGCTCGTCCGGAGGCGCGGCGTCGCTCTTGGGAACATTGGCCGTCGCATACCATGTGAATCGGCCCTGTCCGACGTCGAGAATGCCGAAGCGGCTGCCGTGTCCCCAGGTTTCGCTATTCTGTCCATTGCGAATCGCGCGGCCGGAATAGGCGGCGACTCCTCGCCAAATGGTATAGCCACGGTAGACCGGGTCGGAGATTCCGAACATCTGCCCGCGCACGCGCGAACGGATTCCATCGGCCCCGATGACGGCATCGTGCGCCTCGACGGAACCGTCCGCGAAATGAATCCGAACCTCGGATCGCGATTGATCGAGGTGCGTCAACTCCCGGCCCAGTTGGATGCATTCCGGAGGCACTGCGGAAAGAAGCGCGGCGAGAAGATCCGACCGCCGCGTGCATAGCGCCGGGACGTCGAACTTCCCCAAGGCGATGTTCATGAGAACCTTGCCGCGGCTGGCACGCACCAGGAAATGAGTATTGTGACCGCTGAGCGCGGCGACGCGTTCGAGCAGCCCCAGGCTTTTCAACACGCGCGTGGCGTTCGGCCACAGCATCATTCCGGCTCCGACTTCGGTCAGCCGTGGTGCCCGTTCGTAAACGGTCGCCCTGATGCCAAGTTTATGAAGTGCTGCCGCCGCGGCCACCCCGCCGATGCCGCCGCCTACGATCCCGACGTTTTTCATTCAAAGAACACGTTAGCGATTCGACGTACCCTCGCGCCCGCCGGTTTCAAGTAACGCCGGCGAGTTCCCGGCTGAGAACAGGCAAACGGCCGAGGTATACTCGGACGAACCCAAGCGGGTTCATCCCGCTTTGTAATTTGCCGGCGAATCTCAATTGTTAACGAAGGAGATGGTCTCCATGCGCTTTCCGCGTTTATCTTTGGTCGGTTTCCTATTATCCGGGTTGTGTCTCGTACAGGTTTTGGGCCTGTCTGCATTGGCGCAGGGTCCGTCCGCGCCGGCATACGATCCGCGACTGACCTTCGCTCCTCTGACGCTTCCCGATCCGGTGAATCCCTACCGGTCGAGCAATGGAGCGCCCGGCCCGAGCTATTGGCAGAACGAGGCGAATTATGAGCTGCACGCGGATCTCGATACAACCGCGAAACAATTGAAGACGACCGAGACGATCAGTTACACCAACAACAGTCCCGATCTGCTGGCGAGCTTGTGGATACAGCTCGAACAGAACATCTACAAGAAAGATTCCCGGTCGAAGCTCATGGGCAGCGGCCGGGGGCGCGGAGGCGCCGCGGCTCAACCGGCGGCTCAACCCGTGGACACATCCACGGAGGGGTTTGTTCTGGACGCGGTTGAAATCGAGACAGGGAAGCAGACCGCGAAAGCCGAGTACATCGTCTCGGACACGCGCATGCAGATCCGTCTGGCGGAGCCCCTGAAGGGGCATGGCGGACAGCTCAAGATTCACATCCGGTATCACTATCAGATTCCAGGCGTCTGGGGCGGACGGACCTCGTGGGGAATGTCGGAGAAGGGTGAGATCTACGACATGGCTCAGTGGTATCCGCGGATGGCGGTTTACGACGACCTCCGTGGATGGGACACGCTGCCATACCTCGGAGCCGAGTTCTACCTGGAGTACGGAAGCTTCGATTACTTCATCACCGCTCCTTCGGCGATGCTGATTGCCGGATCCGGTGAACTTGTGAATCCCAAGGACGTACTGACGAAGACTCAGATCGATCGCCTGGAGCAGGCGCGCAACAGCGATAAGACGGTATACATCCGCACCGCAGCCGAGGTGGGCGACCCGGCCAGCCGTCCCAAGCAGGGTGGGACGCTGACCTGGCATTTTCACATGGACCACACCCGTGACGTCGTGTGGAGCGCATCGCCGGCATTTATATGGGACGCCGCGCGCATGAATCTGCCGGATGGAAAGAAGTCGCTTGCGATGTCGGTGTATCCGCCGGAGAGCGCCGGCGCGGACGCATGGGACCGGTCCACGGAATATGTAAAAGATACCGTCGAAAACTTTTCGAAGCATTGGTTCCCCTATCCATGGCCGGCGGCGGTCAGCGTGGCGGGATTTTCGAGCGGCATGGAATACCCGGGGGTGGTGTTTGACGGGATCAAGGATAAGGGCCCGTTCTTCTTCTGGCTGACGGCGCATGAAATCGGGCATAGCTGGTTTCCGATGATCGTCGGCTCGAACGAACGGCGTAACGCCTTCATGGACGAAGGCTTCAACACCTTCATTGACATCGACGAATCGGCTACCTATCAAGGCGGCAAGTACGGGCCGAAGCGCGATTCGGAGTATTCGGCTGGCGGCGAACCGCCGGACACGATCTTGAAAGTCCTCGACAATCCCGCCGCTCCGGTGATCCTGATGCGGGCGGACGCCTACCCCGGCCAACTGGGACATCCGGTTAGCTACTTCAAAGGGGCGTACGGGATGGTGCTGTTGCGCGAACAGATACTGGGTCCCGAACGGTTCGACTGGGCCTTCCGGAGGTACATACGCGACTGGGCCTTCAAGCATCCGTCCCCATCCGACTTTTTCCGGGCGATGGAGAGTGAAAGCGGCGAAGACCTGGGTTGGTTCTGGCGTGGATGGTACCTGAACAATTGGAAGTTCGATATGGCGGTGGATAAGATCGACCGGGAACAAGTGACCATCAGCAACCGAGGGCAATTGGTGCTGCCTGCAACCGTGGAAGTGCGATTCAAGGACGGGACCAGTACACGGATGAAGCTGCCCGTGGAGACCTGGCTCTCGAAGGGAGAGTATGTCTGGACGGTGCCCGCCGGGAAATCCATTGAGTCCGCGGTGATCGATCCGGATCATGTCCTGCCGGATGACGATCGAAGTAATAACGAACGGAAAGTCCAGTAGCCGCCGCTCCCTTTGCGCCGGAAAAACCGGGACGGGACGGTTCCCAGGCGCGCCGGGTGTGCGAGATAGAATCGATGCCCTTTCGGATGCTTGGGTGGGGCGGACCCCCTGGTCCGCAGCCGACCCCCCGGTCGGCTTGCCATTGTTGGGAATCCCCGCAGCGTCTCGAATTACTAATTGGGTGTGAGGTGGTACCGTCGCCGACTTCCGCGCGTCCATGAGAGTGAACGGCTCGTTTTCTTGACATGGCGTCTCCATGGCAGTCTGCCGCCCAATCGATCTTGCTCGGCGGCCGCTGTCATCTCGGGCCGGTCGAGGAGAATCCAGTTCGCCCTGGCCTGGTGGTGGACGCCAGCGAGGACCGGTGGTCGAGCGGCGGATGGGCGACCGGGGGGTCGCCCGCGGACCAGGGGGTCCGCCCCACCAAGGGCCACTCGCTATAAGTGCCGGGACACTCAGATCTGCTCGAATGCAGTGCACTTCGACAGTTCGCTCACTTCTATGTCGCACGCCTGGCGCATCCGTGGCGCTGATTGCGGCTGGAGACTCGGTTTACAATAGTGGATCATGGCGGGAAAGAGTTCCAACCAGAAAGTCGCTAACGGCCTGGTGGCGATGAGTGCGGCGGCGATCCTGGCGGTTTACTCAGCCGGATATGTTCGCACCCGGCCCGCCGCCGACCGGCTTGCGAAGCAGGCTCTCGAACGAACGTTCGCGCGCCAAGCGCCACCGAGGGAGGCGGCGCCCGACGGTACCGCGGCCAATCCTGCGGCGACGGTCGTTCGCGGCGAACCATCCATCGAGACGGCGGCCGCGCCTGCGCCTCCGGTGCACACTGATCCGAAGCGCACCACGGCGCCGGAGCCGAACGTAACCGCGGCTCCCACCGCAGCCCAAGCCGCAGCCACCACCGCCCCCGTGAGCGCCACGGCTTCCACGAACGCCCCCGCGCAGGTTGCGATCGCGAACCCCGCGCCTTCGCCGATGGAGACGCCGGCGCCGGCTGCGGTCCCCGTTTCCACCCCGGTGACGTCCGTTGCCCCGGTCGTCGAACCACCGGCGAATGTTGCCGCCGCCGTTCCCGCAGCGGCTTCGACCCCCGCGGCGACTTCGGCCAAGGCCTGGAAGGACGGGAAGTACGTGGCCTGGGGCGGCAGCCGCCACGGGGATATCCAGGCCACCGTGGTGATTGAAAGCGGGCAGATCGTATCGGCGGTGATCTCCGAATGCCAGACGCGCTATTCCTGTGACGTGATCGACCGATTACCTCCGCAGGTCATCAAACGGCAGAGCCCCAACGTCGACCGCGTAAGCGGCGCGACCGAGAGCGCCGACGCCTTCTACTCCGCCGTCTACTTCGCCCTGGGACAGGCCCATTGAGCGTAGGCGCGCCCCCCCGCACGGAGGTCGTGATGGGTACCCGGGTGACGTTAGCGGTCGCCCGCCCCGGCGCCGATGCCGCCATCGAACGCGCGTTCGGGTGGTTTCAGCAGATTGAAGAATGCTGCACGCGATTCAACCATCGGAGCGAGCTGATGCAGCTTACGGCGCGGATCGGCGTACCCGTGCCGGCGAGCGATATTCTCTTCGAAGCCGTGCAATTTGCGTTGAGGCTCGCGGAGGAAACCGGCGGGGCGTTCGATCCCACGGTCGGTCACAGAATGGAGGCGCGCGGATTCGACACGGAACATTCCACAGGAAACGTGATCCGCACCGCGACCGAGCCCCAGGGCGATGTCAGCTACCGCGACGTTCGCCTGGATACCGGGCGACGGACGATCACGCTGCTGCGCCCCTTGATCCTCGATCTGGGAGCCGTCGCCAAGGGCCTGGCCGTGGACACGGCGGCGCGCGAACTTCGGCCGCTCACGGATTTTTCCATCGATGCCGGCGGTGACCTCTATCTCGGCGGATCGAACCCGCGAGGCGAGCCGTGGCGCGTGGGGATTCGCCATCCCCGCCGCAACGGCGAATTGATCGATTCACTGCACGTGTCGAACCAGGCGGTGTGTACCTCGGGCGACTACGAACGAGGGCATCACATCCTCGATCCGCGCGCCCATGCGCCCGCGAACTCCGTGGCGAGCGCGACCGTGGTGGCGCCTTCCGCGATGCTCGCCGACGCTCTGTCTACGGCCGCGTTTGTCCTGGGCGCGACCGAGGGTATCGCGCTGCTCGATCGCATGGGTGTGGAGGGTCTGATCGTGACGCCTGACCTGGAGCGGTACGAAACTCGCGGACTTTGCCATGCGGCTTAGAAGCCCGCACAGGGCCAGCGAGGCCCTCCAAACTAGCAGGAAGTCTAAGCGTCTCCCCCGAGCGAGGCTCCGTCGTGCGGGCGAGTTCTTCAAAAGCAGGGCCGCGAAGAAGTTCTTTAAGACGCCCAAGGGCTTGCTGACCATTGTTCTGGTGGTCCTCCTCGTCCTGGCCGCGCCGCGGGAGGGCATACGCGTCGTGGCGCCGGGACTCCTGAGCGCGGCGATTGCCGCGGGTCTTGTGGACCTTCTGATCCTCAGGAAAAGGAAGAACGTCTGGGAGTTTCCGAGCGGCGCGATCCTCACGGCTCTGATCGTGACGATGGTTCTGAGGGCGCAGGAGCCCTGGTACGTAACCTCGATCACTTCCGTCGCCGCGGTCGTAAGCAAATATATCGTCCGCTCCCGGACGGCCAACGTGTTCAATCCGGCGGCCCTGGCGGTCGTCGCCAGTTATTACGTATTTCACGCCGGCCAGAGCTGGTGGGGAGCCCTGCCCGAGTCCGCGACAATCGCGCAGGCCGTGATGGTCGCGGCCGGCGTCTTCATCGTGGACCGGGTCAATAAGATGCCGCTGGTGCTCGCTTTTCTGGGAGCTTTCTACTTGTTGTTTACCATCGCGGCATTCGTCGGCGACCCGCAGCGTCTGGCCGAAGTGTACAGGTCGCCCGACCTCGAAATGGCGCTTTTTTTCGCGTTCTTCATCCTGAGCGATCCGCCGACGTCGCCGGTGAAGTATCCAGATCAACTGGTGTGCGGCGCGATCGTCGCCGTGGTCAGCTTTGCCGTCTTCGAATGGCTCGGGGCGGTTTATTATTTGCTCGCGGGCGCGCTGGCGGGCAATGTCTGGGAGGCCTGGCGGCGCGCGAATCGGCGAACCGGCTACACTTTCCCGCGGGGAATCGGCGCGTTCCTGCGTGAGATCAGCCCCTGGAAGACCTCCACGCGGCATCGAGTCTTGCCGGCGCGATAATCGGCGAAGAACTTGGAACCATCGGGTCGCACCGCGAGCGGGCCGATCTTACTTGCCGCGCTTCACGCGGTAATCCTCCACCGCCGGCATGCGGACCACGCGGCACATCTCCCATAATCGCGAACGGGCTCGTGTGCCGATCAGCTCCGCCAGGGTCTTCTTATGCACTGCAATTCCGCCTGCGCCGGTGTACTCCACCAGTTGGCCGGTTGCGTCCGGATCGGGCAGATTCGTGGTGGCGATCAGAGGCTTCCGGTGGTTGCAACGGTACGTGATGATGGACGTCACTGTGTCCTCCACCCATTCCGTGACGCGATGCGCTCCCAGATCGTCGAGCAGCAGGATCTCGGCATCGAGCGCGGAGCGGTACGCCTCGCGGTCGCTCGCCCCTGATGACGCGTCGTAGCCGGATCGAATCCGGTCGAGCAGATTCTTGTAATCGAAAAACACGCCTTCATGACCTCGGTCGAGCAAGGCCTTTAGGGCGGCCACCGCCAGATGCGTTTTTCCGGTGCCCGGCTCGCCAATCAGAAGCAGGCCGGGCCGGTCGCCCGTCGGGTACTCGCGTACGAAACTGCGGACCTGCATGAGGACCGTGCCGAGTCCCTGACGCGCGGTGGGGTTATCCTGCGGTACCAGGAAATTATCGAGCGACGCCTGCGCGTAGTTCGGCGGGATGGCCGCGTTCTCCTTGGCGTCACGCGCACGGGTGACGAAGGAACACTGGCACGGCTTTGCTCCGGTCAATCCGGCTCGCTCCACCAGCTCGAAACCTGTTCCGCGGCAGATGGGGCAGTTGGGGTCCGGCATTTCGTTCAACTCTCTGGAAGGCGTCGGCCGGGGGGAGGGATCGAACGGCGCGGCTTCTCTTTAAAAAACCTTCTCGCTCGAAACAGCTTCTCGCTCGCAACAACTCAGGTACTACTTCTCAGTAAACATCGCGCACAACGCAGCGGGCCGCGATTGTCTTCACCCACCAGCGAGCGCGTCCCGCGCTGTGCGCTCTACACTACCGGTGAGAACCGCGCGTCGACAACCACTCGGTTGATCGCTTCCACGGACACGGGCCCACACCGCGCGGGATCCTCATTCCACTACCAAAAGCACGTCGCCGGCGGCCACCGTCGCGCCCGCCGCGGTCTTGAGCGCCGCGACACGGCCGGCCTTAGGCGATTTCACCTCGTTCTGCATCTTCATCGCCTCCACCACGACTAGGCCTTGCCCGCTTTCCACCGTTGCGCCCATCTCCACCAGCACTCGCACCACCTTGCCGGGCATGGGTGCGGTAATGGTCTGAGGGCCGTGACTCCGGCCGGTGTCCCGGCGCGCGCGCATGCCGCGGGGATCGAAAATCTCCACCGGCAGCGTGCGGCCATTCACCCGAACGGATCCGGTGCCGGACAGCTCGACCGAATAGCTTCGTCCGTCGATGAGCACCGAGTAAGCGCCCGGGCCCGCGGAGGTCACGGAATAGGCGCGCTCCAGGTTCTCTCCTTGTTCTCTAGCCGGTCCTTTGCGCTGATAGCGAAACGTGCCCTCCCCCAGCGCCAGGGAGCCGACCTGGCCATCCACGGCGACTTCGAACTTCCTGGTGGGAGGTCTCATGACCACGGATTTCATTCCGGCGTATGTTGCGGATTTCGCGGCAGCAGCGCACATGATGGCACCTCCTATTGCACCACAACTCACCTGCGCCGCTTCGGCCCGGCGCCTCAGCACGACGAGTCAGGGCCGGCCTCCTAGGGTAGCGCGTCTCAGAGAGTGAACAGTAGGTGGGGCGGACCAGGGGGTCCGCCCCACCTTGCGCTCAACGGCCCAGGATTTCTGACGCACTCCGCTACCGCAGCATCTCATCGCGGCCCGCCCTTAACCACTCACTCGGCGAACGTGACACTCCGTTGGAGCTCGACGTTTTCGGCAGGGCCATCGCGCCGATCACGGCAGCCACCGCTTCGGTCTCGATATCCGGGGCCGCGGCCTTGGGCCGTCGGGCGAAGTAGGATTCGAGAAACCCGGTGGAGAGACGGCCCGCCTGGAAGTCCCGATCCGCGAGAATCTCCGAGAAGAACGCAATATTCGTGCGTATGCCGCCGACCGCGTATTCTCCGAGCGCCCGTTGCATCCGCGCGATGGCCGCATCCCTCGACGGCGCCCATGCGGCCAGTTTCGCGAGCAACGGATCGTACTCAAGCGGCACGGTCCAGCCCTCATAGACTCCGGAATCGAGCCGCACCCCCGGACCCGAGGGTTCGGCCAGCCGGTCGATGCGGCCGGGAGACGGCAGAAACTGATTCTCCGGATCTTCCGCGTAGATGCGGCATTCGATCGCGGCGCCTCGCCAGGTGACGTCCTCTTGACGGACGGTCAGCCGCTCTCCGGCGGCGATTCTCAACTGCCACTGCACCAGGTCGAGTCCGGTCACCAGTTCCGTAACCGGGTGCTCCACCTGGAGCCGGGTGTTCATTTCCAGGAAATAAAACTTCCGGTCGCGATCCACCAGGAATTCCATGGTTCCGGCGTTGAAATATCCGGCGGCGCGCGCGATGTTCAGTGCAGCCTGGCCCATTCGCTCGCGTAGTTCCGGATCGAGCGACATCACCGGGGAGGGACATTCTTCAAGGACCTTTTGATGACGGCGCTGGATGGAGCATTCGCGCTCGCCCAGATGAATCAAATGGCCGTAGCGATCCCCCAGCACCTGGATCTCGATATGCCGCGGCTCGACCACCAGTTTTTCGAGATAGACTTCGTCGTTGTGGAAAGCGTGCAGAGCCTCGCTCGACGCGTCGCGGAGGGCTGCTTCCAGGTCTTCTTCGCGGTCCACGCGCCGCATCCCTTTGCCGCCTCCGCCCGCCGATGCCTTGAGCAGAACCGGGTACCCGAGCTCGCTCGCGCCCCTTTTCGCCTCGGCCGCATCGCGGATGGGCGTGGAAATGCCGGGCACCACCGGCGCGCCCGCGGCGATGGCAAGTTGTCGCGCCGCTGTCTTCGATCCCATCTGGCGGATGGCTCTCGCCGGGGGACCGATGAAAACCATGCCGGCAGCCTCGCAGGCCTCCGCGAACGTCGCGTTTTCGCTCAAAAAGCCGTAGCCAGGGTGAATGGCATCCGCGCCGTGACACAGCGCCGCTTCCACGATCTTGTCGATGCGTAAATAGCTTTCGGACGATGGTGACGGACCCAGGTGTGCCGCCTCGCCGGCCATCCTTACGGCCAGGGACGCCCGGTCGGCGTCCGAATATACAGCCACGCTTGCGATTCCAGCCTCCTGAAGAGCGCGCACGATGCGCACGGCGATCTCACCGCGGTTGGCTACCAGTACCTTCCTGAACATCAGGTCGATTGTAACAGGCGCCGATTTAAGGCGAGCGCCCTAGAGCGGCCCTAGCCCAAGGATGCGGAAGAATCACGCCATAGTCACCAGCGTCGCACCCCATCCTCCGGCTTCCGGGGGTGCGTCGCTGAAAGAAATCACGAAGGGTGTCCGCGCCAGAACGGATCGCACCAGCTCCCGTTGCGCCCCGATTCCTCGTCCGTGAATGATCCTTACCGCCTTGAATCCCATCCGGTTTGCCTGGAACAGATACTCCTCGACAACGGTTCTTACGTCACGAGGTGAAACGGTATGCAGGTCCAATACATCTTCAATCGGAATGCGAACAGGTTCGTCAGAGGGCTCGGGATGGGGGTGTGACGGCATACTCGGCCGGCGCCTGCACGCCAACGTAGAGCATACCCCCTAGAACCCCCTGGGTGGTACCGGCATGCCCCTAGTTTTTCTTCACTTAGGACGGCTGTATCGCGAGAGGTTATTGATAAAATCGGACTTGTATAGACAGACGGATCATGCTCTGCTTCCTTTGCGGAAAAGAGATCGGATGGCCCAGGTCGCTGGTCGACCGGCAATATTGCAGTGCCGAGCACCGCAAGGAAGCGAGGCTCGCCTCCGCGCAGGCCTATCGCGACGAGGATGAACAGGAATTGTGGTCCGTATCGAAGTCCAACCGGAAGAAGGGGGTCGGAGCGGGCGCTTCCGCCGGCCAGACGGCGTCCTTGTTCGCCTTTTTCACCGTGGCGGCGCTACTGGTCGCCGCGCTGATGCTTCCCGGACCCGGCACGTCCTACTCGGGTCCCAGTGTCTCTCTCGACTCGAGTTTGAAGCGAAGTCTGTTTGAGCGCGCCGGCGATGCCATTGGCGAATCGATCCGCAGCCACGCGCCGGTGACGCTGCACCACGATTTTCGCACCGGGCTTTCCGATTGGATCACGGTGGGTTTGCATAACGGGAGTCCCGTGGATGATCTTCGTGGATGGGATTCGGCCTCCGCCCCGGAGCTGATTCAGCCGGGGAGTTTGCGCTTGTGGAGCCGTTCCGTTTCCCTGATGAACTATCAGTTGGAATTCCAAGGGCAGATCGAGAAGAAGAGCTTGAGCTGGGCGTTCCGCGCCACGGATCAGAGTAATTACTACGCCTCGAAGATTCTGATTACGAAACCGGGTCCGTTGCCGAACGCGGGCCTGGTCCACTACGTGATGGTGAACGGCCACGAATGGGACCGCGTGCAGCTTCCTCTGCCCGTTACGCTCGAACGCGGCGGCAGCTATCGCGTGCGGGTCTCCGTGCAGGACGATCACTTCATCACGTATCTCAACGGACAGGTCATCAGCTCCTGGAGCGACAAGCGTCTGCATCGCGGCGGCGTGGGCTTCTTTGCCGACGACGAAGATCCGCAGGAAGTCGCCTGGGTGAGCCTCTCGGAGCGCGATAGCTTCCTGGGCCGCCTGCTCGCGCACTTTTCGCTGATCCTGATCCCGGGGCCGGTGCGGTAGGCAAGCCCTCTCGCAGAAGGGCTGCCATGCTCTGCCACCTTCGTTTCACCCAAGCAATCCCGCCCGTTCGAGCAGCGCGTTCGGGTCTGGATCGCGTCCCATGAAGGACCGGTACAACTCGGCCGGATCCTCGCTGTCGCCGCGCGCTAGAATCTTCTCGCGGAAGTCGCGGCCAGTTGATTCGCTGAACACTCCCTCGCGCCGGAACCGCGTGAAGGCGTCCGCGTCCAGCACCTCCGCCCACTTATACGAATAGTAGCCGGCAGCGTAAGCCACCGGGCCCGCGAAGAGATGCGTGAATCCCGCGATCATCGCGTAGTCGCCGGGCAGGGGAGCCGGAGAGAACTTCTCCATCAGCTTCCGCGCATACGCGATCACGTCACTCGATCCATCCCACTGGCGGTGCAGGGCCAGATCCATGAATCCAAAACCGACCTGCCGCATCTGGGCATTCGCGCCGCGAAACGTCTTCGCCCGCTTCATTTTCTGGAACAGATCCTCGGGCAGCGCGGCCCCCGTCTGCCAGTGCCGGGCGAACAAATCGAGCGACTCGCGTTCCCAGCACCAGTTCTCCATGATTTGCGACGGCAGCTCGACGAAGTCCCAGGCCACGCTGGTGCCCGCCAGACTGCGCACCTCGACGCGGCTCAGAAGGTGGTGTAGCAAATGACCGAATTCGTGAAAAATGGTTTCCGCCTCGCGATGCGTGAGCAGCGCCGGCTTCCCGTCTACCGGCTGCGTCAGATTGCCGCAGATCAGCCCCAGGTGCGGACGCTTCTCGGCCACATTGCCGGTGAGCAGCGAGTCCATCCACGCGCCGCCGCGCTTGTTCTCGCGCGGATACCAATCGGCGTAGAAAGACCCGAGGTGCTGGCCCGTCGTTCGGTCGTGCACCGCATAAGTGCTCACCTGCGGGTCCCACACCGGAACGCCCTGTTCCTGGCTCACGCCGATTCCAAACAGGCGGCCGAAGATCTCGAACATCCCGGTGACCACGCGGTCCAGCGGAAAGTAGGGACGAAGCGCTTCTTCGTCGAAATCGTACAGCGCGGCCCGTTGCTTCTCAGCCCAGTAACCGATATCCCACGGTTGCAGGTTGTTGTCTTCTTGTTTCTGCGAAATCACCTCGGGCGACGCCGCGCCTTGGGATTCAGCAAACGCCGCCAGCTCCTGGTTCTCGGCGTGGAAGCGAGGCTCGGTCTTCTGGCGAAGATCATCGAGGAACTGCTGGGCGCGCTCCCCCGAGTGTGCCATCCGATCGTCGAGCACCAGTTCTGAGAAATCGCGGAAGCCCAGGGTTCGCGCCTTCTCGGCCCGAAGCTGGAGGATCTTCGCGAGCAGCGGACCGTTGTCGTGTTTGGGACCCTCATGAGCCCACGCGCTGGCTCTCGTGTTGTATGCGTGCCAGACTTGCTCCCGGATTTGACGGTCGTCGAGATAGGTCATCAGGGCCATATAACTGGGCGCTTGCAGCGTAAAGCGCCAGCCTGCGCGGCCCTTGGATTCAGCCGATGCCCGCGCGGCGGCGACCGCGGCCGGAGGCAGCCCGGCCAGCTGATGCTCGCCGGTCAGAACGAGTTCATACGCATTCGTCGAATCGAGGACGTTCTCGGAGAACTTCGTGGTCGCTTCGGCGAGCGCGACGTCGATTTCCTTGAGCCTCGCCTTCCCGGCCGGATCGAGTTCCGCTCCGTGCCGCTTGAACGAGTCGATGGTCTTGGTCAGAAACCGGCGCATCGTCCCGGTGAGCGCGGCCGCTTCCTGCGTCGCGGAGTAGCGCTGAATACTTTTCCACAATCTCTCATTCAGGGGAAGGCTGGAGTAGAACGCGCTCACTTTCGGCTGGACGGCGTTATAGGCGGCGCGCAGTCCCGGCGTCGTCGCGACGCTCTCCAAATGGCGCACGACGCCCATCGCGAAGTCGAGACGCTCCGTCATCGTGTCGAGGGCGTGAAGTGGCCGCTCGCAGGCGATGGTTTCTTCGAGCCGGCTCGCGGCGACAGCCAGCAGCTCATCCGTGGCTGGTTCGACGTGCGCGGATTCGATCTGGTCGAACGGGACGCGAAAGGAGATTTCAAGCAGAGGATTCATAGGTCAGAAACCTCAGCGCAACAGCGTTCAACATCAGTCCGGCCGCCATCAGCGCGACGGCCCATACCAGAAATGCATTGTCGAACAAGCCCCACCAACCCACCGCCCCGGCCGTTAGATTCAGCAAGCCAACCGCGCGGATGCTCCATCTCTTGCCGCCGAGGAAAAAGCCGGACAGGAGCGCGATGGCGAGCGACGCGAGCGCCCATTTGGCGAGACTCTCGTGACGCAGGGAATCGAGCATTGCCTGGGTAGTGTGGCTGAGATCGACATCCACCAGGCGGAGGATGGCCAGGCTGTCCATCGCGTCGAAGGAGGCCGCGGCCAGGGCCGCGAGCGCCACGGCGATCGCCAGCGGGCCCGACCACGAAGTGCAGGCCGCCCGGCGGCGGGCCGCCGCGCTCATCACCAGATACAAGCCGGCATAGCAGACGATGAATCCGAAGTTGACGTATTGCTTAACCCGCATGACCTCACGATCAGGACTGGGGGCGTCGCCCAGGATGGCGTCCACGTCGTCGACGTCACGGGCCATCTGCAGCGCTACGCTGGCATCGGAGATGCCGCGCGGCGGGTGCGACGCATTCGTAAACGAGGGTCTTCCGGCGAGCACGCCGATCAGGGCCAGGCTGAGAGCGGCCAGCGCCAGTGCCCCGCGCTCCAGCGGCCTTGTAAACACTTTCAAGCGAGAGCCCGCGCCGCGTCTTTGGCGAAGTAGGTGAGGATCATATCCGCGCCGGCCCGCCGGATCGAAGTGAGGGATTCCATCATGGCGCGATCCAAATCCAGCCAGCCGTTGCGGGCCGCGGCGACGATCATGCTGAACTCGCCCGAAACCTGATAGGCGCCGATCGGGACCGGGAAGCGATCGCGAGCCTGGCGGATCAGATCCAGATAGGGCATCGCCGGTTTCACCATCAGCATGTCGGCCCCTTCTTCGAGGTCGAGCTCCATTTCGTGCATCGCCTCACGGCCGTTGGCGGGGTCCATCTGATAGCTGCGCCGGTCGCCGAACTGCGGCGTCGATTCGGCGGCTTCGCGAAAAGGTCCGTAGAACACCGAGGCGAATTTAGCCGCATACGAGAGAATTGGGGTCTTTTGAAAGCCATGGGCGTCGAGTGAATGGCGAATCGCGGCGACGCGGCCGTCCATCATGTCGGATGGCGCGACGATATCGGCTCCCGCCCGGGCGTGCGAAAGAGCGGATTCCGCGAGCCACGTGAGAGTTGCGTCATTGTCCACCTCGCCGCCGACGACCTTGCCGCAATGGCCGTGGCTGGTGTATTCGCAATTGCACACATCCGTAATTACCAACAGTTCGGGTACCGCGCGCTTCAGCGCCCGGACGGCGCGCTGCACAATGCCGTCCGGATCGTAGGCGCCCGATGCGTTTTCGTCCTTCGTTTCCGGGATGCCGAAAAGAATGACGCCGCCGACTCCCAGAGCCCTGGCTTGATCGCAGTCCTTCACCAGTTCATCGATCGAAAGCTGGTAATTGCCCGGCATGGAGCCGATCTCCTTGCGGACGCCTTCGCCCGGGCAGGCAAACAGCGGGAGGATGAACTGGGACGGTTCGAGATGCGTCTCCCGGACCAGGCGGCGCATCGGCTCAGACACGCGCAACCGGCGCTTTCGATGAATGGGGAATGACATGCCTCCCCTGATTGTATAGGACGACGGTTTAGAGTGTAGTGCGTCCGAAGTCCCTACGGTTTGGGAGGGGCGGGCAATCCTGCCCTCGCTTGGTAGCCTGGCCCGTTTCCAGGCCTTTCCGGGTGGCTGGACCCATTGGAAAACGGGTCCACTGGCTCGATAGCCGGCCCCACGTTCCGGACAGGATGGCTATTCACCCGCCGGGCTATTGATCGAGTAGGACCTGATCTTACATTGAAATCGTCCATTGACCGATATTGAATTCGTTAATTTCAGCATATACTCCTTATTTATTTATGGATTGTGATCCTACCTCCGACAATTCCACGCAGTGGGCGGATATGATCGACCGAATTCGCGATGGCAGCGCCGTCGCCGTGGAGGATTTGTACACCATTGTCGGCGATGGCGCGCGCCCAAGGCTCCGGCGGCAAGTAGGTGTGGAGCACGCCGAGGACCGGTTGCATGAGGTTGTCCTCCTGGTCCTCAAGGCGATCCACCGCGGAGACTTGCGTGAACCAAAGCGATTCGTAGGATTCGTACGGACCATCACCCAGCGGCGCGTTTTTGCCCATATCCGGGACGCGGTCCATTCCCGAAGGTTCCTGGTGCCGCTTGACTTCACAGAGCCGGTAGTGGCGCGTGATCAGTCGCCGGAAGCCCTCGCCCTGGCGCACGAACGAGCCCACGCCGGTCAGGCGTTACTAGCCCGCCTCATACCGCGCGACCGGGAGATCCTGGTTCGCTTTTACTACCACGAGCAGGATTGGCAGCAGATCTGCGGCGAGATGGGGCTAACCCGGACCCAGTTCCGGCTTTTTAAGTCACGGGCTATCGCGCGCTGTTCCAATCTCGCCCGCCGACGCCCGCGAAACTGGCAGGTCAGCTGACCACGTGGTTTTCAATCGCATAGCGCGTAAATTCGGCGTTTGTTCGCATTTTCATTTTCTTGAGAGCGCGGGACCTATAGGTACTGATGGTTTTGACGCTCAGCGTGGCTTCCTGGGCAACCTCCGATACCGTCTTTCCCCATGCAATCTGGCACATCACCTGAAGCTCGCGATCGGACAACCGTTCGTGCGGGGCCTTGCTGCTGCCGGATTCGACAGCATTCGCGAGTGTTTCGGCGAGGCTGGGGCTGACGTATTTCTTTCCGGTGAGGACTCTGCGAATCGCCTGCACCAGCTCAGTCGGCGCGTCATTCTTGGTGAGATAGCCGTGGGCTCCCGCCCGGAGAGCCCGCACGGCGAATTTTTCCTCGGAATGCAAGCTCAGCACCAGCACAGGCAAGGTCGGCCGGAGGCCCCGGATCTCACGTAGAACGTCCAGGCCGCTGCGGCCGGGCATGGAGATGTCGAGCAGCACCACGTCCCAAGTTCGCTCCTTGATGCGTCGAAGCGCATCCTCGGCGTCTACAGCTTCGCCCGGAGCGGCGAAGTCGGGCTCTTGCGCGAGCATATGTTTGATCCCAAGGCGCAGCAGGGGATGGTCATCTACGACGAGCGCGCGAATCATTTACCATCTCCCATCCTCTGATCCGCCGCAATCGATGCGCCAGACGCGTAATATATGCCTGACGGCATACTACCGCAGAATGAACAGAAAATGAAACGGATTCCCAAAAAAAGCTACGAAAAACAAAATCAAGCCGTATGGCATTGATTCTTCTGGGCTGAGAGGAATTTATCCAGTTTCGCCAGACAAGCGGAATCGACGTGGGCTAGTCCGGTGCCCGCCTGAAGAAGTTCCTGCGGATGTCACCTTTGCCGCGGCCTAGGTTGGTTTGGTAGGTCTGGAAAAGCATTTCATTTGGCGGTCACGGGGCTAGCAGATGAGTGAACGAGATTTCTTGGCCAGCCGATAAACGCCGATGAACGCGGAGTCGCAGACGGCAGAGACTTGGTTTTCAATCGGTGTTCATCCGTGTTCATCAAGGGCCAACCTCTTCTTTGGGCTCTTTCAGTAGCCAGTCTGCGCGATTGAATCCGTCACGATGGCCCCCAACATGCTTCTGAGTCAGCGTGAGCGGCGAGGTGTCGTGGAATCAATCGCTTGGGGGCGCGGAATGAAAGACTTTCCGGCCTTCGCAGGGAAAATTCTACCAGCTGCGCTCCTGCTGAGTCTTTTGAATGGTTGTCATACATCGACCACGCTGGCGGAAGCCGGGTCGACACGGCATCCCGTGGTAGCTCCCGCGGGCACCGTTCTCCGGGTCCGGCTGAATCAGGCGCTCGATACCGGGCGGAGCCGGCCCGGAGACCGGTTTTTGGGCGCCCTGGATTCGCCATTGGTGGCCGACGGCATTGTGATTCTGCCAAAGGGCGCCGCAGTGGAGGGACAGGTCGTGGAAGCCTATCAGCCCCCGACGAAAAGAAGTTTTCCGCGGCGCCCCGTAAAACCGGCGGAACTTGCCTTGGCGCTCGATTTTTGCGAGCGCGGCGGCCGGACGATGGCGGTTTCGGCGACCGCTGCGACTCGTACAACCGGCCATCATCCCGCCAGCCTGAGCTCCGATATTCTGGCCAAGGGCACCGACCGTATTCTTCTGCCGGCGGATGCCGTTGTGGGCTTCACTCTGAGGGAACCGATTTCAGATTCCGAGGGAACCGATTTTGATTAAACTAGAGATAGGTAAGTGTTCGTAGCGAACCACAAGGGAGAACGAAAATGAAAATCGCCATGATCATGTCGGGTGCGCTGGTGCTGAGCCTGTTCGGCACGGGCTGCGCCACCAAGAAGTATGTCGCCCAGACCATCGCTCCAGTGGAGACGAGAGTCGCCGGCACCGAAACAAAGAATAGTGAGCAAGACAAGCAGCTTGGGGAGCAGAAGGGACAGATCGAGGAAATCGATCGCGACCTCTCGCACACCAAGGAACTGCTGAGGGATACGGACGGCAAAGCGACCGCGGCAGGCGCGGCCGCCCGCCAGGCCGACCAGCATGCGGCCGGCGCGCAGCAGTCGGCCGATGGAGCCCGGACGCTCGCTCAGCAGGGCATGGAGAAGACTTCGCTGCTGGAGCGGACCGTGGACGGCATGAACAAATTCCAGATGACCAAGTCGGAATCCGTGCTGTTCGCCGTGAGTAAATGGACTTTATCCGATGAGGCTAAGGCCAAGCTCGATGACTTCGCCAAGTCGACCAACGGCCTGGATCGCTACATCATTGAGGTCCAGGGCTACACCGACAAGACCGGGTCGGCCACGTTTAACGACAGGCTGAGCCAGGAACGGGCCGAAGCCGTGGCGCGTTATCTGGCCAACCAGTATAAGATCCCGCTGCGGAATATCACGCTGCTCGGTTCGGGCGTGGCGAGTGGCGAGCAGAAGACCCGCGACGAGCGTAAGGAACTCCGCAAAGTGGACGTTCGGATGTTCGTTCCGGAGACCTCCGGAGTCAAGACAGCTCAGAACGGTGGCGGCGCACAGTAACGGTAATACGGCAATAACGAAGTCCAGCCCGGCGCGCGCCGACATGCTGAACCCTGCAGAGGACACGCCACGGGGAGCGCGGTTGGGCTTCGAAGGAAGGCCGCCGGCCCCTCCGACCCGGCGGCCCTAGGGCAGGCGCCCGAGGAGATCTTGCGCGAGGAGATCTGCACGCCTCGCCAGGCTGACTGCGGTCACCAGGTCTTGTTCCCGCGCCTGCTCTGCTTGTCTTTGAAACGTCCGGATGCGATTGGCGATCTCACCCTGCTCCGCATTCAGATTCTTGCCCGCCACCACCGCCAACGCCTTCCTCACCCGGTCCAAACTCTCCTCCAGAACCCGGTTATATTCCCGCAATTGATCCGGCGTGAAGATCTGCCCGAGCTTGGGCGGAGCTTCCGTGGACTGCGGGGGCGCGGGCGAAGCGGGTTTCGGCGCGGCGGTAACCACCCCGCGGCGAGGCCTGGGAGCAGGCGGAGGCTGGATCTCGGGGAGCTGCAAAGCGGTCGAAGACGGATCCGTCGGCTGGGCGGCCGGCACATCGGCTGCGACCGGCGGCTGAGGGGGAAGCTCGGGCTGGTTCGGAGCCGGCGCCGCCGGACGCGGCGGGGGTGGAACAAAAGCTCGCGGCGACTTGTGGAACCAGCACGAACTCGACCCCACGGAGAGTGCGAGAACCACGAAAAGGAGCCGGGGGTTATGCATGGCGCACCAAGGCGGGGAACCTGAGCCGGAACGTGGTTCCCCGGCCATTTTCGCTCGCAAAGTCGACAGTACCATTATGCAACTGGACCGCCCGGTAAATCATCGCCAATCCGATTCCCGATCCTCTTTGCTTGGTCGTGAAATAGAGTTGAAAAACCTTGTCGCGCAGTTCCGGCGGGATGCCGGGGCCGTCGTCGGCCACTTCAAGCGCTACCGACTCCCTGGCGTGCTCCACCGATACTCTCACATGGCCGCCATTCTTCATCGCCTCCATCGCATTGTTGAGGAGATTGAGAATCGCTTGTTTCAGAAGATCGGGATCGCCGCGAATGCACATCGCCCTGCTGTCCAGGGCGGATCCGTCCGGTACGGCCGAGAACTCCATCTCGATGCGAGCCAGGCGCGCCTGCGGCGTCATCAGGTCGATCACTTCCTGCGCGAGCGCCGCCAGATTTACCTCGGTCAGCTTGACGTCCACCGGCCGTGAAAAGTCGAGGAACGTCTTGACCACGCGGTCCAGACGCCGGACCTCGCTCGAAAGAATATCGATTTCCCCCGCCAGTTCCTCCTCCGGAGCGCCCAGCCGCGCGCGGAGCAGATCCAGGCGCAAGGCGATCGCATTCAAGGGATTCTTGATTTCATGCGCTACTCCGCCGGTGATGCGGCTGATGGCGGCCAGGCGCGTGGCGACATCGAGCTGAGATGCCATCCGCTCGACCATCTCGTCCAGGCTGTGCCGCAACACGGTCGCGTCTTCCCTCACGCCTCGATACTGCTGGCCCAGCAGAGTCAGTTTACTCTCCACCACGGCGAACTCCTTGGCCAGCACTCCGCGCGATTCGTCGGTACCGAAGTTCCCTTGAGCGATCCGATCGATGGTCGCCTCGATGCGCTTCAGCGGACGCAGCACACGATTGGTGGACAGTACGGTGAGCACCAGGGAAACCAGGAGAGCGCCGCCCGAGACCAGCGCCAGCGTTTCGATTTGCGGCAGTAAGGCGCTGCGCAAGAGAACACTGGAAGCCACTACTTGAATTGCGAAAATCGGCTGCGGGTCGCGCGCGATGCCCAGCTTCGCCACTACCTCATAGTCGGGCCTCCGTGCCACTAGGTCGAGCAGGCGTCGCAGGAACCGGGCGTTTCTCCAGGTGGCCAGCGTTTCCAGGGGGACGAGCGTCTGGCCGACCCGCGATGGATTCGAGGACGCGAGAATCTGCCCGGTTTCTCCGGCCACGTTGATCTCGACGATCGCTGGCGAGAGTGCCATCATCTTTTCGAGCATGGACGAAATGTCGGGATCGCTCGCCACAATTTCGCGCCACAGGGCCTTGGTTTCTTCGATGCTGGTGGGCGCTTCGTAGTCTTCCGCGTGCCGGTTGATCTGGTCGGTGACGAACGAGTTGACCTGCTCGCTGGCGAGTTCGCTGCTCCGCATGGCGTCGGCGGATAGCGAGTTTACAAGACTGTTCAGAGACAACGCCGAGAGCGCCACGGCGACCAGGGCGACCAGTGCGACGATCAACAGGACCAGCCGGACGCGCAGCGACATGCGCCTCTAGCCCCCGCCCTGAGCGCCGTATTCTTTCAATTTATTGAAGAGCGTCTTCTGGCTGACCCCCAGGATCTCGGCGGCACGAGTCTTATTGTGCCCGGTGTGATCGAGCGTGAGTTCGATGAGCGCCCGCTCCGCCTGGTCGATCGTGGAACCGATGGGGATGCGAAGCTCATGATCGTTGGCCGCTCCCGCCGCGGATGCCGCGGAGGACGGGCCAGTCCCCCCGAAGCCGGGCGCAACGTGCATGGTCTGGATGGTTCCTTCTCCAGCCAGGATCACTGCGCGCTCCAGCACGTTCCGCAATTCCCGGACGTTACCGGGCCATGAGTACGCTTGGAAACGCTCCAGCACCGCCGGCGAAATGTCCGTGGCTTTGGTCCCATGTCTTTTGTTCAAATCCTGGAGCAAAGCCGCGGCTAGCATCGGCAAATCCTCACGCCGCTCGCGGAGAGGGGGAAGGGGAATGGGGAACACATTCAGGCGGTAGAACAGGTCCTCGCGAAACTTGCCGTCGTGAATCACGTCTTCGAGCGGGCTGTTGGTGGACGCCAGGACGCGCACATCCAACTGGATCTCGGCCTTGCCTCCCAGGCGTCGCACCCGTCCGTCCTCCAGCACGCGCAGGAGTTTGGCTTGGGTACTCACTGGCATGTCGCCGATTTCGTCCAGCAGCACGGTTCCGTTTTGCGCCAGTTCGAAACAACCGGCGCGCCGTTCCACCGCCCCCGTGAAAGCGCCCTTTTCGTGCCCAAACAGTTCACTTTCGATCAGCGTATCGGGCAAAGCCGCGCAGTTGATGGCGACGAACGCTCCAGTGCGGCGCGGGCTCAGGGTGTGAATGGCGCGCGCCGCCAGTTCCTTGCCGGTCCCGCTCTCGCCGGTGATCAGCACCGCGGCGCGGCTGGGCGCGACCTGGCGAATCAGCGAGAAGACCTCCTGCATCTTCGGCGACGAGCCCACCATTTCATCGAGCACACCCTGGTAACTCAATTGGCGCTCGAGGCGGTCCGCGTGTTCGGCCAAACGGCCCTGAGCCGCGGCGCGTTCGAGCAGCAACCGCAATGCCTGGGACTGCACCGGTTTTTCCAGAAACCAGAACGCTCCCAGATCGTGAATCATGGCGACGGCCGTCTCCAGGTTCCCGAAGGCGGTCTGCACAATCGCCGGCGGCGCTCCGCTCTGCGCATTCAGCCGCCGCAGCAGTTCCTGGCCGTCCATGCGCGGCATCATCAGGTCCGTGACGATGACGTGCGCGCCGAACGAGCCCAGCTTATCGAGCGCTTCCTGTCCGTCGGCGGCGGTTTCGACCGTGTAGCCCCACAGCGCAATCATGCTGGCGAGCGCGGTGCGCTGCGCCTCCTCGTCATCCACTACCAGCACTTTGGTCGGGTATCGTTCGGTTGCCATGCTATTCCTATTGTGCCAGTCTCGCGCGAAAGGGTTGTGTTCTTCCGCCCTCGCGACCTTTGAAGCCGGTGGCGCCTTGGCTCCATCGGCCACCGCGAGTCACCCTCGCTTTCTTCCTATGAAATGACCCATAATGATTTCATGCGACAGGTCTTGGTCTATCGCGGCGAAGACGGTTTCTGGGTCGCCGAGTGTCCCAGTCTGCCCGGCTGTGTCACCCAGGGTGAATCGCAGGACGCAGCTCTCGCAAACATCAAGGAAGCAATCGAAGCCTACGTCGACGCCCTCGAAGCCGACAAGCTGCCCGTACCAGAAGAACACTTCGACGCACGGCTCGTTACCGTTTGAGCCACCTTCCCGTAGTTGCCGGCAATGCGTGCGTTCGGGCGGTGGAGCGAGTTGGCCTCCAAGTTGTCCGCCAAGTAGGAAGCCATATGGTCGTACGGCGCGACAAACCATTCTGTCAAGTGGTTGTGCCGGATCATAGGACCTTGGACCGCGGCACCCTACGCTCGATTCTGCGCTCCGCGGGACTGAGTCCGGAACACTTCCGCGATTTGTTGTAGTGCGGCGTGCCATCGCTTTCGGTTTGAACTTGGAATCGGGAAGGTTGGTGAGCTGTTTGGCGGGATATGGTTTTTCAAGCCTCTCAGGACGCCGTAAGTGATATGATTCTCGACAATGCAACTGCAGCCGTCGATTAAGATAGTCAAGCTCGGTTACATCTTCTGCCTCCTTCTGGCGGTGGCGGTCGCCGTATATCTGGCCGCGATCAAGAATCGGGACCCGCGCATGTGGGCCATGCTGATTCTGCCCGGTGTCCTGGTTCTGTTTGTCGGGATCCGCCATGTCCGCCGGCGCCTTACAAAGTTAACGATTCTGGGCGACCGGATTCGTTACGAGTCAGGGCTGTTTTCGAAAAGCACCCGGACCATGGAACTGGCGAAAATTCAGGACGTGCGCGTCGATCAGACGTTGAGCCAGCGCATGATCGGCGTGGGGGATCTGTCGATCGAAACCGCGGGCCAATCGAGCCACATCGTGATGCGCTCGATCGACCATCCGCAGGCGGCCGCCGATCACATCCTGGGATTGGCGAAGGCGCAACGCCCGCAGCCGTTATAACAGGCAATCGTCCGATCGCCTATTTCAGACCTTCGCACGCCGCTTCGACCGTCGGATAGAAGGGGAATACCGTATCCAGGCGGGTAACGTGAAAAGAAGTGCGCACGTACCCGGGCGCCGCGGCCATGCGGATTTGCCCCCCGGCTGGTCCCACCTGGCTGTAGGCGTGGATGAAGCGCCCGATCCCGGTCGAGTCGATGTGGGTGACGCCGCTCAGGTCGAAGACGAAATTCTTTCGCCCGCTTTTGAGCAGCTCCGGCACCAGCGTTTCCATCTGCGCGCCTTCCTTGCCGAGCATCATCTGTCCGCGCAAGGTGATGATGGCGGTCTCACCCTGAATTTCCTGGTGTTCCACCGCCTGCGGCATTTACCTACTCTACCCTCTCCAATTCCATCTTGCCGGAAAGACCATCTTCGGTGAGGGTCTTGCCGTCCGCGGAGACCGTCCAGGTGGACGTACCGACTTTGGTCCACCCCAATTTAGTCTGGACCACGTAGATATGCTCATCCGGCTTCTTTCGAATTTTCGCCATCTTCATCCCCTGGTGCAGGTTGCGATGGCGAGTGACTTCGATCAGTGAAATATGATCGTAGGCCGGCGAGCCATGGAGAATGTAGGATTCGCCATCCGGACGAGCCCAGAAGTTTTCGGTCCTGGATTGATAGCGGAGACCGTCGCGTTCCTCCTCGATCCGCAGCTCGAGCCCCGAGGGATCGCTCTTCGAACGCCACACGCCGCGGAGAGGAGACGGGAGGGCGGGCAGTTCCTTCGGCACAATTCTGAACTCTACGTTCTTGAATTCCACGACCGCCCCAGGGTGCTGCTCGAGGGCCAGAGATTCGCCGAAATAGGTATTCTTTTCATCGATGAAGTCGGCGGTCACCCTGCCATTCACCGAAATCTGGATGTGGTTCCCTTTCACCAGAATGTCTTCGGTGAACCAGGTATCATCCGGGACCAACTGGCCGAACATTTTGACGAAGCCGGCCAGGCTGCCGGTGCGCAGAGGATCCGAACCCGTGTTGTTGATAATGGCTTCGTAACCGCCCGGCGATCCCGCGCCCGAATTCGCCCCGACCCCGGAGTTCGCCCGGACCCCGGAGTTCGCCCGAACATAGATTCCGGCCGTGCCGCCCTTGCCGATCCGAACATCCATTTTGAGTTCGCAATCGATGCACTTCTCGTCCTGATAGGTGAGCCGGCTGCCGGCGCCATCGCCCCGAATCGCTCCGTCCTTGACGGTCCAGGACCCGGCGTTTTGATCTTCCGCCTTCCAGCCGTCGAGAGTGGTTCCGTCAAACAACTCGGTCCATTCTTCGGGATGGCGGAAGGTGGGATGAGGGATTCTAGGAAAAATGTTGGCCCCCGTCATAACACAGACGGTTGCGAGCATGAGTGCTCCAAACCGGACCACCCTCCCGCGAATGCCGCTCCTGGCCGAGGCATGGGAAGCGTTCTTCAGGACAGCGAGGCGCTGGACTCTTCGCATACGGTCCAGTTTACTCTACCCGCCTTCTTCTGGACACTGCCATAAAGGGCATTCAGAGACCGTTTACGGCCGCACCGCCGGGCGCTGCGAATTGGTCGCAGGCTTCATTCATAACGCAAGGCATCGATCGGATCCATGTAGGCGGCCTTTCTGGCCGGGTAGTAGCCGAAGAATACGCCTACCAGCGCCGAGAAGAGAAACGCCAGCGCGATGGATGCGGGACTGACCACGGTCGACCAATCGGCGAAATACGAGATCAGAACGCTCGCGACCGTTCCGAGAACGATGCCGGCTGCTCCTCCCACTACCGAAAGCGTGACTGCCTCCACCAGAAACTGCGCCAGGATGTCCCTGGTCTTGGCGCCTACGGCTTGCCGCAGCCCGATCTCCTTGGTACGCTCGGTCACCGACACCAGCATGATGTTCATGATGCCTATTCCGCCGACGATCAGGGAGACCGAGGCGATGGCCGCGAGCAGTATCGACATGACCCGCGCGGAAGTCTCCTGCGCCCTGAAGACCTCTTCCATGTTGCGAATGGAGAAGTCGGCATCCTCATTCGCCTGGAGGTGATGGCGCTGCCGCAGCAGGGCTGACATCTGGTCCTGGGCATCGCTGGTGCGACCCTCGCGCGCTTGCACCATGATGGTTCCGACCGCGGCGTAATTGGCCTGGCTCGATCCGATGACCTTCTTCTTGGCCGTGCTGATCGGCATCACGATGACGTCGTCCTGATCCTGGCCGGAGGGCGACTGGCCTTTGGGCACCAGCGTTCCGATCACCGTAAAAGTGACGGTCTTGATGCGAATCGCTTTGCCGATCGGATCCTCGCCATTGAACAAATTGTCGACCACGGTCTTGCCAAGCAGAGCCACGCGGGACGCCCCGTCCACCTCCAGATTTGAAAACGGCTGTCCTTCCGCGATCTCGAGGTCGCGAATGGTCAGGAATTCTGGCGTTGTCCCCATTACCTGTGTTCCCCAGTTGTTGTTGCCGTAGACGGTTTGAACACCACCCCTGCTCACGGGGGCAGCTAACGCGACGGCGTCGCACTCCCGGGCGATCGCGCGGGAGTCTTCCTCGGTCAACGTCTGCGCGTTGCCGGTGCCCATCCGAATTCCGGAGCTGGTGATGCTGCCGGAAAGGACAATGATCACATTGCTTCCGATCGATGCGATCTGTTCGCGAATGCGCTGTTCGGCGCCCGATCCTACCGCCACCATCGCGATCACTGCCGCCACGCCGATGATGATTCCGAGCATCGTGAGCGCGGAGCGCATTTTGTTGATCCGCAGCGCGCTTAGCGCAATTTTCATGCTATTGGTGAGCTTCTTCATGGCACCGCAACCCCCGTCTGAGGCTCGCGAAGTTCGATGTCGGCCTGATTGGGCGCTTCCACGCGCTCTTGCCTTACCAGGCGGCCGTCCTTGAAATAGATGATCTCCTGGGCGTAGTGCGCGATGTCCGGCTCATGCGTCACCAGCACGATAGTGATACCCTGCTCACGATTCAGGCGCTGAAAAATCGCCATGATCTCGATACTGGTCCGCGAATCGAGAGCGCCAGTAGGCTCGTCGGCAAGAATGAGCTGCGGGTTGTTGATCAGGCTGCGGGCGATGGCCACGCGTTGTTGTTGTCCGCCGGAGAGCTGATTGGGGCGGTGATCGGCGCGCCCGGCGAGACCCACGACTTCGAGCGCCTTCATCGCCCGTTCCCGGTGGTCACCCACATCGTCGGGGCCGCTGTAGAGCAGCGGCAACTCGACATTCTCGATGGCGCTGGTTCGCGGCAGCAGATTGAATTGCTGAAAGACGAAGCCGACCTTCTTATTGCGGATCTCCGCCAGTTGGTCACGATCCAACTCGCCGACGCTCACGCCGTCCAAGTAATACTTCCCTGACGTCGGTTTGTCGAGACATCCCAAGATGTTCATGAACGTCGATTTTCCCGAACCTGACGGCCCCATGATCGCCAGGAAGCTCCCGCGTTCGATGGCGATGGACACTCCTTGCAGCGCGTTCACGGTGGTCTCGCCAAGCGAATACGTCTTGGTGAGGTTTTCAATGCGGATCAGTTTGGGCGCCATGGGTTATCCTGATCGGTTGCGCAAAAAAGGGGACAGCCACTCTGTCCACTCCGATTGCCGCTCGTCGCATCGACCGCCGTCGAAAGGGGACCGGGAAGTCTGTCCCCTTTTCCCAAATTCAAAATCCGAGCTTCTTGGTACCGCTGCTACCCGCGCCTTGCGCAGGGGCGCCTGGAGAGCCCGGCATGGTAGCAATGCCCACCACTACCGGTTGGCCCTGCACCAGATCGCCACTCGAGACCTCCGCGTAGTTCGCATCGCTGAGGCCCAGTTTCACTCGCACGGGCTTCAGCTGGCCGCCACCCGCCAAAACGTAAACCGTCTGCAACTGCTCCGCCGGATGGGACCCCATTTGCTTCGCACCCGAACCCCCCATAGGTTGGGCGCGCGGAGCCTCAGTGCCGTGAGGATGAAACCGCAAGGCCGCCTTGGGAACTCTTAACGCGTTCGAGGCCCGGCCTGTGAAAATGGTTGCATTGGCAGTCATCCCCGGGAACAGCTTGAGGTCCGGGTTCGCCACCTGCACAACCACGTCATAGGTGATTACGTTCTGCACGTTGATCGGCGCCTCGCGGATCTGCGATACTTTTCCGGGAAAGATTTGGCCGGGATAGGCGTCCACGGTAAAGTTCGCAGGTTGGCCCAGACGAATCGGGCCCACGTCGGCTTCATCCACGTTGGTGTCCACCTGCATCTTCTTCAAATCCTGCGCGATTAAAAAGATCGTTGGCGCCTGAAAACTGGCTGCCACGGTCTGTCCGACGTCCATATTCCGCGAAACCACTGTGCCGTCGACCGGGGCGCGGATCTCGGTGTGATTGAGGTTCAATTGCGCCTGCCGCAGCACTGCCTCGTCCTGGTGCACGATCGCCGCAGCCTGGTCCACCTGAGTCTGGGCCACAGCGATGCCGGCCTTCGCTGAATTCACCATCTCCTCCGCCGCCGTCACAGCCGCTTGAGTCGCCGCCAGGCTTGCAACGGCCTGATCGTAACTCGCTTGAGCCGTGTCGAGATCCTCTTGCGAGGTACTCTCTTCCTTCACCAGGATTTTTCTACGTTCGGTTTCGAGTCGTGCCAGTTCTACCGCGCTTTGAGCTTTCACCACGTTGGCCTTCTGGCTGGCAAGGTTGGCAACCGCGGTGGCCAGGTCGGATTGCGACTTGTTGAAGCTCGCCTGCGCGGTCACGGCGGCAGCTTTCGCGGCGTTCAGGCTCGCCGTGGACTGGTCGACCGCCGCCTGGAATGGCGCCGGGTCGATGCGCGCCACCAGTTGCCCTTGCTTCACTTGAGTGTTGAAGTCGGCGTACAGCGCGATAATGTTTCCTGAAACCTGGCTCCCCACCTGGACCGAAATGACGGCATTACAGTTCCCGGTAGTGACCACGGTGGCATCGATGTCGCCGCGGTCCACCCGGGCGGTAAGGTACTCGACGTCGCCGGCAGTCCGCAGGTAAGTCACCAGCCCGGCCGCGGTCAACACCAGCAAGATCGCGGTCAGGATCAGCCATTTTCCACGCGACATCGTTTTCGCCCGCACCGGAGGCGGGGCGCCACTTTCGAGAGGGCTCGTTTCCGGGGCGGTCATCTTGGGGGCCTTCGCGGGAATGTCCGGCGCTGCGGATCGGGTGGCCGGATTCTCGACGTTCGTCGCCATACGTATTGACAAAGGCAATTTGCGGGCCGGGGGCGGGCAAACTGCCCATCACCTTGAAGGGACAGGCTTTAGGGTCGGCCTGGCCCGCGATGAGACGCGCAAGCATTGAGTGAACTCACCCACCGGGTCCTTCGACGCATGCGATGCGCTGCCATCAAAAGTTCGCGTAAAGTTACGGGACGCTGCGATATTGCGGCGTTGATTATGCCACGGTGCTAGAAGCTTTCGGGGACAGTTTGGCGGTGGTGGATGCGGACTTCCGGCGCACGAGGGAATGGTCTTCGAGTGAGACGACGTTGCCTGGCCGCCGCCGCTCCGCCGCCCAAACAAATCCAAGGCATTGCCGCACCTCCGCAGGGTCGAGAGGCAATGGCAGGGCGTGAAAAGCGCCCGCCTCAGCCATTTCGGGCAAAGACATGGTGTCGGAGAAACGATGACACAGGATTTGCCGGGCCCGGGGAGCTGCTTCATGAGCAGATTGCAGTGCCTCGCAAGGAGGGAGATCCAGGGAGCCGGGGTCGAGAAACACTGCGACGATGTTTTGCCGGCCGCTCCGCTCGCCCAGGTTTTCAAAAGTCGGGGCGAATTCCAAGGACCACCCAAACTGCTCGACGATCGAGTCGAGGGCGGGACACCCAGCGCAACAACCGCCAAGGAACACCACAACTCCATTGGCCATGGTTTTCACAATTCCCAGTGCACGTTCCGAACCAAGTAAGGCCGCCTTCTCATCGCTTCCGCCTACCGTCGCGGGATGCACTATCTTTTATATGGATGCACCAACCTGTATTTTCGCTACTAAAATTCCGCATCGTGTCGCGATTTAATCTGAAATCGTGGATGCGATTTCTATCCCTTTGGGAATCATGCTCGAGTTCGATTTCTGATACGTTAGGGCTATGAGGCTGAAGTTGGTCGATCGGAAGGCTGTGACGGGAACAGTAGGGCATACGAGTCGAATTCGAACGGCCATACTTCTGGCGGTGGGTCTGATCGCGCCAGGCTCGCGTCTCTTGGGGCAAGCCACGGCGGCGCAAACCAAGGGGGCCGAAGCATCCATCCTTCCGGTCCAGACGACCAGCACCGACCGCGTGAATTTCGTGCCAAGCGGCATTATTCATATCAACGACTCGTTCGGCAACCTGTACGTGCAAGGCTGGGACCAGCCAGATGTCGAACTGACCGTGACCAAGACCGCATGGTCCCGCCACGGTGCGCAGGGGCGGCCGAACGCCACCAAGCGATTGGAGCACTTTCGCGTCGCCACCGAACGTCCCTCCAACGCCGAGTTAGTGATTTCGACGGCTCCTTCCTCTCACACGTTGATGGGGCGGGCAAAGAGGGGAATCCTGATCGAGTATAGGATCCGGGTGCCCCGCGACGCGAAACTGGTGATTCGCCACGACAGCGGTATGGTCCTGGTGACGGATACCTTCGCGGACATCGAGGCAACCGCGAGTTATGGGGACATCGTACTCATGCTGGCGCATCCCGAAACGTATTCGGTGGATGCGAGGACCAAATTCGGCGGGGTCTCGTCGGATTATACGGACGCCGCCCGTCGCCAGCATTTGATCGGCGCGCGCTTCGAGCACCCGAATGCCGCCACGCCGGCACATCGGCTTTACCTGCGAATGGGGATGGGCGGCATCACGATCAAGGATATCCCGCTGAAACCCGAAGCGCCGATGGCAGGCGGGGGCGAATAATTTCGCGACAATTCGATCCAGCGCCGTCAATACGAAGCCCGCAAAGGGCGCGCGGGCGCCCTCATTGCATCCAAGTAAAGTAGCGCGCGCGCGTAGTTTACCCGCTCCGGGTTTTGCGGGCTGTTAACTTAGAAGTACGATTTAACAATGATATTTCCAGCGCGGCCAGAATCTGAGCAAATCGCCGCGGGCGACGCCGGGTTGATCCAGATCGTGGATGCCGCCATGGCGGAGGCGGCAAAGAAAAGTGGATCGTGGCTGGCTTGCCGTCCGGGATGCAACCAGTGTTGCCATGGCGCCTTTGCGATCAACCAGCTCGACGCTCACCGGCTGAGGCGCGGTCTGGCCGAACTGGTTTCGACCGATCCCGAGCGGGCGGCGCGCGTTCTCAAAAGGTCCCTGGCGTCAGTCGTCAGAATGGCGCCCGGGTTTCCGGGCGACCCAGTCACTGGACTCCTTCTGGCCGGCGGCGAAGAAGCGGAAAAGCAGTTCGCCGACTGTGACGATGACGAGCCTTGCCCTGCGCTCGATCCTGCGACCGGAACTTGCGATCTCTACGCCTGGCGTCCCATGACGTGCCGTGTGTTTGGCCCCCCGGTCCGTACCCATTCCACAGCGGTCGGGATTTGCGAGCTGTGCTTTGACGGAGCGAGCGACGAAGAAATCACGGCTTGTCTGGTAGACCCCGATCCGGACGGTGTGGAATCCAGTCTTGTCGAGGAGTTGGAGCGGGCAACCGGAACGCGCGGCATGACCATTGTGGCCTACAGCCTGGCGACGTAGTCTGACCGCCTGAAAAGCTGCTGAAAATGGAGAGTCCTTCAGAGCCGCTCCGTTAGCGGACCGCGGTATGAACTTCGCCGGCTTGATGCAACCGTCCGCTAACGGAGTGGCTCGGAACGGCGCAGTGGATGAAATAGAGCGTTTTCAGAGCACTAGGCCATTTCTTGATCGAGCATAGACCGGTCTCACACGGCAAGTAGCAGTTTTTTCAAAAGCTTAACCGATGCAAAGAGAACCTAAGTCTTAAGTGTTTGCTGAAACCGTTTGGCTACCGAGAAGCGACGATCCGCGGTAAGTCATTGATGGCGGAGAGGGGGGGATTCGAACCCCCGGTACCGGTTTTGCCAGTACGACGGTTTAGCAAACCGCTGCTTTCGACCACTCAGCCACCTCTCCGCAGAGGCTCTGGCACTGTTGGGATGGTAACACAAATTCCATCGGCCCAAAACAGGATCTCGCCCTTGAGAAACTCGCCTGCACAACGGAGCCCAGCTCGGCGGAAGGCTGGGGAGTTCGCGGCAGTTCGGGGGGGCCGAGCCGGCCCTGTGCGGGCACCCCAGGAGGCCGGATCCTTGGGGTTGGATCAAGTTTTCTCGACCGGGATCGAGCCGCCCCGCCTTGAGCGTCTGAGGCTTCGGAAAGGGCGCCGGGCGAGGGTCTCCAACGCAAAAATGCCCACCCGGGGGTGAGCATTTTCACTGACCCTGTTTTTAGCAGGGGATGTACATTGGGAGAATCAGATTCGACGGTATCGCAGACCGCCAAAACCTGTGTGATTGGATCTTAGGGCGTGCGGGAAATGAAGTCAAGGAAAAAACTGCGGTCCCGGACTTCCACTCCAAGGCAATCGAGGAGAGGGACTTATGCGGGAGGCCGCACCGACGCCCGGTGCGCAAAAACCTTCGGTAAAGGGTCTGGCGGAGGATCGTTTCGACTCTAACAGACCGAAATCCCGAGGCTTATTTGCCCGGGTTCACCGGTTGAGCCCAAGCACGACCATCGACTCGGGATCGGCCGTCTTTCGGTACTTTCGACGGATCATTCGGAAGCCGCCAAAACCGATTCCCCCCACGATGGAGAAGCAGAGGGTGATCCCGGAAAACAGCGCGATATTGACGAGAAGGGTCGCGACGCCCTTTACCTCGTTAACCGGAACTTTCTCATTCCAAGTGAGATTGACGTTGTACCGGACCTCAGCGAGAGTCCGTTCGGCCGCGTCCGCGTCGGGTGGATTCACCACGACCGCGACCAGCGCGCCGGTGCGTTTGACCATCGCACCGGGAATCTTTCCAAACTCCTCGGCCCGTTCTTTGGCGATTCCGGGCGTCGGGTAGTTGAACACCGACATGGTGAATAAGCCCTTGGCGGTCTCGTATTTACCAAGCTGAGCCTCGGATCCGAAGTGGAACGCGGCGGTCGATGGGGAAATCGCCGGCTCAAACCGCTGGAGGGAAACCGGTCCCACCACGTATCTCTCGGAGTTCGGCACCAGGCCCGTCGACGGCAGATAACTCATCAGGATCGGCAGGGGAGACTGCTCGAGCCTCGGCAGGGTCTCGTAGAGCGCGTCCAGGTCCGCCGCCGAAGGTACATTGTCCTGGAATACGTAATTGTTCGCCCCGCCCCCGGGAGCGGCCCGCAGGGTAGCCGGAGCGCTGCCGGTGACGTTGAACAGGTAATTCCCGTGGGCGAAAATCATCCCGTCCGGCGTGCGGACGGCCAATTTCGCGATCTTTGACGGAACCGCCGCTGGGGGCCGAATAGATTCGAAGGCGGCCATGGCGCCGGTGGAGTCATGGAATCGCCAGACGGCCGCCGTGAAGTGCTGCTTATCGCCCGATTCGTACGCCGCCTGGTCGCTCTCTTCGAGACCGAATTCGGAGAAGAGGGCCTGGTCTGGCACCATTGCCTGACCGTGTCCGCCCCCCTTGGTTTGGAGCGTCGTGAAGGGCCCGAACTGATCCGGTAGAAGCCCGCACAGGGCCAGCGAGGCCCCCCAAACTAGCAGGAACCCTAAGCGCCTCCCCCGAGCGAGGCTCCGTTGTGCGGGCGAATTCCTCAGTAACGCTGCGTGGGCCGTCGCCGCCAGGACGAACAGCCCCGGCCCCCATAGCCAACGAAGGATCAGGGCGTACGGATTCCGAAATGTCCTCAGGCTCCGCAGCATCTTTTGTATTTTTTCCCGCTTCCGCATGGACATGGCTCGTTGCGTCCAACTTCCTTTTTCGCAATCACCGGTTGCTTGGGCGGGCTGGCCTCTCCGCCCACGAATTGTAGCGCGGCCAATTCCTTTTCCTTCTTGCGCTGAATGGTCCGGGTCAAGTCGAGCAGCGAACTCTGGGCCGCATGCTGGGCGGCAATCTGGCGCTCGCCGGTTGCGCCCACGCCCACCGCGTCGTCGTCCTCTTCCTCTTCTTCGTCGGCCCACAATTCGGGATGGGGGACGTTCGGGATGCCGTCCTGGCCCGGACCCATGTCACGCTCATCCGCCCGCTGCATGAAGAACAGGAACCGGACGGTTTCGTCCTCGATGCGGTCCATCATGTCCTGGAAAAGCACGAAGGATTCCTTCTTGTACTCGATCAGCGGATCCTTCTGACCGTAGCCGCGCAGCCCGATGCCTTCCTTTAGGTGGTCCATCGACAGCAGGTGGTCCTTCCACTGGTTGTCGATGACATTCAGCATGATCATACGCTCGGTTTCGCGCATCAACACGGCGCCCACCAGGTCCTCTTTTTCCTGATATTTTTTGACCAATTGCTGGTACATGGCATCTTCCGCCTGGCGGCGTTCCAGGTTCATCAGCTCCGCGGTCTTGATCCTTACTCCGAATTCCGTGAGGACGTCGCCTTCGAGGCCGGCCCAGTCCCAGTTGCTCGAGTGGCTTTTCTCGGGGAGGCGCACGTCGATCACTCCGCTGAGGATCCCGGCGATAATCTCGCCGATGCGCTCCTTCTGATCCTCGCCTTCGAGCAGCGCGCGGCGCATGCCGTAGACGGCCTGGCGCTGCTTATTCATCACGTCGTCGTACTCGAGGATGTGCTTGCGGGAAGCGAAATGCTGGGCTTCGACGGCCTCCTGCGCCGCGCGAATGCGCTTGGTGATCAGGCGGCTTTCGATGGGCACGTCTTCTTCCATGCCCAGGCGCAGCATTAGGTTCTGCATGCGCTGACCGCCGAAAATGCGCATCAGATCGTCTTGCAGCGAAAGATAAAAACGCGCGCTGCCGGGGTCGCCCTGGCGTCCGGCGCGCCCACGAAGCTGGTTGTCGATGCGCCGCGATTCATGCCGTTCGGTGCCGATGATATGTAGCCCGCCGAGTTCCACTACCTGGTCGTGCTCTTTCTCAATCTGGGCCTGAATGGCCCCATACGCGGCATCCCACTCGGCTTTGGGAAGCGCATCCGGATCTTTGTTCTCTTTGAGCAGGCGCTCCCGGGTCAGGAACTCGGCATTCCCGCCCAGCAGGATATCGGTACCGCGGCCGGCCATATTGGTGGAAACTGTCACGGCGCCCTTACGGCCGGCCTGGGCTACGATGGTCGCCTCGCGCTCGTGATTCTTGGCGTTCAAAACCTCGTGCCGGACACCCATTTTTTTCAAAATGCCGGATAATCTTTCCGATTTCTCGACGGAAATGGTTCCGATCAGGACCGGCTGCCCTTTTTCCTGCAGTTCCTGGATCTCCTTGCCCACGTTGCGGAACTTCTCTTCCTCGGTCCGATACACGATGTCGTGCATCTCCAGGCGCCGCATCGGCTTGTTGGTGGGGATCTGGACCACTTCGAGCTTGTAGATCTTTTCGAACTCGGCGGCTTCCGTATCGGCGGTGCCGGTCATGCCCGCCAGTTTCTTGTACATGCGGAAGTAGTTCTGGAAGGTGATGGTGGCGAGCGTCTGATTTTCGCGCTGGATCTTGACGCTTTCCTTGGCTTCGATGGCCTGGTGCAGCCCGTCGCTCCAGCGGCGGCCAGGCATAAGGCGGCCGGTGAACTCGTCGACGATGATCACCTCGCCGTCCTTCAGCACGTAGTCGCGATCGCGCTGATAGAGCACGTGGGCCCGTAGCGCCTGCTGCACGTGGTGGTTCATCTCCATATTGATCGCGTCGTAGAGGTTGCCGAGACCCAGCAACTTTTCCACTTTCAGCACGCCCTCTTCGGTCAGCGCCGCGCTGCGAGTCTTCTCGTCCACCGTGTAGTCGCCGGTGGTCCACTTCTGGCCCGGCTCCTTGCCTTCAATCACCTCGCCGCGGATCAGGAACGGGATGATGCGGTTGATCTTGTAATACTTGTCGGTCGACTCCTCGCTGGGGCCGGAGATGATCAGCGGGGTGCGGGCTTCGTCAATCAGGATCGAGTCCACTTCGTCGACGATGCCGAAAAAGTGCTCGCGTTGCACGCAGTCCGAGAGACGGAACTTCATATTGTCGCGCAGGTAGTCGAAGCCATACTCGTTGTTGGTGCCGTAGGTGATGTCGCTGCCGTAGGCGGTTTTTCGTTCTTGATCGTCGAGATCGTGCACGATCACGCCGACGGTCATGCCGAGCGCCTTGTAAATCTTGCCCATCCACTCCGAGTCGCGCCGGGCCAGGTAATCGTTCACCGTGACCACGTGCACGCCCTTGCCGGCGAGCGCGTTCAAGTACACCGGCAACGTGGCGACCAGCGTCTTGCCCTCGCCCGTCTTCATCTCGGCGATCTTGCCCCGATGCAGCACCACGCCGCCGATCAACTGAACGTCGAAATGCCGCATGTTGACGAACCGGCGTCCGGCTTCGCGGACCGCGGCGAACGAGGGAACCAGCAGGTCGTCGAGAGTCGCGCCTTGCGCCAGTTGTTCGCGGAAGGTGACGGTTTGCCCGGCCAACTCCTGGTCAGTCAGCTCCCGCATCCGAGGTTCCAATTCATTGATGGCCGCCACCAGCGGCTGCATCTTCTTGACTTCGCGCTCGTGCCGGGTGCCAAAAATCTTGGCGAGAACCGTGTCCAACATAGCTTTACGCCTCCAGTCTAACGCCGATCGAAAATATCTAGTCACGGGCCGGAACCGGCCTGGACCTGGTTTTCAGCGGGGCGAGTGTTCAGCAGCGCGTCAGCAGCGCAATGCCGCGCGGGAGTGGAGGCGCGCGCGACGGTCCACGGCGGTCTGACTGCTCAGAAGGCAGAGCGAACCGCGGAATGGAGTGGTCCTCAGCACATCGGCAGGGAACACGGCATGGGAAGGGGCGCGGCAGGACGAGGCTCGACCGGAGGCATGCTCCGCGGCCAGAATCAGCAAGGAAGCGACGATGGGTTGAAACAGGTGCAGCGACGCTCTGGAAACTTGCCGCTGGACCGTGGTTTGCGGGTTGGCCGCCAATGTCGCGCCCATGGCCCATAGGCTGATGAGCGGCGCGAGGCCGGCGACCATGATCTTTCCCCAACGCATGAATTTCGTCAATCCCAAGGAAGCCGCGGTTTCGCAAACCTTCCGGCCTGTCGCAGCGACCTCATTCTTATTGTACCGTGCATCTTGTACCGCGGATCTAGCCCGCAAGGGGTGCGGCGCACCCCCCTCATTACAAGCCAAGTAACGCTGCCGCCGCGCTCCGTTTTGCGGGCTGTTATTGAGGAGCGCGGGGAGGGTCAGCCCACTGCCGCCACCAGGCCGGTGGCATGCCTACTCCGCCGTCTACGGCAAACCGCCTAAATCCTCTAGGGCAATTCAGTGCGGCGCCTAATGTAGTTCACTGATAGAGCCCGGGGCCCCCTGCCCTTTACGATGAAAGCGAGACAGTGCCCTAAGGAAAGCGATGGTCCGCGCGTGCTCGAGTATTGGTCCACGGAACGCAACGGTCGGCGGGAATTGGTTGCCCCGCCGTCCCGTCCGGCGATCTCTTTTCGCGATGGCCTCGATTGCCGGTAAGCGCAATGAAGAGAACTTCTTATGCCGCCGTTATTGTTACTTAATTCCCTAAGGAATCGGTGAGGAATGCCGATATCGCCCTTTGAGGAGTAATTCGTGTTTGAACTTTGGCTATTGTTGAGCCTCTTGGATGCGGGAGCGAAGGAACCCGCCGCGAGCACGAACCTGCCCCTACTCCGGGATTGCTCCGATCCCGCGGACATCGTGGCCACGATTCAGCCGTCGGACCGTGTGGAGATTCGCTATAGCGCCGCGGGCGGCCCGCAAACCTGTTATGCGGTCTCAGTCACGGCCGGCGGGAAGGTTCTGAGAGGTTTCTTATTGGGCGCCGCACATCCTGACGTCGCGGCGTTCGAGCGCGAAGCGCGATCCCGCATCCCGGCGATTCCGGATCCGCCAAAGCCCGTTCCCGCGCCGCAAGAGGCAAAGGAGAAGACCTTAGTACCCGAGACTCCGAAGAGTTTTGCGGGTTTGAGCGGGACATCGCCGGATGGCCGTCGCGTGAGCCTGGACAATATCAGCTCGCCGACGCTGGTGCTGTATTTCTGGTCGGCGAGCAATCAAGGGTCGATTCGCGAGGCCGAGGGGATGGAGAGTATCTACAACCAGTACCGCGGCAAGGGAGTAGGTCTGGTGGGCGTCGTCTCAGGTTCGAGTGCGACCCGCGTCCGAAGCGTACTCCGCGATGAAGAGGTGCTGTGGCCCCAGATTCTGGACAACGGCGATATCGAGTCGCACTACCCGGGGAGCAAGGAAGCCAAGTACTACATTCTGGACCGGCAGAGAAACACCGTCGCGGCGCTTAACTCGGCGAGCGAGGTCCAAAGCGCATTGAAGAAGATGCGGCAGCCGTGATGAGGAGGATCGAGTGAAGGCAAAGGCGCCGGTACGAAGAGGAAAGCGGGAGCGCGGCGACGCGATGGTCGAAGGGGCGCTCTACTTCCTGCCCCTGATGGCGATCATCTTCGCGATCCTGGATTTTTCGATGGCGCTGTTTATTACCGGGGCCTTCCAGGAAGCCGCGCGCGATGCGTGCCGCATTACGACGTCGTACAACCTTACCTATAACGGCACGACCTATGCGACACAAACGGCGCTCGCGAAGGCGGTCGTGTACTCGGAATCGTTCGGATTCATCACCGCAACGAACGATGCGTCCTCCCACTACGTCAACGTCAACTATTACTTTCCGGACGATCTTTCGACGCCGGCGACGTGCGCGACCAATTGCAATCACAGTTGGACCGACAGCAAGGGGAACACGTCGACGGTGAGCTACGACAATCAGCCGGGCGACATCATCGAGGTCCAGATCGCGGGTTATCCATGGAACTGGATGGTGCCCCTGCACGGGTTCATGCCCGGGAACAGCATCAGTCTGGGAGCGGAGGCAGTGGATATTCTGCAATCGCTTCCGCCCAATTTCCTGGCGCCGCCGGCCCCTTAGATTCAGGAGAGACACAGGAGAGACGAGGGATGGAGCAGCAAAGAAAGAAATGGGATCGAACAGCCCGGCGGCCGGGGCGCGCGGGACAGCGCGGAAGCACGATGCTCGAGTTCGCGGTGGTGGTCTGGACCCTGGTCTTTATGCTGGCTGGATCGTTCGACATTGGAATGACGCTGATCCGCTCGCTCCAGGCTTCCGAGCTAGTGCGCGAGGCGGGCATCCTTCAGGTGGACGACATTGTCGCCCCGACGGACAGCGTGGATTTGTCGCTCGCCTCCACGCAGAAGGTGCTTCTCCGCGTCGCCCCTTCTCTCGGTTTGGCGAAGACCGACGGGACCTACGCTCCGGACCCGAATGGAAAAGGCGAGATCGTCCTGACCAAGATTATCAATGTGGGTCCCCTGGAGTGCGCCATCGGCGTCGGCAACAGCTTCGACGGAACCACGACAACGTGTCCGAACCTGGGGAGCTATGTGATCGCCCGGCGCATCGTGATCGGCAACACGGCGAAGGGAACCAGCGCGTACGGAAATCCGTCGGACACGCCGAACTCGGCCGGTAATCTCACGGACACCCAGATCTGCAAGGACACCGGCAACGTCATCTCCGGAACGCTGCCGTCTTACCTCGTAAGCACCGTGACGGCGGACCAGTTCACCTTGATTTCGGAACTATTCGTGGACACCAGCCAGATGAACCTGTTCCAGATCACCTCGGCTGACCACATCTACATGCGCAATTTTTCTTAAGAGGAAAGGGAGGTCCGGGAGAAGTTATGCTGACACAAAAATCATCGAAGTCGGGCCGCGAGCGAGGGATGGCGACGGTCATTACCGCGATTTCGCTCTTGGCTCTGGTACCCATGGTGGGCCTGTCGGTCGACGGCGGGCTCGCGTTCATTGTACGAGCCCGGCTCGGATCGGCGCTCGATTCGGCCGCGTTGGCCGCCGGCCGGGGCCTGACTTCGGGCACGACGCAAAGCCAGGCGCAGGCGAGCGGCACCACCGCGGCGACCAATTTCCTGCTGGCGAATTTTCCGCCGGGCTACCTGAATACGAATTATCCCGGGAACAGCGGCAACAACTACGGCGTTACGTCGACCTTTACGCCCAACCCCGTGGGCACGCTGTCCATTACCGTAACGGCCACGGTCAATTCCCCGACGTACTTCATGCGATGGATCGGCGTCAACACACTTCCGATCTCGGCCACCGGTCAGGCCACCCGGCCAAATCTGGTGATTGTGCTGGTGTTGGACAAATCGTCGTCGATGGGTAATCGTGACTCAGCGGTCGGCACCATGCCCGCCACCATCAACTACACCACGGCGTCCTCCTGCGAGGCGATGGTCTATAACGCAAACGCGTTTACTCAGAACTTCAGCCCGTTCGACACGGTCGCCGAGATCTCGTTCGATGCCACCGCGCACATCGACTACGCTCCTTCGACCAACTACAAATCGAGCGGCGCGACGGGAGTCTCGCACGCGATCGCCGGCATTTCGTGCGGAAGCAATACGAATACGACGGGCGCTCTGGCGCAGGCGGCCGCGGTAATCAACGCCGTCAATCAACCCGCGGCGCTGAACCACATCGTGCTGTTCACGGACGGCGTCGCCAACGGCATCAACGCCAACTTTCCGGTCCGCACGGCGGCCAGTTTGAACGGTCAGGTGGACTACCGGATGGGACCGGGATTGCCGATCTGCACGGGTTGCACCTCCGGGCAGATCACAGCCAACAACACTGCCTGCGCGGATTCCAGCGGCCAAAGTTTGTGCGACATGACCACCTGCGCCACCGGCGGCACAACCATCCAGGGCGTGGTCACGCAGGTGAGCGGCTTCGCTGTCACCGGCGGCAACATGAACATGTACCCGGCCTTCGATCAGCCCTTCCCGTACACCACCACCACCAGCGGCAGCGGCGATGCGACACCAGCCGCCCCCGCCGGTTGCACGAGCGGGAGCTATAGCAACCTCAACAACGCAGGCGCGGTACAGATGGATCTCGCTTATATTCCCGCGACGGACCGCTTCGGGAACAGCACCTCGTCGCCGTGGGGCACCACCACTTGGGACGGCGTTATCGAACAGGTCAACTCGCACACCGCGCCGTCCGGCACGCCGATCACCCCGGGCAATAGCGCCACGAAGAACCTCACGGGCCTGTGGTCGAGCTACACCACCACTGGGACCGGCACGGCGCTGCCGGGTTACTCGCCGAGCAACAGGTTCCCGTCTGGCCCGTTCACGGGAGACTTCCGTATCGATCTACCCAATACGGTCGGTATCACCAGCATGAACACGGCGGTGAATGAAGCCACCGCGATCCGCACCAACGCGGCGGCCGGGACCAATCCGGCCGGGTTTGCGAACCCCACCACCAAGTACACGGTAGCCATCGACGCGATCTATCTTCAGGGAAACGCGGGAGACCCGGTGGACCCGCTATTCCTGCAATACCTGACGAACCAGGCGTATCTCACGGTCCCGTCCTCCATCTATACGGCTACAACTTATCCGTATACGATTACGTACACCGCGAATCCGAATTACAGTGCGAGTCAAATACAGGGAGCGTATGCCTCGACTGCCAGCACGACTGAGTTGGCGTCGGCATTTTCGCAAATCGCGGCGTCGCTATTGCGCGTCACCCAGTAGATTCTGGGAGCGCGATAAGATCGCCCTCCCAGGACGCGTCTATTCCAACGGGTGCGCGACTTGGAAGTGATGCGGATTCGGTTTGCTTGGTGCCAAACGGCTCAGGCTTGCTAACGCACTACACTAAAGTGGATGACCGCTCGGTCGAGTCTCTCAGAGCGAGTCGTCGAGCACCATTTCCGCGAGGACCCGCATATCGTCGATGATGAAATCGGGAGGCTCGTCGGCGAACGTCTCCGGCTGAAAGCCCCAGCGGACCCCGCAGGCGCGTACGCGAGCGTTCCGGGCCGTCCGGACATCCACGGCGCTGTCGCCCACCATCACGGTCTTCTCGCGATCGGCGCCGGACTCCGAGACGAGCAATTCAATCCCTACCGGGTGCGGCTTTTTTTCGTCGAAACTGTTGCCGCCGTAGACGCGGAAGAAGTGCGATGTGAGCCCCAGACCTTTCACTAATTCCGTACTGAAGCGCACTGGCTTGTTGGTCAGCACCGCCATGGGGACGCGAGCCTGGTGAAGACGATCGAGGGCCTCTTGGACGCCGGGATACAGCGTGGTCGCGTCCAGCATATGTACGCGGTAATAATCCAGGAAGTGCTGGAGCGCGCCGGCCAGCACTTCCTCGCTCGCGCCGGGAAGAGCTCGGCTGATCAGCAGGGGCGCGCCGCCGCCCACGTAAGAGGAGACGACTTCCATCGGGAGGGCCGGGCGTCCCATCCAGGCGAGCGTCGCGTTTACCGAATCGGCCAGGTCGCGCTTGGAATCGATAAGCGTGCCGTCGAGGTCGAAAATCAACAGGTCAGAGCTCAATGTTTTTCCATCATCAATTCTCGACCTTCTTCAATTCCTTCTCTCTGCGGTTCTTCTTCAATTGCTCGTCCCACGCCTTTCGAACATCCGCCATGCTTTCCCGGAAGGCGTCCTTGATCGCACTGGGCGCCAGGGCGGCACACAGATGGGAAGCGTCGATGGCGTAGGGCAAGACTTTCGAATTGACCATCCAATGGGGAGTCGGCGCCGGCGTAAAGGCCATCAGGACGGCGATGAACGCCACGGCGATCAGCGTTCCGCGCACGAAACCGAACCCAGCCCCGATCAATCGGTCGAGCCAGGAAAGGCCGGTCCAGCGGAACAGCTTCGATAATAGCTTGCCGATCAGAGCTCCGGCGAAGACGAAGGCGAAGAACACGACCAGGAAGCCCGCGAGATTCGAAGCGGTGGCGGATTTGATGTACTGATGGATCCATCCGGCCGGGATGCCGTAAAACCAGAAGCCGCACAGAACACCGGTGATAGTGGCGATGAAGCCGACGCCCACCCGCGCGAAACCCGCGGCGTAGCCGGCCACCACCGAACACCCGACGATCACCACCAGCAGGACGTCCAGCAGATTCACGGGTCAGCTTCCTAGGGTGGCGCGCCCGGTGAGGGCCCGGAACGCTTCCTGGTACTTTTCGCCGGTGCGGCGCGCGACCTCTTCCGGAAGGGACGGCGCCGGAGGCTGTTTATTCCAAGAGATCGATTCCAGATAATCGCGGACGTACTGTTTGTCGTAGGAGGGCTGGGGTCCGCCGGGGGCATAAGTTTCTCGAGGCCAGAAACGCGAGGAGTCCGGCGTCAGGACTTCATCCGCCAGGATGAGCTTGCCGTCAACCATCCCGAATTCGAATTTCGTGTCGGCGATCAGGATGCCGCGCGCCAGCGCGTACTCCGAAGCGCGACGGTAAATCGCCAAGGTCAGATCGCGCAGGCGGACGGCGAGATCGGAGCCGATCCGTCCACAAACCTCCTCGAAGGAAACGTTCTCATCGTGGCCGGACTGCGCCTTGGTGGCGGGCGTGAAGATCGGTTCGGGCAGGGCATCGCTCTCGCGCAAGCCGGCGGGCAGCGCGATGCCGCAGACGGCGCCCGTGCGGCAGTAGTCCTTCCAGCCGGAGCCGGACAAGTATCCTCGGGCGACGCATTCGATCTCGATCATGTCGGCGCGACGCACCCACATCGACCGGCCCTCGAGCTCCGGCGGGAGGCCGGTGGTATCCGTACTGAGAAAATGATTCGGCACCATGTCGCGGAGAAACTCGAGCCAGAACAGAGTCATCTGCGTCAGCACGCGGCCTTTCTCCGGAATGCCGGTGGCGAGGATGTAGTCGAAGGCTGAGATGCGGTCCGTGGCGACAATCAAGAGCCGGTCGCCGTCCTCGTAGATATCGCGTACTTTCCCCCGGGCCCGCAATTTCAGGCCGGGAACTTGTGTCTCAAGCAGCACGGTGTGTTGGGTCATAGGGTACGAGTTACAGCTTGGCTCCATGGATTAAGCGCACGGGCGCGGCAGCACGATACAAGAGCACGCCACAAAAACCGGAAGGACGCGAATGGTCCGATGCCGCCACGTTCGTCCGCGGGAAATGATTGTGCCAAAGACAATTATACTGAGGGATTCGACGTGCTTCTCTCCATCCTGATCCCTGTGTACAACGAGCGCACCGTGGTGGAGCGCAGCCTCGCTCTGGTTTTGGCCGCGCCCCTACCGGAGAACATGGAGCGGGAACTGGTCATCGTCGACGATTGTTCGACCGACGGCACCTCCGCGATTCTCGCCAACCTGGCGAGCCATGAGCCGCGGATCCGCCTTTTCCGTCACACCGTAAATCAAGGGAAAGGCGCGGCGGTCCGCACCGCGATTCAAAACGCCGGCGGCGACTTCTGCCTGGTACAGGATGCCGACCTCGAATACGATCCGTCGGAGTATCCCAAGCTCCTGCGGCCCCTGCTCGACGGTCACGCCGACGCAGTGTTCGGTTCGCGATACCTGGCCGGCGAACAGACCCGCCTGCTGCCCTTCTGGCATTCGGTGATGAACCAGGGACTCACATTGATCTCGAACATGTTCAGCAACCTGAACGTCACCGACATGGAGACCTGCTACAAGGTCTTCCGGACGGATCTGTTGAAAAGCATTCCCGTCCGATCCAACCGCTTCGGTTTCGAGCCGGAGATCACCATGAAGGTCTCCAAGCGCAAGCTGCGTGTGTATGAAGTGCCGATCAGTTACCACGGCAGAACCTACGAGGAAGGGAAGAAGATCGGCTGGAAGGACGGTTTGAAGGCGCTCGGCGTAATCTTGTATTTCTGGCTGATTGATGACTTGTACGTGGCAACCTACGGGCGAGGCCTGCTGAACAGTCTGACCGGAACGCCCCAGTATCTGAGCTGGCTGACGCGCGTGCTGCGCCCGAGCCTGGGCGATTCGGTGCTTGAGATCGGCGCCGGTCTGGGCAATCTGACGGGCCGCCTGATGGCCCGCAAACTCCAGTACGTCGCGGGCGAGGGAGACGCCCTTTACCTGCATGCCTTGCGCAACCGCTTCCTGCGCACGCCCAATGTCACTGTGTGCGAACTTCACCCGGAGAATCCGGCCGGCTATGCGCCGTGGTCCGGCAGGTTTGAAAGCGCGCTGTGCGTGAACGTGCTCGAGTTGGTGGAAGATCCGGCCGCCGTGCTGAAGTCCCTGCGCGGATGCCTCAAGCCGGGCGGGGTAGTAGTGGTTCTGGTGCCGCAGGGAAAAGGTTTGTATGGTTCGCTCGATCGCGCCATGGGTTATCGCCGGCGTTTCACGTTGAAGGAACTTCAAACGTTGCTCGAACAGAGCGGCTTCCGTGTGGAACAGGTCCGGCAATTGAATAAGATCGGCGCGCTTTCCTGGGGGATCTTCGGGAAGCTGCTGGGCCGCAAGCGAATCAACAAGCCGGCTCTTAAGCTGTTCGATAAGACCGTATGGATCTGGCGCCGCATCGACGGGCTGTTGCCGTGGCGCGGCCTCTCCTTGGTCGTAGTGGCCCGCCGCGTAAAAGAACCTGAAGGAGCCTGAGACCCAGCCGATAATGGATAAGAGATAAGAATGGACAAATTCGTAGTCACCGGCGGCGCGGGATTCATTGGTTCGGCGCTCGTGAGAACCCTGCTCGAGGACCATGCGTGCGCAGTGGAAGTGATCGACAACTTGCTCACGGGGAGCGAGCGGAATCTCGATCAGGTGCGTGGGCGGATCGAACTGCATCGGGATGACATCCGCGATGCTTCGGCCATTGCCCCGCTGATTCGTGGCGCGAAGGTGGTCTTTCACCTGGCCGCGATACCGTCGGTGCCCCGGTCGATCGACGATCCGGTGCCCTCCCATGAGATCAATATCGACGGCACGTTCAACGTGCTGCGCGCCGCGGCGCAGGGCGGAGTGGGCCGGTTGGTCTACGCGGCCTCATCGTCGGCTTATGGGGACTCGGAGACGCTCCCGAAGGTCGAGACGATGCCGCCGAGACCCAAGTCGCCCTACGCGGTGCAGAAACTAGTGGGAGAATACTACGCCTCGGTATTTACCTCCTGCTTCGGCCTGGAGACCGTGGCGCTGCGGTTCTTCAACGTGTACGGTCCGCGGCAGGACCCGTCCAGCCCCTATTCGGGAGTGCTCAGCCTGTTCATGAAGCATCTGCTCGCTGGCACTTCCCCCACCATTTTTGGAGACGGAGAGCAATCACGCGACTTCACTTATGTGGAAGATGTTGCGGCGCTCTGCCTGAAGGCTTCGCATACGGCCGGGGCGGCCGGGAAGATGTATAACGCCGGAAACGGCGGGCGCTACACCCTCAACTTCATCTGGGACCTGCTGCAGAAGATGGAGGGCGTTCAGATTCCAGCGCTCTTCGGCGCCCCTCGGGCGGGCGACGTGCGTCATTCGATGGCCGACACGACGGCGGCGGTCAGGGACATCGGTCATGCGCCGCGCTTCACGATAGAAGAGGGATTGAAGAGGACGCTCGCATGGTACCGCGGGGCTGAGTCGTGAGCGGAATAAGAAGAGGGCGGCCTCGCCTCTTGGGATCGAGAAGCCGTGCCCAGGCCTCGGAACCCAAGCCGGTGCCAGCCGGGGCTAAGCCGGGGGCGGCCCAGGCCCATCCGGTGACGGCCCACGGAAAGAAACGAGTGCTTTTCGTGTGCATCGGCAACTCATGCCGCAGCCAGATGGCCGAAGGATTCGCTCGCGCCTACGGATCGGACGTCCTGGCCGCCGCGAGCGCGGGAGTCAGCCCGGCCATGCTGATCGCGCCGTTGACCAAGCAGGTCCTGGAGGAACGGAACATCCGTATCGACGGCCATTTCCCCAAAGGCCTTGAAATCGTCGCGCGCGAGAGCTTCGACGTCATCGTGAACATGAGTGGCTTCAATATGACGCGTATCAAGCTGCCGGGGAGTTCAGCCAGGGTAGTGGATTGGTCCGTGCCGGATCCAATCGGCCAGAACGAGTCCGTCTATCGGACGGTGGCGGCGCAAATCGAAGCTCTGGTGATGCGTCTGATCCTGGAACTCCGCTCTTCTGAGTAACAGCCCGCGGGACGGAGCGCGGGGGCAGCGCTACTGGCTTGTAATGAGGGGGGCGCGCCGCACGCTTTGCGGGCTTCGTAGCGAAGTTGTAACGAACCTGCAGCAAAGCGCTGCTAGTATCGGCCCATGCTCCAAGCCTACCGCGTCAGGGAGACGTTCGAAGCGAAGCAGCTCCGCCGCGAGCCGCTGTGGATGGAACCGTTTGAAGAGGGCGAGCTTCTGATTCTGATGAGCAGCGAGGACGGCGAGAACGTATTCTGCCGGCACGAGGACCCAGACGATATCGAGGAGCGGGACCATTTCGTGATGGCCGTTGAAGAGTTTCTCCAAGTGACCGACGAACACGCCGGTAGTCAGCCGCCCGATTCGGAAGACGAATCCTCATCTTGAAAATGGGGACAGACTACTCCGTCCCCTCCCGTAGATTGCTGACTTACGTGCGACCCTGAGAGTGGACAGAGCGGTCTGTCCCCATTTTCACGGCTAGAGGGTTGGAGCGATGCGCTCGCCTCCGCAAGATTGACAGTCCTGCCCGGTCTTTCGGAGAATGAAGGAGCCCACCTACACATGCGGATGTGGCGGAATTGGCAGACGCGCTAGATTCAGGTTCTAGTTCTCGCAAGGGAGTGGAGGTTCAAGTC
>Ga0209415_10000482_pt1 | contig 74185 bp, 66 predicted proteins | sample PeaSoiSIISIP2007_FD_187696 | JGI IMG/M metagenome (GOLD analysis project Ga0209415, IMG submission 187696) | Peat soil microbial communities from Weissenstadt, Germany - SII-SIP-2007 (SPAdes) (version 2) | ecosystem: Environmental > Terrestrial > Soil > Wetlands > Peat | place: Germany...
CAGTGTAATCCAGACCTGTCGGCCGTGCCCACGAATGTCTCTGAAGTGCCAAAGGCGGACCCCCAGTCCGGCCGATCGAGGCCGAGCGCCGCCGACCTGCAGCAGGCCTATGAAGACTTCGTCCCTCATGCAAATGAAACCACACGCAACCAGCCCAGGCGGCGCCTCAACCTTGATAGGCGTAGAGCCGACCTCCATCGCGGAACCAAGCAATGCGACCGTCTGGGCCGCGCACAAAATCGCTCCGCTTGATCTGACCTTCGGAATCGGTCGTGAGCACGAAATCGTCGCGGTAGAAGGCGAGAGAGAGCTCCAAGTCGCCCCTGACGTGCAACCCACCATCCGCGGCACTCAGCTCGATCACCTGCTCCACGATTTCGTCGGGCCGGCCGTCGGGCGGGATGACCCACCCCCTATACCGGCCCTCATATGGCGCGAGTTGTGCGGGCGGAAGCGTCTGCGGAATGGCAGGCGGATTGCTCAGCCCGGCGAACTGGGTCAGCGCCCAGCCGGACCGGCCCAGTTCGGCGATAAGCCGGGAGCCATTGGTCGAGTTGGTGAGCGTGGTCATCGCGAACTCGCGCTCCGGAACGAGGAAGAAGTCGGAGTTCTGGCCGCCCCAGGACCCGCCATGCTGGAAGACCGGCACGCCTTCGGCCGTGCGGCGCTGCCACCAACCTACGCATACCCCGTCGATCTCGAGCGTGATCATGCCCCTGGCCCTGGGTCGGAGCGCATCGCCACCAGCGACTGCTGATCCTGTTTCCAGAGACCGGCCAGGGCGTGGTGGTGATGACCAACTCCGATAACGGCTCCAAGCTTGCCGAGGCGCTGATCGCTCGCGCTGCCGCAATTTATGGCTGGCCGCCGCTCCCGGCGCTCGCCGACTGACGCCCCCCTCGCTTCCGTCACAAAGCGAGACTACATTACGGTCGTGTCCCGCCACGCTGAGGGCGGGCCCGGGAGGAGTTCAATGCCTGCATGCTTCCGCGCCGGCCTCATCGCCGCGCTGTTGGTTTTTGCCGCCGCCCCCCTCGCCCCCACCCAAGCCGCCGAAAAGACCTTCCAAGACGCCGATCTCGACGACGCCGCGATCACGCTCGAGGCTGACCTGAAGGACGCGGCGGGAACGGTCGAGAAGCCGGTCATCGCGCTCAAGAAGGACGCCGAAGCGGCCCTCACGAAGAACGACTATGAGAGCGCCGCCGACATCTACACTCAGATCGTGACCGTCGCGCCGAACGACGTGCAGTCCTGGCGCCAGCTCGCCGATGTCTGGCTCAAGATCCCGACGAGCGAGGAGGATGACGGGAGCAAGCGCTTCGAGCAGGCGACGACGGCGGCCTATATCGCCTATCGGCGCGCCGCGAACGCCACCGAGGAGTCCGACGCCCTCATCATGCTCGCGGCCGCCTATGGCAAACGCAACGAGTGGCGGCCGGCGCTCAATGCCCTGCACCTCGCGCTGCAACTGCACGCGACGCCCGAGCTCAAGACCACCTATGACCAATTGCGCGAGAAATACGGCTTCCGCGTCTCCAATTTCAGTGTTGATTCCGATGCCGCGTCCCCGCGGGCCTGCTTCCAGTTCACCGAGAGCTTGCCGAAGCGCACCGATTTCTCGCCCTTCGTCGCCGTCGCCGGCGAGGACAAGCCGGCGCTGTCGGTCGATGACCAGCAACTTTGCGTCGAAGGGCTAAAGCATGGCGAGAGCTATGCCGTCACGCTCCGTGAGGGCCTTCCCTCGATGGTTGGGGAAAACCTGCTCAAGACCGCCGACTTCAACATCTATGTGCGCGACCGCAGCCCCTTCGTGCGGCTTGCGGGCAAGGCCTATGTGCTGCCGAAGACGGGTCAGCAGGGCATCCCCCTCGTCAGTGTCAATACCGACGCGGTCAAGGTGTCGATCTATCGGATCGGCGACCGCAACCTGATCGACACGGTGCTCGGCGGAGATTTCGAACGCAATCTCTACGGCTACACGCTGAACGACATCGCCGAGCAAAAGGGTGAGAAGATCTGGACCGGCGAGCTCAAGGTGGAGAAGGAGCTCAATACCGATATTACCACCGAATTCCCCGTCAACGAGGCGGTGCCTGCGCTCGAGCCCGGCGTATACGTGCTGGCCGCGGCACCCGCCAATGTCTCCGATGAGGACTATGGCGAGCGCGCCACGCAGTGGTTCGTCGTCTCCGACCTTGGGCTCACCGCTTATTCGGGGAGCGACGGCATCCACGCCTTCGTCAACTCGCTCGCCACCACGCAGCCGGTCGGCGATGTCGAGCTTCGCTTGCTGGCCCGCAATAACGAGGTTCTCGCGACCAAGACCACGGATGCGAGCGGCTCGCTGGCCTTCGAGGCTCGGCTCACGCGCGGCGAAGGCGGCCTTTCCCCGGCCATGCTGGTCGCCTCGGAACCGTCCGGCGACTACGCCTTTCTGAACCTGAAGCAATCCCCGTTCGATCTCACCGACCGCGGCGTCGCCGGGCGCGATGCGCCTGACGGTCTCGACGCCTTCGTCTTCACCGAGCGCGGCGTCTACCGCACCGGCGAGACCGTGCACGTCACGGCGCTCCTCCGCAGCCCCGTAAGCGTCGCCGTTCCCGACGTTCCCCTCACACTCGTGGTGAGGCGGTCCGACGGGGTGGAATACCGCCGCAGAGTAGTGCCCGATCAGGGGATCGGCGGCCGTTCGCTCGACGTGCAGATCATCTCGTCGGCTCCCACCGGGACCTGGCGCGTCGCCGCCTACACCGACCCGAAACGGCCGGCGATCGGCGAAGCGAGCTTCCTCGTCGAGGACTACGTTCCGGATAGGCTCGAATTAGACCTCGCCACCACCGCCACGAGCATCTCGCCCTCGGCCCCCGCGAAAATCAGCGTTGATGGGCGCTTCCTATATGGGGCGCCCGCGGCGGGTCTCGACCTAGAAGGCGAGATCCATATCGTGAAGGCGGCGGAGCGGCCGGGCTTCGCCGGCTATGTATTCGGGCTCGACGAGGATGACAGCGAGAACGACAGCCAACACGAGGCGGACACGATTCCCCTGACGGACCTGCCGGAGACCGATGCCGCGGGCAAAGCCATTTTCACCGCGACCCTCGACAAGGTGCCCGCGTCGACGCGGCCGCTCGAGGCGGAAATCGTCGTGCGCATGGCGGAGCCCGGCGGGCGGGCGATCGAGCGCAAGCTCACTCTCCCGGTAACGCCTTCCGCGCCGATGATCGGCGTGAAGGCCCTCTTTACCGGCAAGTCGCTCGGCGATTCCGATACGGCAAGTTTCGACGTGGTCATGGTCGCGCCCGACGGCAAGCCCATGAGCAGGACGGGCCTGCATTGGCAGCTGCTCCGCGTCGATTCCAATTATCAATGGTATCGCAGCGAGGGGTATTGGCAATACGAGCCGGTCAAGGTGACGCGCCGCGTCGCCGACGGCAGCGTCGACGTGGCCCCCGACCAGCCCGGACACATCGCCGTTCCGGTCACCTGGGGGCGCTACCGGCTCGAGGTGACAAGCGCCGACTCGCAAGGGCCAGAGACCACTGTCGGTTTCGATTCCGGCTGGTACGCGGAAGCGAGCGCCGATACTCCGGATCTGCTCGAGATCGCGCTCGACAAGCCCGAATATAAGCCCGGCGACAGCATGACCGTCGCGATCACGGCGCGCAGCGCCGGCCAAGTGACGCTCGCCGTGATCGGCGACAAGCTCTTCACCACCAAGACGGCAGATGTCGAGCCCGGCACAGTCAAGCTCCCGCTCACCGTGGGCGAGGATTGGGGCACCGGCGCCTATGTGCTCGTTACCTTGCGGCGACCGCTCGACGTCGCGGCGAAGCGCATGCCCGGGCGGGGCATCGGCGTGCAGTGGTTCGCCATCGACAAGGCGGCGCACACGCTCGGCGTCGCCATGGACCTGCCCGACCGAATCAGGCCCGAGACGACGCTCCGCGTGCCGATCAAGCTCGCGGGGCTCAACCCCGGCGACGAAGCCCGCCTCGTGGTCTCGGCCGTGGACGTGGGCATTCTCAATCTCACCAATTACAAGGCGCCCGCGCCCGAGGATTATTATCTCGGCCAGCGCAAGCTCTCGTCCGAGGTCCGCGACCTTTACGGCCAGCTGATCGATGGTATGCAGGGCACCAAGGGAGAGGTCCGCACCGGCGGCGACAGCGGAGCGGAGGAGCTGCAAGGCAGTCCGCCGACGCAGGCACCACTCGCGCTCTATTCCGGCATCATCAGCGTCGGTCGCGACGGCACCGCCGAGACGAGCTTCGCGATTCCGGCCTTTGCCGGCAGCGTGCGGGTCATGGCCGTCGCCTGGAGCAAGGATAAAGTCGGCCACGCCTCCGCCGATGTGGTGGTGCGCGATCCCGTCGTGATCACCGCCACGCTGCCCCGCTTCCTGCTGATGGGCGACAAGAGCACGATCAGGCTCGACCTCGACAATGTCGAGGGCGAGACCGGCGACTATCATGTGGCGCTCGCCGCGGGAGGACCGCTTAAGCTCGCCGAGACCACCAAGACCGTCACGCTCGACGCCAAGAAGCGTGGGGCCATGAGCTTGGCCGTCGCGGCCACGGGTGTGGGCGCAGGACTGGTAACGGTGAACGTGAGCGGCCCCGGCGGCTTTACGCTCGAACGTCAATATGCACTGGAGGTGAAGCTCTCGACGCAGATACTCGCGCGCCGCACGGTGAAGCCGCTTGCGCCGGGCCAGACCCTCACACTCACGGGCGACCTCTTCGCCGACCTCGTTCGCGGCACCGGCAAGCTCGCGCTTTCGGTCACGCCCTCGGCGGCACTCGATGTGGCGAGCCTGCTTGCCGCGCTCGACCGCTATCCGCTCGGCTGCACCGAGCAGATCGTGAGCCGCGCTTTGCCGCTGCTCTATGCCAATGAGCTCTCGGTCAATCTGCATCTCGCGGTCGATACCAGCATCGACCAGCGCATCGCCGATGCGATCGAGACGGTGCTGGCGCGCCAAGGTTCGGAGGGTGCCTTCGGCCTTTGGGCGCCGGGCGGCGAAGACCCCTGGCTCGACGCCTATGTGACGGACTTCCTCACACGGGCTCGAGCGAGTGGGTTTTCCGTTCCGGATGAAGCCTTCAAGCTCGCGCTCGATCGCTTGCGCAACTATGTGAGCACAGCACCGGAGCCCTCCACCGACGGCGGCCTCGCCCTCGCCTACGCGCTCTATGTCCTCGCCCGCAACGGGACGGCGCCGGTTGGCGATGTGCGCTACCTCGCCGACGCCAAGATCAATGACCTGAAGACGGCGACGGCAAAGGCGGAGATCGGTGCTGCCCTTGCCATGCTCGGCGACCGGATCCGTGCCGAGAAGGTGTTCGACATCGCCGTCGGCTCGCTGGCGAAAGAGCCGGCAATCGAGATCGGCCGCACCGACTATGGCTCGCCCCTGCGCGACGCCGCGGTGGTGGTGACGCTCGCGGCGGAAGGCGATGCGGCGAAGCCGATCCTCGTCAACGCCACGGCGCGCATCGATGCTGCGCGCAATCTCGTGACGCGCACCTCGACGCAAGAGGACGCCTGGCTAGTGCTCGCCGCGCGCGCTCTCGGCAAGCAGAATGTCAGTCTTGACGTCAATGACGGCACCCAAGTCGGCCCGTATTACGGCACCTACGATCAGGTGGATGTCGAGGAGAGCGCGATCACGGTGACCAACACCGGCGACACCCCGGTCGACACCGTCGTCTGCGTGAGCGGTGCGCCGACCACCCCCGAACCCGCCGCCGATCACGGCTTCAACCTCGAGCGGAGCTACCACAGCCTTGACGGCGCGGACGCCGATCCCGCCCACGCGAAGCAGAACCAGCGCTTCGTGGTGGTGCTCAAGGTTACCGAGCCGCAGCCCCAATTCGCCAGGGTTGCGCTTACCGATTTCGTTCCGGCAGGCTTCGAGATCGATAACCCTGAGCTCGTCTCCTCGGGCGACACGGGCACGCTCTCCTGGATCGAGAACGCGGGCACGCCGGTGCATACGGATTTCCGCGACGACCGCTTCACCGCAGCCTTCGACCGCAATAGCGGGGACCCAGCCGTGTACAGCGTCGCCTATGTGGTGCGCGCGGTCTCGCCGGGAGACTATGTGCTGCCGCAAGCCGAGGTGGAGGACATGTACCGCCCAGACCGCTTCGGCCGCACCGGCACCGGCACCGTCAGCGTGCAGCCCGCGAAATGAGCGACGAGGCACCTGCGGCGAAGGCCACCTCGGATGGCCGTGGGCGGCGGCGCGCCGTCCGTGCGGCGGTCGGTTTGCTCTGGATCGCGGCAGCGGTCACCGGCGCGGTATGGGGGCTGATCGACACTTTCGGCCCAGCGCCGCTCGGCCGCGATCTCGAGCTGTCCAAGACCGTGCTCGACCGCAACGGGCGCCTGCTCAGGTCCTACACCACAAGCGAAGGCCGCTGGCGGCTGCCCGCGACCCGCGCGCAAGTAGACCCGCGCTATCTCGAGGTGCTGCTCGCCTATGAGGACAAGCGGTTCTGGCAACATCCGGGCGTCGACCCGCTCGCCTTTGGGCGGGCGGCGCTGCAATTTCTCACCCATGGCCACATCGTCTCGGGCGGCTCGACCATCACCATGCAAGTGGCCCGCCTGCTCGAGCCGCGCCGCGAGCGCTCGCTATACGTCAAGGTCAGGGAAGCGGTCCGCGCGCTACAGCTCGAAGCCGTGCTCAGCAAGGACGAGATCCTCGCGCTCTATCTGACGCTTGCGCCCTATGGCGGCAATCTCGAAGGGATCCGGGCCGCCTCGCTCGCTTATTTCGGCAAGGAGCCGCGCCGGCTGACGCTCGGCGAGGCCGCCCTGCTCGTCGCCCTGCCGCAATCGCCGGAGTTCCGCCGGCCCGATCGGTCGCACGACGCGGCGAAGCGCGCACGCGACCGCGTGCTCGATCGCATGGCCCGCTACCACATGTTCGGAGCTGCGGAGATCGCCCGCGCCAAGCAGGAGCCGGTGCCGGATGCGCGCAAGCAGATGCCGATGATCGCGCCCCAGGCGGCCGACGACGCGATGGCCACTGAGCCTCCGGCGCTGGAGCACCGCCTTACCATCGATGCCGGGCTGCAGAAGACCCTGCAAGAGCTTGCCCGCGACCGGGCGCAAGCGCTCGGGCCGGACATGTCGGTGGCGATCATGGTCGCCGACAACGCGACCGGAGAGGTGCTCGCCCGCGTCGCCTCTCCAGATTATTTCGACGAGCGCCGCGCGGGCCAGGTCGACCTGACCAAGGCTGTGCGGTCGCCGGGATCGGCGCTCAAGCCCTTCATCTACGGCCTCGGTTTCGAGGACGGACTGATCCATCCCGAGACCCTTATCGAGGACCGTCCGATCCGCTATGGCAACTATGCGCCGCAGAATTTCGACCTCACCTTCCAAGGAACGGTGACGGTCCGCCGCGCCTTGCAGCAATCGCTGAACGTCCCGGCCGTGGCCGTGCTCGAGGAGGTGGGACCAAGCCGCCTCGCCGCGAGACTTGGCGAGGCGGGGGCGAGCCTAACGCTGCCGCGGCGCGAGGCGCCGGGACTCGCGCTCGGCCTTGGCGGTGTGGGCATCAGGCTTGCCGACTTGACCATGCTCTATGTCGGACTTGCGAGGCAGGGCACGGTTCAGCCGCTGGTGGAGGAGCTCGGCGCGCCGCGGCTTCCGCCCAAGAGGCTGTTGGAGCCGGTCGCCGCCTGGTATGTCGCGAGGATCCTGCAGGGCACGCCGCCGCCGGAGAACGCCGCAGGCGGCCGCATCGCGTTCAAGACCGGCACGAGCTACGGCTATCGCGACGCCTGGGCCGTCGGCTTCGACGGCAAGCACACCATCGGCGTCTGGGTGGGACGCCCCGACGGCGCGCCGGTCACCGGTCTCGCTGGGCGGACCGCCGCCGCGCCGATCCTGTTCGATGCGTTTGCGAGAGGTCCGCAGCCGCTCGAACCGCTGTCGCCCGCGCCCGTTGGCGCCCTGATCGCCACCACGGCGAAGCTGCCGCCGCCACTCCAGCGCTTCACGCCGCATGCGGTCGCGGCCTCGAGCTCGACGCCATCCGTGCATATCGTGTTCCCACCGAACGGCGCGAATTTGGAGCTGTCGTTTCTTGCGGGAACCGCGCCCGATCCGCTCCCCATCAAGATCGCGGGTGGCACGCCGCCCTTGACCGTGCTGCTCAACGGCATGCCGCTCGGCGCCAAGAGAAGCGCCCGCACGCTCTTTTTCGAGCCGGAGGGCCCTGGCTTCGTGCGCCTCACCGTGACCGATGCGAATGGCGCGGCCGACAGCGTGCTGGTGAGGCTGCAATAGCGGCTAGGTCGATTTCTTCCGCGACGATGCTTTCCTCGGTGAAGACAATTTTCGCGAAGAGGACTTCCTCGACGAGGACGACTTCGACGAAGTCGATCGCGACGACGTCGCCGATTTCGCGGCGTGCTCGGGCTCGCCCTTGCGCTTGGTCGAGGCGAACTCGTCGAGCTGCTTCTCGCTCATCGATTTGTACATGCTCTTCGATGCGCCTTTGAGCTTGCTCGGGCTCGTCTTGCCGCGCTTGGTGCGCACAGTGTCGCGATCGCGCCAGCCAGGCCACTCGCTACGCCCAAAGCGCGCCCAAAACCGAACGCCCGGTTCCTAGCCGAGCGCCCACTAAGCCACCTCAAGGCCTTGCCGGATCTCAGGTTCCGATGGGCTTCGAGGCGACCCTTACCCAATCAGCTCCGAGGCGGCTGTGAAGCCACGGGGTAGAGGCGGAAGCGCCGGGGCCGAAAGGCGACCGTCCTTGCGAGATTGAGGCTGAGGTCGGCGGGGAGTTCGATCTCGATACGGTTTCGCTCGGCGCCCACCTCAAGGTCGACGCGGCGCAAGCCGGCGTGGCGCCGCAGCACCGACACCACCCCCGAAATGGCGCCGGGCGCATGGTCGACAACCTCGACGTCGTGGGGCCGCAAGAACAGCTTGGCCGGACCATTGGGAGTGTCGCCGACGGGAAGGTCGAGCGGGCTCTCGTCGAGCCAGATTTTGCCCTGCTCGACCCGGACGGGGAGCACGCTCGATTCTCCGATGAAGGAAAATACGAAGGGCGAGTTCGGCGCGTCATAGACCTGGTCGGGAGTCCCGATCTGCTCGATCCTACCTTCGCTCATCACCACCACGCGGTCGGCGAGCTCGAGCGCCTCCTCCTGGTCGTGCGTGACGAACACGGTGGTGTGCCCGGTCTTGTTGTGGATCTCCAACAGCCAGCGGCGAAGGTCCCTCCGCACCTTGGCGTCGAGCGCGCCGAAGGGCTCGTCGAGAAGCAGCACACGCGGCTCGATGGCAAGCGCTCTGGCAAAGGCAACGCGCTGGCGCTGGCCGCCCGAGAGCTGCGACGGATAGCGCTTCTCGAGCCCCGACAGCTGCACGAGATCAAGCAGCTCGAGCGCGCGCCTGCGGATCTCCTTGCGGCTTGGGCGCCGTGACCAAGGCCGCACGCGCAGGCCAAAGCCGATATTGTCGAGGACCGTCAGGTGGCGGAAGAGGGCGTAATTCTGGAAGACGAGCCCGACATTCCGCTGCTGCACGGTCAGTTTCAGCGCATCCTCGCCGTCGAAAAGCACGCGACCAGCGGTCGGGATATCGAGACCGGCGAGAATTCTGAGAAGCGTGGTCTTGCCGGAGCCGGACGGTCCGAGCAGCGCCACAAGCTCACCGGACTCGATCTCGAGGGAGACTCCGTGCAGGGCTGGGGTCACGCCGAAAGTTCTGACGACGTTTTCTACCGACACGTCCACCGGATTATCCCCACCCGATACCGTTTGTGGAGGCCCCCAACTTGTGGCCGGGTAGTTCACCTCATTTAGGACCCGAGCGTCCATGCTTTTCTCCTAGTGGCGTCGCGACGCGGCGATCTGGTCGGCGTAACGCCATTCCAGCCCAATCTTGATCACGAGCGTGATGAGTGCGAGCAGTGCGAGCAGAGAGGCAACCGCGAAGGCCGCGGCGAAACTATATTCGTTGTAGAGGATCTCCACATGCAGCGGCATGGTGTTGGTCTTGCCCCTGATATGGCCGGACACCACCGAAACCGCACCGAACTCGCCCATGGCGCGGGCGTTGCAGAGAACCACGCCATAGAGCAGCGCCCAGCGGATGTTGGGCAGCGTCACCTTGAAGAACGTCTTCCAGCCGCTCGCGCCGAGCGACAGCGCGGCCTCCTCTTCTTGCGTGCCTTGCTCCTGCATCGACGGCACGAGCTCGCGGGCGACGAAAGGGAAGGTCACGAAGATGGTGGCGAGCACGATGCCGGGCAATGCAAAGATGATCTGGATGCCGTGGCTTTGCAGATATGGCCCGAAATAGCCCTGCGCTCCGAACAAGAGCACATAGATCAAGCCGGAAATCACCGGCGAAACCGAGAAGGGAAGGTCGATGAGCGTATTCAGCACGCTCTTCCCCTTGAATTCGAATTTGGCGATGACCCAGGAGGCGGCGAGCCCGAACACGATATTGGCGGGAACAGCGATCGCGGCGACCAGGAGCGTAAGCCTGATAGCGGCGAGCGCATCAAGTTCGGTGATCGCGGCGACATAGGCGCCGATGCCCGCGCGGAACGCTTCGACGAACACCGCTGCGAGGGGCAGCAGTAGAAACAACACGAGAAACACCACCGCGACCGTGATCAAAATTACGCGGACAGGAAGTTTCTCGGTGGTGACAAGGGAGCCGCGCGACTCCGAGACAAGGAGTGGGGCGATGGCAGCATCAGTCATGACCGAACCTTCGTCTTTGCCAGGCTTGGACCAGGTGCACGAATAGGAGGATCCCAAAAGAGATCAGCAGCATTGCCGTACCGATGGCGGCCGCTTGCGGATAAGAGAACTCTTCCAATCTGATGATGATTAGGAGCGGCGCGATCTCGGAGATGAAGGGCAAGTTGCCGGCGATGAAGATCACCGATCCGTATTCGCCGACCGCGCGGGCGAGTGCGAGCGCAAATCCGGTGAGAATCGCCGGCAGGAGCGAGGGTAGCATCACGCGGAACACGGTCTGGCGCCGGTTGGCGCCGAGCGTGGCCGAAGCCTCCTCGAGCTCGCGGTCGAGCTCTTCGAGCACCGGCTGCACCGTGCGCACGACGAAGGGCAGACCGATGAAGATCAGCGCAATGGTGATGCCGAGAGGCGTGTAGGCCACCTTGATGCCAAGGGGTGCGAGTAGGCTCCCGATCCATCCGTTCGGCGCATACAGTACCGTGAGCGCGATGCCGGCGACGGCTGTCGGCAGCGCGAAGGGAAGGTCGACGAAGGCGTCGAGCAGCCGTCGTCCCGGAAATCTGTAGCGAACGAGCACCCAGGCAATGATGACGCCAAAGACGGCATTGATGGTCGCGGCGACCAACGAGGTCACAAAGCTCAAGCGAAGCGCGGCAAGCGTGCGAGCCCCGGTGACGATATTCCAGAACCCCTCAAAACCAAGCGTCGCAGACTTGAGCACGAGCGCCGCAAGCGGGATGAGGACGATCAGGCTGAGATAGGTCAAAGTGAAGCCGAGCGCCAACCCAAAGCCCGGGATGGCGCTCGGCCGTTTTAGCTCAAGGCCGCGTGCTGCGGCGGCTTGCGCGACGGCCATGAGTTAGCTCAATTCGTCGACTTGGGCTGATAGATCTGGTCGAAGATGCCGCCATCGTCGAAATGTTTCGGCTGCACCTTCGCCCAACCGCCGAACAGCGGATCATCGATCGATACCAGCTTCACATTCGGAAACCGAGCGAGGTCCTTGGCATCGGAATCCTCGGGCTTCGACGGGCGATAGTAGTTGTGAGCGATGAGCTTCTGGGCTTCCGGGGTGTAGAGGAAGTTCAGATAGGCCTCCGCTACTTTCCGCGTGCCCTTGGCATCGACCACCTTGTCGACGACGGCGACCGGAGGCTCCGCCTTGATGGAGAGCGACGGCACCACAATCTCGAATTTGTCGGCGCCAAGCTCGTCCAGAGCCAAGAAGGCCTCGTTCTCCCAAGCCAGCAGCACGTCGCCAAGGCCGCGTTGGGCGAAGGTAGTGGTGGAGCCGCGGGCGCCGGAATCGAGCACCGGCACATGGGAATAGAGCTTGGTGACGAACTCCTTGTCCTTCGCCTCGTCGTGACCGTATTTCTGATCGGCGTAAGCCCACGCCGCGAGATAATTCCAGCGCGCGCCACCCGAGGTCTTCGGGTTCGGCGTGATCACCTGGACGCCTTCTTTGACGAGGTCATCCCAGTCCTTGATGCCCTTGGGGTTCCCTTTGCGCACCAGGAAGACGATGGTCGAGGTGTAGGGCGAGGAGTTGTTGGCCAGGCGCTTCTGCCAATCGGGTTTGATCAGGCCGGCCTTGGCGACGGCGTCGACATCGCCCTGCAGCCCGAGCGTCACTACATCGGCCTGGAGGCCGTCGATGACAGCGCGCGCCTGCTTGCCCGAGCCGCCGTGGGATTGCTCGATGGTGACGTTCTCACCGGTCTTGGCCTTCCAATCCTTCACGAAGGCCTCGTTGACGGCCTTGTACAGCTCGCGCGTCGGATCGTAGGAGACGTTGAGCAGGGTGGTATCGGCGAGCACCGCACTCGCCCCGAGCGTTGTGAAAATCAGAGCCGCGCTGGCGGCAAGGGTGCTTCGTACTCTGGTCATGATTGCGATCTCCTATGCTTGAATACTCTTAACTCTATCTTGTCTGTAGACTTTCTCAAGTCGGAGTTTTGCCACATTTTCAGACGGGTCAAAGCCCGTTCGCTAACAAACGGGTCAGAGAGTGGAACGAGTTTCCAATTTCCGGGGGGCGGGCGGCGCTTTAGAGACGCGCCATTGCGCGCGCCTCGTCTTCAGCTTCGTCGGCGAGGAGGGAAGTGGAGAGAGAATCGGCGATGGTGGTGCGGTCGAGCACGTCTCTAGCGGACTCTGCCACCCTGGCAAAAACGCGCCTGATTTCACAGTTCTCTTCGGTGACACAGTCGGAGCAGCGGCGATAGGCGATGCGGCTCAAACAGGGCAAAGGTGCAATTGGGCCGTCGATAATGCGCAAGACCTGCCCGAAGGTGATTCGGTCCGGCGACATCAGCAGGCTATAGCCGCCAAGCTTCCCCCGCCGGCTTTGCACGATGCCATGGTGTTTTAATTCAAGCAGGATCTGCTCCAGGAACTTTCGCGGGATCTTTTTGCGGGCAGCAATCTCGCCAATTATCAGCGAGTCGCCGTCCTTGGCGAGCGCCACCAGGGCGCGGAGCGCATATTTGGCCTTTTGCGAGATCATATAGGAATTGCCGCCTAAACCCGATATGAATAGTGGAATTATATAAGCCACACCCCTTAGGAAACAACAAGCTGACTCGCGACTTTATGGGTAGCGGGTTTTGGTGATGAACCAGCGGCGGCGGCTTGGCCGATCAGGCCTCGAAGTCTCGGCGTTTGGCCTTGGCTGCATGGCGATGAGCGACTTCTACGGCCCGCGGGATGAGCAGGAGGCGATTGCCACCATTCATCGCGCCATCGAGCGTGGCGTCAATTTTCTCGATACCTCCAATATCTACGGCTTGGGCAGGAACGAGGAGCTTATCGGCCGCGCGATTCTCGACCGGCGCCACCTTCTGGTGCTTGCCACAAAATGCGGCAGCGTGCGCGCGCCAGACGGGAGGTTCGTCGGCGTCAATGGGCGCCCCGATCATGTTCGAGCGGCCTGCGAAGCGAGCTTGCAGCGCCTGAAGGTCGATAGCATCGATCTCTATTATCTGCACCGGGTCGACCCCGAAACGCCCATCGAGGAGACGGTGGGAGCGATGGCGGGGCTCGTGCGGCAAGGAAAGGTGGGTTATCTCGGCCTTTCGGAGGCGGCGCCAAAGACTCTGCGCCGGGCGCACGCCACCCACCCGATCGCGGCGCTGCAGACCGAATATTCGCTGCTAAGCCGCGAGCCGGAAGGCGAGATCTTCGACACCGTGCGCTCCCTTGGCATCGGTTTCGTCGCCTATACGCCGCTCGCCCGCGGCTTGCTCACAGGAAAGATTCAAGGACCTGTCCCAATTCGGCCCCGACGATTGGCGCCCCCGCCTGCCCCGCTTCCAACCACCAAATTTCGAGGGCAACCTCAGGCTCGTGGCGGGGTTGGAGGCCATTGCCGCCCGCAAAAGCGCAACGACGGCTCAGCTTGCGCTCGCCTTTGTGCTTGCTCATGGTGCCGACATCGTTGCCATCCCGGGGGCCGAGCGGCGTTTGGAGCTTGAGGAAAATCTCGCGGCCCTCGACCTGGAATTGACCGCAGAGAACCTCGCCGAGCTCGATGCAACCATCCCGCCGGGCGCCGCTTTTGCGACCGCTACCAATAAGACCAGATGAAGGCCGTGAACCGCTAAAGCTCTCAGTACACGGTTTCGCCGCGTCCGGGTCTTGACGAGAGGCAGCAAGGTGCCCCACCAACAGGTCATGGCGCGCGCCCCCAAGAAGCTCCACATCAAGACCTTCGGCTGCCAGATGAATGCCTATGACGCCTCACGCATGGAAGAGGCGCTGGGCATTCACGGCTACGAGCCGACCGAGGATATGGCCAAGGCCGATCTCGTCATCCTCAACACCTGCCACATTCGCGAGAAGGCCGCCGAGAAGGTCTATTCCGAGCTCGGACGGGTGCGCGAGGTGAAGCGGCTCAGGAGCAGCCTCGGCCTCGACACCATGATCGCGGTGGCGGGATGCGTCGCCCAGGCCGAAGGGCGCGCGATTCTGGAGCGCGCCGCCGTCGTCGACCTCGTGGTCGGGCCGCAGAGCTATCATCGTCTGCCAGACCTCATTGCCCGAGTAGAGACGCGCGAGCGCGTCGTCGCCACGGACTTCCCCGCTGAGGACAAGTTCCTGCATCTGCCCGCGCGGCCGATCAGCCGCAGGCTGACTTCAGCCTTCATCACCGTGCAGGAAGGGTGCGACAAGTTTTGCTCCTTTTGCGTCGTGCCCTATACGCGCGGCGCTGAATATTCGCGGCCAGCCGCCGCAATCATCGCGGAAGCCGAGAGGCTCGCAGCCTCCGGCGTGCGCGAGCTCACGCTGCTCGGCCAGAATGTGAACGCCTATCGGGGGACCGGCCTCGACGGCGCGGATTGCTCGCTCGCCAAGCTGCTCGAGCGGCTCGCGAAGATGCCGGCGATCGAGCGCCTCCGCTATACCACGAGCCATCCGCGCGACATGGACGAAGACCTCATCGCGCTGCATGCGGATGAGCCGAAGCTCATGCCCTATCTGCACCTGCCCTTCCAGGCGGGCTCGGACCAGATTCTTGCCGCCATGAACCGCAAGCACTCGAGCGACGATTATGCCGAGCTGGCTGGACGGATCAGGCAGGCGCGCCCCGACATCGCACTCTCCACCGATATCATCGTGGGATTTCCGGGCGAGACCGACGCCGATTTCGAGGAGACCATGGCGCTCGTCCGGCACATCGGTTTCGCGCGCGCCTTCTCCTTCAAATATAGCGCGCGCCCAGGCACACCCGCGGCTTCGCTGCCGGACCAGGTGCCCGACGGGATCGCGCGGGAGCGCCTGCATGTCTTGCAAGACCTGATCGAGAACGAGGCGCGCGCCTTCGACAAAGCCACGATCGGCCGGAGCCTTAAGGTGCTGTTCGAGCGAGCGGGACGGAAACCCGGTCAGATCGCCGGGCGTTCTCCCTATCTGCAGGCCGTACACGGGGAAGGGCGGGAGGCGCTGATCGGCCAGATCGTGGAGGTTGACATTGTGGGCGTGGGGCCAAACAGTCTCACCGGTGTCATCAAATCGGAGTTTGAATGGCGCGAACCAGTTCAGGCGGCCGTGTGACCAAGGCCAGCGGACGGAGACCGCCATTGACGCGTGGAGGCAGGGCCGCGCCTGAGAAGCGCGGGAGCGCCTCGTCTGGCAATGGTCGCGAAGAGCCCCTCGTCGTGTTCTTCGACGACATCCGGCTGGTGCGCGATCTCCTCGGCGATTATGACGCCAATCTCGCGGTGCTCGAGGACCGGCTCGGGGTCCAGGCCGTGGTCAACGGCAATGCGGTGAGCTTGCGCGGGCCCGAGCAGTCCCGTGAGACCGCGAGAGCCGTGCTCGAGCAGCTTTACGGCCGGCTCGCGCAAGGCGAGATGATCGGCGTGGGCGAGGTGGTCGGCGCCATCCGGCACGCGCGCACTATCGAGCCTGAGGCCGAGGCCGAGCCGCAGGACGAGAAACTCCCCGCCGCCCAGCAGATCAGGACGCGGAAGCGGCTGGTCACCGCCCGCACCCTCGCCCAGAGCACCTATCTCTCGGCGCTCGAGACCCACGACCTCGTCTTCACCACGGGCCCGGCCGGGACGGGCAAGACTTATTTGGCGGTCGCCTATGCCGCGGCGCGTCTCGAAAGCGGCAAATGCGACCGGCTGATCCTGTCGCGCCCGGCCGTCGAGGCGGGGGAACGGCTCGGCTTTCTGCCCGGCGACATGCGCGAGAAGGTCGATCCCTATTTGCGCCCGCTCTATGATGCGCTCTACGACGTGCTCGCGCCCGAGCGGGTCGAACGCGGACTCGCCACCGGCATGATCGAGATCGCTCCGCTCGCCTTTATGCGCGGCCGCACCCTGTCCCACGCCATCATCATCCTGGATGAGGCGCAAAACTGCACGCCGGTGCAGATGAAGATGTTCCTGACAAGGCTCGGCGAGCAGAGCAAGATGATCGTCACCGGGGATCCGACGCAAGTGGACCTACCCCCTGGCAAGGACTCCGGCCTGCTCGAGGCCGTCTCCATTCTCAAGGGTATCGAAGACATCGCCCATATCGCCTTCACCGTCCGCGACGTCGTCCGCCGCGAGCTGGTGGGCAAGATCGTCGACGCCTATGAGGCCGCACCCCAGCGGGGTGAGCGTCATGGTTGACCCTGGCCCCAGTAGTCCCGACCAAGGTCGCGGCGGCGCTTCGCGTCCGCCTCGGCTGGACGTGGAGATCGTCCGCCAGGCGGAGCTTTGGGATCGCATCCCCGTCAGCGACACCAGACTGTCACAGGCGGCGATGGCTGCCTTCATGGCGGTTGCCCCAACTGGACAAGGGCCGTACGAGGCAACCCTCGTCCTTGCCGACGATCAGGCGATGCGGACTTTGAACCGCACCTGGCGCGGCAAGGACGCTCCCACCAATGTGCTGTCGTTCCCGGCCGGCGAGACGGTGGGCGAGGTCTTTCCCTGTCCGCTCGGCGACGTGGTGCTTGCCGGAGAGACGGTGCTGCACGAGGCGGCACTGCAGGGCGTCGCCGCCGCCGATCACGTCTCTCATCTCGTCGTGCACGGCATGCTGCATTTGCTTGGGCACGACCATGCGCGCGACGACGAGGCGGAACGGATGGAAGCCCTGGAGACCGAGGTTCTTCTGGGCCTCGGCATCGCCGACCCCTATGCGGAAGCGCGTCCAGCCGACGTCGCGGAGGTGTCACCATGAGCAACGCCCCCCTGACCGAGGGCGAGCTGCCGCCGGCAAGCAACCAACCGGCGGAAGAGGAGGAGCCGTCTTGGCTCGAGCGCCTCTTGGCGCGGTTCGGCCTCGGCGAAGAGCCGGACCTGCGCGAGGTGATCGAGGATGCTCTCGCCCGCAGCACGGGCGCGGGCGACTCATTCAGCGCGCAGGAGCGCGGCATGCTCCTCAACATCCTCCGCTTCGGCAAGCTTACGGTCGAGGATGTCATGGTCCCCCGCGCCGACATCATCGCGGTGGAGGAGTCGATCACCATCGACGAGCTGATGCGCGTGTTCCGCCAGGCCGAGCACTCGCGGCTACCGGTGTATCACGAGACGCTCGATGACCCGCGCGGCATGATCCATATCCGCGATCTGATGTCCTGGATCACCGCCGAGGCCGAAACCGCCGAAGGCTCGGGGCTTGAGCTTAGCGCCGTCGATCTCGGCCGCACCGTGGGCGCGATCAACATCACGCGCGAGATCCTCTACGTGCCGGCGTCCATGCCGGTGCTCGATTTGCTGCTCAGGATGCAGTTGTCGCGCCGGCACCTTGCCCTGGTGGTCGACGAATATGGCGGCACCGACGGGCTCGTCTCTATCGAGGATTTGGTGGAGGAGGTGGTGGGCGAGATCGAGGACGAGCACGACGTCGCCGACGAGCCGCTGATCCGCGAGGACCCGCGACTCGGCCTCGTTGCCGACGCGCGGACGCCGATCGAGGATCTCGAGCGGCATCTCGGCGTGGAGCTGGTATCGCCCGAGGAGGAGGAGGACATCGACACCCTCGGAGGTCTGGTGTTCTCGCTTTCCGGCCGCATCCCATCGCGCGGCGAGCTGGTGCGTCACCCAAACGGCATCGAGTTCGAGGTGCTGGACGCCGACCCGCGCCGCATCAAGAAGCTCCGCATCCACACGCCGCAAGAGTGCAAGCAGGCGCAACCGGCAGCCCCGGCGCCAGAGAGCGCGTGAGTGCTTGAGTCGATCTCCGTGCAACGCGCGGCCAATTGGGTAGCGCAACTCACGGGCGCCAAGCGCGCAGCCCTTGCCGCTTCCGCCGGCGCCTTGTCGGTGCTCGCCTTCGCCCCCGTGCATGGCTGGCCCGTGCTGTTCGTTAGCTTCGGTCTGCTCGTGTGGCTGCTCGATGGCTGCCACGCGCGACATGCCGAGCTCCGCCCGCGGTTGCAATGCGCGGGCCTAGCCGGCTTCTGGTTCGGCTTCGGCTATTTCCTGACCGGTCTCTATTGGATCGCCGAGGCCTTCCTGGTTGAGCCTTGGCGTCATGGTTGGCTTATTCCCTTCGTCATGACGCTGCTGCCTGGCGGCATGGCGCTGTTCTTCGCCGCGGCGGCCGCGCTTGCCATGCTGCTGTGGCGACCGGGCGCGGCGAGGGTGTTCGCCCTCGCCATCGCCTTCGGCCTCGCCGAGTTCGCCCGCGGCCATGTGCTCACCGGCTTGCCCTGGAACCTCATCGGCTACGGGCTCGCCGCGACCGCCGCAACGATGCAGCTCGCCGCTGTCCTCGGCGTGTATGCCTTGAGCCTCCTGGCCGTGCTCCTCTTCGCGAGCCCCTTGGCCATTTTCGCGCCGGAAGGGTCGGGGCTTGCCCAGCGCAAAGGCGCGGGCCTGCTCGCTCTCGTCCTCCTGCTTGCGTTTCTCCTCGGCATCGTCTGGGGCGAAAGGCGGCTCGCGGGCGACGACCTCGCCACCACCGGCGTGCGGCTTCGCATCGTCCAGGCAGATGTGGATCAGGCCAATAAATGGCGTCCCGAGAACAGCGCCGAAATCTTCAACGACTATCTCGATCTCACCAAGTCCGGAGGCGGTTCGCCGGGCCTCAACGGCATCGGGCTGGTGATCTGGCCGGAGACAGCGGTCCCCTTCCTCTTGGCCGAGTCCTCCGACGCGCTGCTCGCCATCGGCGACCTCTTGCCCGAAGGGACTACCTTGCTCGTGGGTGCCGTGCGGCTCGGCGAGGAACGCGACGCGCAAGGCCGCCTCACCTCCCGGCGCATCTACAACAGCCTGCTCGTGATCGACGACAAGGCTCAGATTCTCGGCACCTATGACAAGATCCACCTCGTCCCGTTCGGGGAGTACCTGCCCTTTCAAGACTTCATGGAGCGTCTCGGGATCATGCAGCTCACCGGCGTGCGCGGCGGGTTCAGCCCAGGCTCGCGCCCTCGCCTGCTCTCCATTCCCGGCGCTCCGCCGGCAAGCCCACTGATCTGCTACGAAATCATTTTTCCCGACGACGTCACCGACAAGGAGACGAGACCCGGTTGGCTGCTCAACGTGACTAACGATGCTTGGTTCGGCACGAGCGCCGGTCCCCATCAGCATTTTCATCAGGCGGAACTACGGGCAGTCGAACAGGGTTTGCCCGTGGTGCGCGCCGCCAATACCGGAATCTCGGCGATCATCGATCCCTATGGGCGCGTCGTCGCCGAGCTTGGACTCGGGAAGGAAGGTGTCGTCGATGGGCTGCTGCCGCAAGCCTTGCCGCCCACGCCCTTCGCGCGATGGGGACGGCTGATCGAGGGCTTGGTTCTCGCGCTCGCAATTGCCGGCTGGCTCGCGCTTCGCGTGCGCCGCTCGAGATAAATTCAAAAGCTGCTCGCAATTGCGGAAAAAGTGGCGGCGCAAAAACCCGCAATCGGACGTGCCATGTTTCTTGAGGGGAAATCGTTGACTGTGAGGCAAGGTGACGCGCTTGACGGACCTGGGATGCGCCCCTAAGAACTTGCCAAGGGGGCTATGCACAAAAATCCGTCGTTAACGTTTGGAACATCATGACTCTGGTGAGTGAGCGCATGGCAGGCAAGAAGCCAAACCCCGTCGATCAGCATGTCGGCAGCCGGGTCCGCTTACGTCGTATGCTGCTTGGCATGAGCCAAGAGCGGCTCGGCGAGAGCATGGGGCTCACCTTTCAGCAGGTGCAGAAATACGAAAAAGGCGTGAACCGCATCGGTGCGAGCCGGCTGTTCCAGATTTCCAAGATTCTCGATGTCCCCGTGCAGTTCTTCTTCGAGGAAGCTCCCCATAGCGATGGGCGCGCGGCGCCGGGCATGGCGGAAGGCGAATCGGAAGCCTTCATCCTCGAATTCCTCAACAGCCGTGAAGGGCTCGAGCTCAACCGCGCCTTCGTCAAGATCGCCGACCCAAAAATCCGCAAGAGTGTCGTCGATCTCGTTCGGGCCTTGAGCGCCGGCGGCAACAGCACGTCCTGATCTGACGTCGGCGGGCTTGACCGCCTCGCCTCTCTCTTGCAAGAAACCCGCGCGGAGCTGGGTGCATCTTCCAGCGTTGAATGTCAGGGGGGTCCCGTGGCGACTCGGCGGAACTACGTCTTCACTAGTGAATCGGTTTCCGAGGGTCACCCCGACAAGGTATGCGACCGCATCTCCGATGCCGTGGTCGATCTCTACCTCGCCGCCGATCCACATGCGCGGGTGGCGATCGAGACGCTCGTGACCACGAACCGCATCATCATGGCGGGCGAGGTGCGCGGACCGGAGACGGTGACGGCGGCCCTGATCGAGGAGGCGGCGCGGCGCGCGGTGCGCGAGATCGGCTACGAGCAGAAGGGCTTCCACTGGAAGCACGCCGAATTTCAATATTATGTGCATGAGCAATCCGCCGACATCGCGCGCGGCGTGGATGCCGACATCGAGAAGCAGAAGGAAGAGGGCGCCGGCGATCAGGGCATCATGTTCGGCTATGCCTGCCGCGAGACCGAGCCCTTGATGCCGGCGCCGATCTACTACGCGCACCGCATTCTGCATGAGATGGCGAAGGCAAGGCATACCGGCCGGACGCCTGAGCTCGGCCCCGACGCCAAGAGCCAGGTCACCTTGGCTTACGAGGACGGGAAGCCGGTCCGCGCGGAGTCGATCGTGGTCTCCACCCAGCATGGCGAGGATGTGAGCCAGCCCCGCGTCAAAGAGATCGTCAGGGGCTTCATCGACGAGGTGATGCCGCAGGGCTGGATCGGTCGCGACACCAAATTCTACGTGAATCCCACCGGCCGCTTCGTCATCGGTGGCCCTGACGGTGATGCCGGCGTGACCGGCCGCAAGATCATCGTCGATACCTATGGCGGTTCCGCGCCGCATGGCGGCGGCGCCTTTTCCGGCAAGGACCCGACCAAGGTCGACCGCTCTGCCGCCTACGCCGCCCGCTACCTCGCCAAGAACGTCGTGGCGACCGGGCTCGCCGACCGCTGCACGCTGCAGGTGTCCTATGCCATCGGCGTCTCGGAGCCGCTCTCGCTCTATGTCGATCTGCACGGCACCGGCAAGGTCGAGGAAGCCGAGCTCGAGCAGGCGCTGCGCCGCGTCATGGATTTGAGCCCCCGGGGCATCAGAGAGCATCTCCGCTTGGGCCGCCCGATCTATGAGCGCACCGCGGCCTACGGCCATTTCGGCCGGCAGCCGGACAATGACGGCGGCTTCTCCTGGGAGCGTCTCGATCTCGTTGAGTCGATCCGCGCCGAGCTCATGTGACGCCGAAGGCGCGTTGGCCACAACGTTGCATGCGTCATGGCCGGCCTTTGTCCCGGCCATCCACGTCTAATCTTGACGAAGGAAATTCGTGGATGCCCGGCACAAGGCGGGGCATGACGAGCTTGGTGAGGTCTCAAGAACCAGCCATGTACGAGACGGCACATTTGCGATCCTATGGCCGGCGCAAGGCGCGGCTCTTGAGCGAGCGGAAGCAGCGCCTGCTGGACGAGCTTTTGCCGCGCTTGCGCATCCCTCTCGGCGCACCTGCTCCCTCCTCGCTCGCAGAGCTGTTCTATCAACCCGTCGGGGAGGTCTGGCTCGAGATCGGCTTCGGCTCGGGCGAGCATCTCTCTTGGCAGGCGGAGCGTCATCCCGATGTCGGCTATATCGGCTGCGAGCCTTTCATCAACGGGGTGACGAGCCTGCTCGGCCGGATCGAGACAGCGGGGCTCAAGACGGTCCGCATCCATAATGGCGACGCGCGCGAGGTGCTTCACTGGCTGCCCACGGCTTCGATCGGACGCATCTTCCTGCTTTTCCCGGACCCTTGGCCGAAGCAGCGGCACGCAAAACGCCGATTGCTTTCACCAGAGACCGTGGCCCAATTGGCGCGGGTGCTCCGGCCGGGCGGGGAGCTTAGATTTGCGACCGACAACGGCGGCTATGCCGGCCACGCGCTTCGGGCGATGCTCCTGGCCGGGGTCTTTCAGTGGACCGCCGAGTGCGCCCGGGACTGGCGGACGAGGCCGCCTGACTGGCCGGAGACGCGCTATGAACGGAAAGCCTTGAGCGCGGGCCGCAAACCGGCCTATCTCAGCTTCCGCCGTCTCTGATACGAAGTGTCGCTACCTGAAGGGAGCCAATGGGTGCGCGCGCTCGCCCTGGTGCTGATATTCGTCGCTTCGCCCGCCCTAGCGCTGGAGCAGACCCAGATCCAGGCCGCCTGCTACACCGATTGCGAGAAGGAGACGCATTCGAGCCCAGAGTACAAGGCCTGCCTTGCGCGCGCCGCCGACACGGCCGATGCGTTGCTCAATGACGAATGCCAGACGCTGCAGCAGGGCGTCAACGCCGCGGCCAAGGAGATGGACGTGAAACCCGATGCCCAGCTCGGCATGCTCAAAGACGCGCAGAGGCAATGGATCGAGTTTCGCGACAAAAATTGCGACTTCGAGGATGGCATCGCTTTTGGCGCCACCGCGACGGGCGGCTATGCCTCATCCTGCATCTGCGCCCTAAGTTACGAGCGTACCAACGATTTCGACCGCATTCGGCACTCGGTGCTGGGGCAATAGGGGAAGCGCGAGCCTCCTTGAATCCTTTGGAAAAGACCGTATATTAGTGGCGAACTCATGATTGGTTTGATCAGGAGTGGGCCTTCCGCCCGCTCCTTTTTGTTAGGCGTCCCGCCTTGCCGCATTGCCCCGCGGGGGTCATGGCCTCACCGATGTCGAGCCGCTCAGCAAGCGCCGATCACCGCTTCTCCAACGAGACGGGAGTCGCACGCGAGATCGCCGATCTCGCCGAGCCGGTGCTGGAGGAGCTCGGCTTCCGCCTGGTGCGGGTGAAAGTGTCGGGCCGCGACGGGGGCACGGTGCAGATCATGGCGGAGCGCGTGCAAGGAGAGATGACGATCGACGATTGCGCCTCGATCAGCCGGAGGATTTCACCCCTCTTCGATGCCCGTGACCCATTGCCCGGAGGCTACCGGCTGGAAGTTTCCACGCCCGGTATCGACCGGCCTCTGGTGCGGCCTAGCGACTTCGCGTCATGGGTGGGTCACGAGGCGAAGATAGAGCTGAAAGAGCTCGTCGATGGCAGAAAGCGATTCAGGGGCGTGATCGAGGGGATCGGCAATGAAGAAGCGCTGCTGCGCATCGAGCTCCCGGGCGAGGCCGAGGCGCAAACCATCGGCGTTCCGTTCTCGCTGATCGGCGAGGCGAAGCTCGTGGCGAGCAAGGACGTCTTGCGGGCCGATCTCGCCGGCAAGAAGCAGTCACATTGAGGAATTTTCGCGGGACCGGACTCGGGCCCGCCCACTGGATAGAGGAGCGGAGGCAAGAACACATGGCTCAGGCAGGCGTTAGCGCCAACAGGCTGGAGCTCCTGCAGATCGCGGACGCGGTCGCGCGCGAGAAGGCGATCGATCGCCAGGTGGTGATCATGGCGATGGAGGACGCGATCCAGAAGGCCGCCAAATCGCGCTATGGCAGCGAGAACGAGATCAAGGCCGAAGTCGACCCCAAGACGGGCGAGATCAGGCTCGCGAGGCTGCTCGAAGTGGTCGAGCAGGTGACGATGGAGGCGACCCAGATTTCGCTCGCGGAGGCGCGCCGGCGCAATCCGGCGGCGCAAGTCGGAGACTTCATCGCCGAGCCCCTCCCGCCGCTCGATTTCGGCCGCGTCGCCGCGCAGAACGCAAAGCAAGTGATCGTGCAGAAGGTGCGCGAGGCCGAGCGCGAGCGCCAATATGACGAATACAAAGATCGCGTCGGCGAGATCGTCAACGGCATCGTCAAGCGAGTCGAATATGGCAACGTCATCGTCGATCTCGGCCGCGCCGAGGCCATCGTGCGCCGCGACGAGACGCTGCCGCGAGAGAACTTCCGCTATGGCGACCGCATCCGCGCCTATGTCTACGACGTCCGCCGCGAGCAGCGCGGGCCCCAGATCTTCCTGTCGCGAACGCATCCGGAGTTCATGGCCAAGCTGTTCGCCCAAGAGGTGCCGGAGGTCTATGACGGCATCGTGACCATTAAATCCGTGGCGCGGGATCCCGGCAGCCGCGCCAAGATCGCCGTGGTGTCGAGGGACGCCTCCATCGACCCCGTCGGCGCCTGCGTCGGTATGCGCGGAAGCCGTGTCCAGGCCGTGGTCAACGAGCTGCAGGGCGAGAAGATCGACATCATCCAATGGTCCCCCGACGCCGCCACCTTCATCGTCAACGCGCTGGCGCCGGCCGAGGTGGTCAAGGTGGTGCTCGACGAGGACGCCGAGCGCATCGAGGTGGTGGTGCCGGATGTGCAGCTGTCGCTCGCCATCGGCCGCAAAGGTCAGAATGTCAGGCTCGCCTCGCAGCTGACCGGATGGGACATCGACATCATGACCGAGGCCTCAGAGTCGGAGCGCCGCCAGGCCGAATTCGCCGAGCGCTCGGCGATGTTCATGGAGGCGCTCGACGTGGACGAGGTCATCGCGCAGCTGCTCGCCTCCGAAGGCTTCAGCTCGATCGAGGAGGTGGCGTTCGTGGAGCCTTCCGAGATCGCCTCAATTGAGGGCTTCGACGAAAACACCGCGGCTGAGATTCAGACCCGCGCCCGCGAGCATCTGGAGAAGATCGAGGCCGAGCAGGACGCCAAGCGCAAGGCGCTCGGGGTGTCTGACGAATTGGCCGCGATTCCCGGCCTCACCACGGCGATGCTTGTCGCGCTCGGCGAGAAGAACGTGAAAAGCGTGGAGGACCTCGCCGACTGCGCCACCGACGACCTGTTGGGGTGGAACGAGCGCAAGGACAAGGAGACCATCCATCACGAAGGCATTCTCGATGCCTTCGGCCTTGCGCGGCCGGACGCGGAGGAGCTGATCCTGGCTGCCCGCGTCAAGGCCGGATGGATCGAGGAAGCCGATCTCGTGAGCGAGCCCGAGGCGGTCGACGCCGAGGCAAGCGCGGGTGACGATCAGGGCGAGGCGCAAGGCGACGGCGCCGCGTCATGAGCGGTGTCCGGCGTCATGAGCTTGCAAGGAGAAGAGGCCGTTGCGACAGGATCTGGCGGACCCACAGCATGGAACGCGGGACGAGGCGGGAGACGCCGTCCGCCGCTGCGCTCTGACGCGTGACCGCCTGCCCAAGCAGGACCTGATCCGTTTCGTCCTCGCCCCCAGCGGCGAAATCGTCCCCGACCTCAAGGAGCGGCTTCCAGGCCGTGGCGTCTGGGTGACGGCGGCCCATGACCGGGTGGCGGAAGCGGCCAAGCGCAACGTCTTCGCCCGGGCCCTTAAGACCGACGTGAAGGTGCCGGCGGAGTTGGCCCTCAAGGTCGACCGGCTGCTGGCCGCGGACGCCCTGGGCGCGCTCGCCCTCGCCAACAAGGCGGGCGAGGTCGTGTTCGGCACCGCCAAGGTCGAGGAGGCAATCGCCAGAGGCCGCTCCGCGGCGCTGATCCATGCGAGCGATGCGGCGGAAGACGGGTGCCGCAAGCTCGACGGCAAGTTCCGCGCGAATGCAAGGGATGGGGCGCCCCCCCCGACCCGCCTATTTACCGCGGATGAATTGCGTTTGGCATCGGGCCGGACAAATGTGATACATGCAGCCGTCATCCAGGGCGGAGCGGCTGCGAATTTCCTCGCCGGCGCCTCGCGCGTCGAACGTTACCGCAAGGGCAGTACCGCCTTTTCAAGCCAGGCTGGATCGGACACGGACAAGGAATGAGCGAGACTAACGAGACTGAAGACAAGACCGCTCGCGGTGGCAGGAAGATGACGCTGAACATGCGCCGTACAGTGGAATCCGGCCATGTGCGCCAGAGCTTCAGCCATGGGCGCTCTAAGTCCGTTCTGGTGGAAAAGAAGAAGCGGCGAGCCGTAGGCTCCGCTCCCGCGGCCCCACCCGTGGAGGAAGCCAAGCCAAAGGTGACAGTGGCGGCCGCGCCGGAGCGGGCTCCCGCCCCTACCCGCGAAGAGGCTCAGCAGCGCCGTCCGGGCGTGGTGCTCCGCGCGCTGTCCGACGATGAAAAGGATGCGCGCCTGAGGGCGCTGCAGGAGTCGCGTCATCGGGAGGCCGAGGAGCGCGAGAGGGCCAAGCAAGACGCCGAGCGCCGCATAGTCACGGACGAGCAGCGCGCGAAAGAGAACGAAGAGGCCGTCGAGCGGCAGAAAAAGGAAGACGAACGGCGCGAGGCCGAGGCCGAGGCGCGCCGCAAGGGCGAGGAAGCCGCCCGCAAGCACCTCGTCGTCAAGGAAGAGGAGGAGGAGGCTCCCCGCGCGCAAGAGGCGCGCCACAAGAAGGAGCGTCCGGTCAAGCCGCGGGCGGGCGATGAGCCGCGGGTGCGCGGCCGCCTCACCATCACCAACGCACTCGACGAGGAGCAGCGCCAGCGCAGCCTCGCCTCGCTGAAGCGCCACCGCGAGCGTCAGAAGAAGCAAATCGCTCCGCAAGCGCAACAGAAGATCCAGCGCGAAGTGGTAGTGCCTGAAGTCATCACCATCCAGGAGCTCGCCAACCGCATGGCCGAGCGCGGCGTCGACGTCATCAAATTCCTGATGAAGGACGGCGAGATGCACAAGATCACCGACGTGATCGATGCCGATACCGCTCAGCTCGTCGCCGAGGAATTCGGGCATATGGTGCGCCGCGTGTCCGAGGCCGACGTCGAGGAGGGCTTCATCGGCGCGGAGGACAGCGCCGAGGACGTGCAGCACCGCGCGCCGGTGGTCACGATCATGGGTCACGTCGATCACGGCAAGACCTCCTTGCTCGACGCCATCCGCGCGACCAACGTGGTCTCCCAGGAGGCCGGCGGCATCACCCAGCATATCGGCGCCTATCAGGTGGAGATCCCGACAGGCCAGAAGATCACCTTCATCGACACGCCGGGCCACGAGGCCTTCACCGCGATGCGCGCCAGAGGCGCCAAGGTGACGGACATCGTCGTGCTCGTGGTCGCCGCCGATGACGGGGTCAAGCCGCAGACGGTGGAGGCGATCAATCACGCCAAGGCCGCGCATGTGCCCATGATCGTCGCCATCAACAAGATCGACAAGCAAGGCGCGGACCCGAAGCGCGTGCGCACCGAGCTGCTCAACCATGAGATCGTGGTGGAGAGCCTGGGCGGCGACACGCTCGAGATCGAGGTCTCGGCGCTGAAGAAGATCGGCCTCGACAAGCTGCTCGAGGCCATCCTGCTGCAGGCCGAGGTGCTCGAGCTGACCGCCAATCCGGACCGCCCGGCGGAGGGCGTCATCGTCGAGGCCAAGCTCGAGCGCGGGCGTGGACCCGTGGGTACGGCGCTGGTCCAGCGCGGCACGCTGCATCTCGGCGATCTCGTCGTCGCGGGCTCGGCCTGGGGCCGCGTGCGCGCGCTGATCGACGATCTGGGCGAGCCGGTGAAGAGCGCCGGCCCCTCGGTCCCGGTCGAGGTGATGGGCTTCGATAGCGCCCCGGAGGCGGGCGATCAGTTCGCCGTCGTCGAGAACGAGGCGCGGGCGCGGGAGATCACGAGCTACCGCATGCGCGAGCGGCGCAAGCGTCTTGCCGTTGCGGGCCAGCGCGGCTCGCTCGAGCAGATGATGAGCCAGCTGAAGACGGCCGGCACCAAGGAATTCACGCTTCTGATCAAGGGCGACGTGCAAGGCTCGGTCGAGGCCATCGTCGCGGCGCTCGACAAGATGGGCACCGACGAGGTCAGGGCGCGCATCATTCATGCGGGCGTAGGCGGCATCACCGAGTCCGATATCTCGCTTGCCGCCGCATCCGGCGCGGTCGTGCTCGGCTTCAACGTCCGTGCCAACGCCCAGGCCCGCGAGGCGGCGGAGCGCGACGGCGTCGAGATCCGCTACTACGCCGTGATCTACGACCTCGTCGACGAGGTGAAGCAAGCCATGTCCGGCCTGCTCGCGCCGACGGTGCGCGAGACCTTCCTCGGCAATGCCGAGATTCTCGAGGTCTTCACCATCTCCAAGGTCGGCAAGGTCGCCGGCTGCCGCGTCACCGAAGGCAAGGTCGAGCGCGGCGCCCAGGTCCGGCTGATCCGCGACAATGTGGTGATCCATGAAGGCAAGCTTTCCACCTTGAAGCGATTCAAGGACGAGGTGCGCGAGGTGGTTGCCGGGCAAGAATGCGGCATGGCCTTCGAGGGCTACCAGGATATGCGCCAGGGCGACGTCATCGAGTGCTTCGAGGTCGAGCACGTCCAGCGCACGCTCTAGAGCGCTATCGCAGCACATGAAATCGCGACAGCGCTCTGCCTTCTGTTGAGTCGCGGGCTGCGACCTCGGGCTTGAGATGATCAATCGCGACAAGGGAAAAGCCTCCAGCCAACGCCAACTGAAAGTTGGCGAGCTAATCCGGCACGTGCTGGCCGAGATTTTCTCCCGCGGAGAGATCGTGGACGATGTGTTGAGCCGGTACTCGCTGACCGTGTCGGAGGTGCGCATGACGCCCGACTTGAAGCTCGCCACGATCTTCGTGCTACCACTCGGCGGGGCGGGAGCGGAGGACGTGGTCAAACATCTCGAGCAGCACAAGCGCTTCCTGCGCGGCGAAATCGCCAAGGGCGTGAGCTTGAAGTTCATGCCCGAGATCCGCTTCAAGGCGGACACCTCGTTCGCGATCTCTCAGCGTATCGATGAGCTGCTCGCTTCGCCCAAGGTCGCGCGCGACCTCGACAGCTGACCAGCCGAAGACAGGCAGCGACATGGCGCGGCGGCGCAAAGGCTTTCCCATTCATGGCTGGCTCGTGCTCGACAAGCCGCAAGGCATGACCTCGACGCAGGCCGTCACCCGCGTCAGGCAGCTTTACGGCGCGGCCAAGGCCGGGCACGCGGGAACCCTGGATCCGCTCGCCACCGGCGTGCTCCCGATCGCTCTCGGCGAGGCCACCAAGACCGTGCCCTTCGTGGTGGCGGGCAGCAAGGCGTACCGCTTTACCGTGCGCTTCGGCTCTGCCACCGACACCGACGACGCGGAGGGCCAGGTCGTGGCGGAGAGCGACGAGCGGCCCACACGCGCCGAGATGGAAGCGGCGCTTCCAAGCTTCGTGGGCGAGATCAGCCAAGTGCCGCCCCGCTTCTCGGCGCTCAAGGTGGCCGGCGCCAGGGCCTACGACCTAGCCCGGGACGCCCAAGAGTTCGAGCTCGCCCCGCGGCAAGCGCTGATCGCGAGCCTTACCCTCGTCGACATGCCCGATCCGGACCATTGCGTGATCGAGGCCCGTTGCGGCAAGGGCACCTATGTCCGGGCGCTCGCCCGCGACCTCGGGCAGGCGCTCGGCACGGTCGCCCATGTCGAGGCCTTGCGGCGCACGCGGGTCGGCGGGTTTGGCGAGGATCAAGCAATTTCGCTGGCCAAGCTGGAGCAGTTGGGACATAGTGCCGCCGGCCGCGACGCGCTTTTAAGCGTGCTAAGGCCCCTGGAGACGGCGCTGGACGACATCCCGGCGCTAGCCATCAGTGGGCAGGACGCGGCCAGGCTCAAGAGAGGCCAACCCGTGCTGCTAAGAGGCCGGGATGCTCCCATTCTCAAAGGGCCCGTCTATGCCACGTCACGGGGTACGCTCGTGGCGGTCGGCGAGGTCAGCCAAGGCGAATTGCGCCCCACCCGCGTTTTCAATCTACCGGGTTAGGACGCAGACGCGAATCGCAGGAGTTACCCGATGTCGATCAGCGCTTTGCGCAAGCAAGAGCTTATCAAAGACTACGCCACCAAGCCCGGCGATACCGGGTCTCCCGAAGTGCAAGTGGCGATCTTGACCGAGCGGATCACCAATCTCACCGGTCACTTCAAAACGCACAACAAGGACAACCATTCGCGGCGCGGGCTGCTCAAAATGGTTAGCCAGCGGCGCCGGCTGCTCGACTACGTCAAGGCCGCTGACGAGGACCGATATCAAAAGCTCATCAACCGCCTGGGCATTCGCCGGTGACGCGAGACGCTCACCGCCTTACGCCAGTGCGACCCTTCACGACATATCGACCCGAGCCTTCGCCTCCAGGGGGCCCGCTCGGGCGCAACCTTTCCCTGCGCGTTGAGACATCATCATGCTGCATAAGCACACTGTAGAAATCGAATGGGGGGGCCGCCCCCTCAGGCTCGAGACCGGCCGCATCGCCCGCCAGGCGGACGGCGCCGTTCTCGCCCAATATGGCGGGACCACCGTGCTCGCCACCGCCGTCGCCGCCAAGGAGGCTAGGCCCGGCATCGACTTTTTCCCGCTGACCGTGAACTATCAGGAGAAGACGTTTGCCGCGGGCAAGATCCCCGGCGGTTATTTCAAGCGCGAGGGACGCCCCACCGAGAAGGAGACGCTCACCTCGCGGCTGATCGACCGTCCGATCCGCCCGCTCTTCGCGAGCGGCTTCAAGAATGAGACCCAAGTGATCGCCACGGTGCTCTCCCATGACATGGAGAACGACCCTGATATCGTGGCGTTGATCGCGGCTTCCGCCGCGCTCACCCTTTCCGGCATCCCCTTCCTCGGGCCCATCGGGTCCGCGCGCGTCGGCTATATCAGCGGCAAATATGCGCTCAATCCGATGATCGACGAGATGTCCGAGAGCACGCTCGATCTCGTGGTGGCCGGGACCGCGAGCGCCGTGCTGATGGTCGAGTCCGAGGCGAAGGAGCTGCCCGAGGATGTCATGCTCGGCGCGGTGATGTTCGGACAGAAGCACTTTCAGCCGGTGCTCGACGCCATCGTCAAGCTTGCCGAGCGCGCCGCTAAGGAGCCTTGGGATCTTACGAGCGACGCGAGCGCCGAGGAGCTCGCGGTCAAGGTTCGCGCACTGGCGGAACCCAATTTGCGCGACGCCTACAAGATCGTCGCCAAGCATGAGCGCCGCGATCGCGTGGCCGAGATCAAGGAGAAGGTGGTTGGCGCGCTCGTGGAAGGCGCCGACGATACGGCGGCCACGAAAGTAGCCAGCGCCTACAAGGAGCTGGAGAAGGACATCGTCCGCTCAAGCATCCTGCAGACCAGCAAGCGGATCGACGGGCGCGACCTCACCACGGTCAGGCCGATCGTCTGCGAGGTGGGCATCCTTCCCCGCACCCATGGCAGCGCCCTCTTCACCCGCGGCGAGACGCAGGCGCTGGCGGTGGCCACGCTCGGGACAGGCGAGGACGAGCAATATATCGACGCCCTGGAGGGCACCTACAAGGAGACCTTCCTGCTGCACTACAACTTCCCGCCCTATTCGGTAGGCGAGGTTGGCCGCATGAGCTCTCCCGGACGCCGTGAGATCGGCCACGGCAAGCTCGCCTGGCGGGCAATCCACCCCGTGCTGCCGGACCGCGAGAGCTTCCCCTACACCATCCGCGTGGTCTCGGAGATCACCGAGTCGAACGGCTCCTCCTCCATGGCCACGGTGTGCGGATCCTCGCTAGCCATGATGGATGCGGGCATTCCCTTACGCCGGCCCGTCGCCGGCATCGCCATGGGGCTGATCAAGGAGGCGGCGAGCTTCGCCGTCCTCTCCGACATCCTCGGCGATGAGGACCATCTCGGCGACATGGACTTCAAGGTCGCCGGGACCTCGGAAGGCGTCACCTCGCTACAGATGGACATCAAGATCACCGGCATCACCGAGGAGATCATGAAGGTCGCGCTCGACCAGGCGCGCGACGGACGCATGCATATCCTTGCCGAAATGAACAAGGCGCTGAACGAGGCGCGGCCCGAGCTCGGCGAATATGCCCCGCGCATCGAGACGATCCATATCCCGGTCGACAAGATCCGTGAGGTGATCGGCTCGGGCGGCTCGGTGATCCGCGAGATCGTCGCGGAATCCGGCGCCAAGATCGACATCTCCGACGACGGCACCGTCAAGATCGCCTCGGCCAACGCCGAATCGATCCGGGCGGCCATCGCCCGCATCAAAGGCATCGCCGCGGAGCCCGAGGTCGGCGAGATCTATCAGGGCAAGGTCGTCAAGGTGATGGAGTTCGGCGCCTTCGTGAACTTCTTCGGCGCCAAGGACGGGCTCGTGCACATCTCGCAGCTCGCCGAAGGCCGGCCGAAGGCGGTCACCGACGTGGTCAAGGAAGGCGACATGGTCTGGGTGAAGCTGCTCGGCTTCGACGACCGCGGCAAGGTCAGGCTGTCGATGAAGGTGGTCGACCAGGCAACTGGCCGGGAGCTGCAAAAGGCCGAAGTGAGCTAGCGGTGTGCGGCCAAGCGGAGGGGGCGGTGCTAATGCCCGGCGCCCTGCCCTTCAGCGGGGGCAGCGTCCGGCTTCTGCGCTTGGCATCTCCAGCCAATGACGAAATATTGACTGTTGGCCTTCTGCCATTCATCGGCCTTGTCGCCGGCACTCTTGAGGCAGGTAACCACGTCGGGAGCCGTGGCGCCGGGCACGGGTTTTTCTGAGCATTCCGTTGGCGTCGCGAGAAGACAGATAAGCACGACAAGTTGGGCCATGGACAAATTTCCTTCAATCTTCAGCTGACCCCGATGTCGCTGGCTCAGTAACGAGGGTGGGCCGTCGCTTTTCGCGGGGAGACCTTTCTTCCATCGGGCGTCGATCCCGGGATGTCAATAAGCGCCGTTGCCGCTCATTGGGCGGCTTCACGCGGCGGCTTCTCGACCTGAGGCTCCGGTTCCTTCTCGCCCTTGTCTTGGGGCTTAAGAGTGTCGAGGCTTGGCATGGCGATGGTACTGTAGCCGCAATCGACGAAATGCACCTCGCCCGTCACCGCCCCGGACAGGTCGGACAGCAGATAGAGAGCAGCCCCGCCAACCTCGTCCAAAGTGGGCGAGCGGCGCATCGGCGCATGATGCTGCTGGTAATGGAATAGGGTTCGCGCGTCGGAGATGCCGGCCCCGGCGAGCGTTCGCATGGGTCCCGCAGACAGCGCATTCACCCTTATGCTTTGCGGGCCGAAATCGGAAGCGAGATAGCGCACGCTCGCCTCGAGCGCCGCCTTGGCCACGCCCATGACATTGTAGCAGGGAACCACCCGCGTCGACCCGCCATAGGTGAGCGTGAGCAGTGAGCCGCCTTGTGGCATCAGCTCCGCGGCGAGCTTACAGATCTCGGTAAAGGAAAAGCACGAGATCACCATGGTGTGCTCGAAATTGGCGCGCGTCGTGTCGCAATAGCGGCCCCTGAGCTCGTTCCGATCGGAGAAGGCCAGCGCATGCACAACGAAATCGAGCGACCCCCACTTCTTGCGGATCACGTCGAACACACGCTTCACGCCCTCCAGATCCTCGACATCAGCCTCCTCGATGATCTTGGACCCGATGGATTCGGCAAGCGGGACAGCGCGGCGGCCGAAGGCGCCGCCCTGGTAGCTGAAGGCAAGCTCGGCGCCCTGGCCGTGCAGCACCCGGGCAATGCCCCAGGCGATCGAGCGGTCGTTGGCGACACCCATCACCAGTCCCCTCTTGCCCGCCATCAGGGGTCCGGGTTCGGCGATGTCTCTTGTTGTTGTCATGGGGCTTGCTCTGGTTATGGGTGAAAGTGCGACTGTTCAATCTTAGTACTTAGCCGTCATAGCGCTGGAACACGAGAGTGGCGTTGGTGCCGCCGAAACCGAAGCTATTGGACATGACGGCGTTAATATCGACATTGTCCTGACGCTTGCGGACGATTGGCATGTCGGCAACGGCGGGGTCGATGGTCTCGATATTGGCGGATTCGCAGATGAAGCCATTATTCATCATCAGCAGCGAATAGATTGCCTCATGCGCCCCCGCGGCACCGAGCGAATGGCCGGTCAGCGACTTGGTGGCGCTGATCGGGGGACATTTGTCGCCGAACACCCCCCGGATAGCCTCGATCTCGCGGAGGTCGCCGATCGGGGTCGAGGTGGCGTGGGGATTGATGTAGTCGACGCCGCCATCGACCTTGGCAAGCGCCATGCGCATGCAGCGCGCCGCGCCTTCCCCTGAAGGCTGCACCATGTCGTAGCCGTCCGAGGTGGCGCCGTAACCCACGAGCTCGCCATAGAGGCGGGCGCCGCGGGCCTTCGCATGCTCGAGCTCCTCGAGCACGACCACGCCCGCACCGCCGGCGATGACGAAGCCGTCGCGGTTGACGTCATAGGCGCGGCTCGCCACTTCGGGCCGGTCGTTGAAGTCGGACGACATGGCGTTCATGGCGTCGAACAAGACCGACAGCGTCCAGTCGAGCTCCTCCCCGCCGCCGGCGAACACCACATCCTGCTTGCACATTTGGATCAGCTCGCCGCCATTGCCGATGCAATGGGCCGAGGTCGAGCAGGCCGATGAGATCGAATAGCTCACGCCCTTGATATGAAAGGGCGTGGATAGCGTCGCCGAGTTGGTCGAGCACATCGCCTTCGGCACCTCGAACGGCCCCACCTTTTTGGGGCCTTTTTCGCGCGTGGTGTCCGCGGCCTGTACGATGGCGCGCGTCGAGGGCCCGCCGGAGCCCATGATCAAGCCGGTTCGCTCATTGGAGACGTCGCCCTCTTCCAGGCCCGCATCGCGGATCGCCTGCTCCATGGCGATGTAGTTCCAGGCTGCGCCCTCCCCCATGAAGCGGCGCACCTTACGGTCGATCATGGCTTCCCAATCGAGCTTCGGCGCGCCATGCACCTGGCAGCGGAAGCCGAGCTCGGCGTAGGTGTCGGCCTTGACGATGCCGGACTTCGCTTCGCGCAGCGAGGCGAGCACCTCCTGGGCGCTGTTGCCGATCGAGGACACGATGCCCATGCCGGTCACGACTACTCGTCTCATGGGTTAGTCCTCAAATCGGCGTGCCGAGCGTTGCGGGGTCAAGCACCAGCGGGAGCGGCTTCGCCCGCCTGGAACAGGCCGACCCGCAGGTCCTTGGCCGTATAGATGGTCTCGCCGTCGGCTTTCAGCCAGCCATCGCCGGTGCCGAGCGTGAATTTGCGCCGGATCACCCGCTTCAACTCGACGATATATTCGAGCTTGCGCATGGTCGGCAGCACCATGCCGGTGAACTTGACCTCGCCGACGCTCAAGGCCCGCCCCTTGCCTGGCGCGCCAAGCCAACCGAGGAAAAAACCCAACAACTGCCACAGCGCATCGAGCCCGAGGCAGCCGGGCATCACCGGATCGCCCTTGAAGTGACATGGGAAGAACCAGAGGTCCGGCTTCACGTCGAGCTCGGCCACGATACGCCCATAGCCATGCTCGCCCCCTTCCTCCTCAACTTGCGAAATGCGGTCGAACATGAGCATGGGGGGCAGCGGCAATTGCGCGTTACCGGGGCCGAACAGCTCGCCGCGTGCGCACGCGAGCAGGTCCTCGTAGTCGAACTGGTCGCGCCGCTCTGTCATCCTCGTCCTTCCTCGCGCGGGGGATAGCGCTCTCCCGCGGCCGGCCGTTTCCTAACACAGACGACGGGGCGCCAAAAGCCTGCCTAAAGTCTCGTCATAACTTGGTCCTGGTTGGCGGGAATGGGCGACGCCGGCCGGCCGGCTCTGATCGGGTCAGGCATTTCTCCTCGGCGGAGCGTCCTGGTCATGGCGTTGCAGCCAGGGGCGCTTCCCCATATATTGTCCCTGCCATGACGAGTCCGGCAACCGACATCGCCGAGCGCCTGCGCGCCGCGGGGCTTAGGCCCACGCGCCAGCGAGTGGCGCTTGCGCGCCTGTTGTTCGACGCGGGCGACCGCCACGTCACGGCCGAGCTGCTGCATGAGGAGGCGCAACACCGCAAAGTTCCGGTTTCGCTGGCCACGGTCTACAACACGCTGCATCAGTTCACGGAAGCGGGTCTGTTGCGGGAGGTCGCGGTCGAAGGCGCCAAGACCTATTTCGACACCAATACCTCCAACCACTACCACTTCTTCTGCGAGCCTTCGGGCGATCTCATGGACATCGAGACGGCCTCGATCCGCATTGAAGGCCTGCCCGAGGCTCCCGACGGCATGGCGATCTCGCGGGTCGACGTGCTTGTGCGCCTTGTCACCAACCGCAACCGCTAAAGGCCTCTTGCCCGGCCGGACCGGGCAATCCAGTCTCCGCTGGGCTCGCATCATTCACGCGCGCCGTGTCCTGGATTCTCGCTTTCGCGGGAAGACAAGGATGGGGCCGGCTACTGGATGACCTCGCCGCGGTAGACGCCCCAGAGCTTGTCCTGCTGGACGAAGCCCGAATAGTCGTCGATCGACAGCTCGCACCAGTCCCCGTCACAGGAGAGAACATTGCCAAGCACGCCCGGCTCGAGCTCGGCCACGGGCTGCGCACCGGTCGATTTCCGTCCGTAGAGCGGTACGCTTTCATGGTCCTTCGACCAAGGCGCAATCAGCACCGTGCGCCGCCCACTCAGCAGGCTGTGGAACACCCAGCCGTCGGCCCCCTCGCTGTCGCGCACCCGCCGCCAATTGTCGGATTCGGCGATGACCTCGACCGGGAGACCTGCGCGGGCAAACACCCAGACGATGGCCTGATCGGTGCTTGGACCTTTGCGCACATTGACCTGGTCGGATTTGAGGCTGACGAAGCGGGGTACTGGCAAGTGGCTCTGCCCATTCGGCTGCGTTGCCTGCGTGGTTTCATCATCGCCCGCGCGCGCCTGAACGCAACCAAGAGCGATGAGCCCGAGCACAACCCCAATCCGCAGTCGATGCCACACCACTAATTGCCCCGTTGTTGGCACCGAGCAGCCCCTTGCTTGCGGGTGCTTTGGAGTTGGCGAATCGGCACGCTCTGTCATGCCTCATAAAAGTGAACGGACCATGGCCTTCGCGCCAAGATGACGCTTATCTGCGGCAGCCGGTTCTGTTAGACAAGGCTCCGCGCGCCGCTTTGTAAGGCACCACTGCGTTTGCCGCGGGGGGAAGCTCCTGCCCCCTCGGATATCCTGACGGGAATGATGATGGCCTCTGAACGACCGCTTATTATTGTCACGCGTAAGCTCCCCGATGTCGTGGAGACCCGCTTGCGCGAGCTGTTCGACGCACGGCTGAATCTCGAAGACAAGCCGCTCTCCAAGGAGGAGCTGATCGAAGCGGTGAAGACCGCCGATGTGCTCGTCCCCACCGTCACCGACCGCATCGACCGGGCGGTGTTGAGTCAGGCCGGACCGCAGCTGAAATTGATCGCTCAGTTCGGCACGGGGGTGGACAATATCGACCTCGAAACGGCGCGGAACCGGAGCATCCTCGTCACCAATACGCCGGGGGTGCTGACCGAGGACACTGCCGACATGACCATGGCCCTGATCCTCGCCGTCCCCCGCCGGCTCACCGAGGGCGCCGTCATGCTCAAGACCGGCGACAGCCAGTGGCACGGCTGGTCGCCAACCTGGATGCTCGGCCACCGCATCCACGGCAAGCGGCTCGGCATCGTCGGCATGGGACGCATCGGCCAGGCGGTGGCAAAGCGGGCGCGGGCCTTCGGCCTGCAGATCCACTATCACAATCGCCGGCGCGTGGCGGCGGAGATCGAGAAGGCGCTCGAGGCGACCTATTGGGACAGCCTCGACCAGATGCTCGCCCGCATGGACATCATCTCCATCAACTGCCCGCATACGCCCGCGACCTATCATTTGCTCTCGGCGCGCAGGCTCGCGCTGATGAAGCCCACGGCCTATATCGTCAACACCGCGCGCGGCGAGGTGATCGACGAGAATGCGCTCGCCCGCATGATCGAGAATGGCGAGTTGGGCGGCGCGGGGCTCGACGTGTTCGAGCACGAGCCCGCCGTGAACGCGAAGCTGCTGAAGAGCGACAAGGTCGTGGTGCTGCCCCATATGGGGTCGGCGACCATCGAGGGCCGGGTCGACATGGGCGAGAAGGTGATCATCAACATCAAAACCTTCCTCGACGGCCACGCGCCGCCGGATCGCGTCCACCCCGCGATGTTTTAGATCCCTCCCCGGCAGCACCGTCCAGACTGAGGGCGACGAGCCTTCAGCACCCGCGCATCAGGCCCCGCCAGCATGGTGATGGCCGCTACGGTGGCGGCGGCTATTAGCTCCCGTGGCTCGCGCTCATTGCCTTCAGTTCCGGCGTGCGCACATGCTCGGGGCGGAAGCCCATGCTGATCAGCCGCGCCGGGATGCGGCGGAGCCATGGGAAGCGGTTGAGCAGCCTGACGACGAAGGGCGCCCGCGGCCGCGACCGCATGGCGAGCACGTTGCTTATGATGCGGGTCTGGATGAAGATCTGCACGGCCTGCATCATCCGCGTCGGCCATTCCCGCCGCCGTTGCACCTTGCGCAGCAGCTCCACTGGAACTGGCCCCTGGCGCAACGGCAATGCGAGGATATTCGCCGCGACGACCGCATCCTGAATAGCGAGATTGATGCCCACACCGCCCACTGGAGACATGGCGTGGGCGGCGTCGCCGATACACAGCACGCCCGGCTTGTACCAGCGCTTCAGCCGGTCGACCCGTACGGTCAGCAGCTTCACGTCGTCCCAGGAGGATAGCTCCTGCACGCGGTCGGCGAGCGATGGGTTGAGCTCGACGATAGCCTCGCGGAAGGCCGATAGCCCACGGCGCCGGAGCTCGTTGAGCCCGCCCTTGGGAATGACGAAGGCGCATTGCCAGTAGTCGCCGCGGTCGAGCATGACGAACAGCCGGCCGGCCTCGATGCGCCCAAGGGTTTCCGTTCCGTCCTCCGGCCGCTTGGAGAGGCGCATCCACAACACGTCCATCGGCGCGCCGAGATCCTCGACGTCGAGGCCGGCAAGGTCCCGCACCGCCGAGTGGCGGCCGTCGGCGCCGACCACGAGGTCCGCGCGCACCTGAAGCGTGCCCTGCGGCACTTTCGCCTTCACCCCAGTTACGCTGCCCCCCTCCGCGAGGAGATCGGTGACCTCGGCCTGCAGTCTGAGGCCGAAGCTCGGATAGCGTCTCGCATGCTCGGCGAGAAAGTCGAGGAACTCCCATTGGGGCATGAAAGCGATGAAATGACAGCGCGTCGGCAGGTGCGAGAAGCCGGCGAGGGTGACGCGCTCCTCTCCGATCTGGCCGGCGAGTTCCCGCACCTCCTGGTGCGGCCGCCTGAGAAACGCCTCGAGCAGCCCAAGCTCTGCCATGATCTCAAGGGTCGAAGGGTGAATGGTGTCGCCGCGGAAGTCGCGGAGGAAATTGGCGTGCTTCTCCAGCACCATCACCTCGACGCCGGCGCGGGCGAGCAGGTAACCAAGCATCATGCCGGCGGGTCCGCCTCCGGCGATGCAGCAGCCCGTGGTGATGGTTTCAGTCGGCATCTACTTGCCCAGAGGCCTCACTGAGACCTGCTCCCGCATGGTCACCGATCCCCTTTCATTGTCAGTCCCGCGAAAGCGGGACTCCAGTAACCACCAGTTCGCAAAATAACGTTCTGCCTTGGTTAGTGGATTGCCGGGTCAAGCCCGGCAATGACGACGAAAGATTCCTCGAACCGTCTCTCACCCGCCCGCATCGGCCATGGCCTCACGGTGATGGGAGAGGTCGTGGAAGCGTGGCTCGCGGCCGTTGAGCGGGTTGTCTGGGTCCCAGCCATAATCGACCCTAGTGAAGCGCGACTGGAGCGCGTCATAGAGAAGCAGCCTGCCGACCAGGCTCTCGCCAAGGCACAGAAGCTCCTTCAGGATCTCGACCGCGGCAAGCGTCCCCATCACGCCGGCCACGGCGCCAAGAATGCCGGCCTCCGAGCAAGGTGCCACGGTTCCTGGCGGGGGCGCCTCGGGAAACAGGCAGCGATAGGAGGGAAGCGGATTGCCGTGGGCGTCGCGCTCGAAGGCACGGATGGTGGTGAGGTGGCCGTCGAAAGGCCCGAGCGCCGCCGAGACGAGCGGCCTTCGCGCGAAATAGCAGGCGTCGTTGACGAGGTAGCGCGTAGCGAAATTGTCCGAGCCGTCGGCGACGATGTCGTAGTGGGAGATGATCTCGGCTGCGTTCTCCGGCACGAGCCGCGTCGTGTAGAGCCGCGTCTCCACATGCGGGTTGAGGCGCTCGATGGTCTCTGCCGCGCTCCTCGTCTTGAACGTGCCGACGCTGCCCGTGTCGTGGGCGATCTGGCGCTGCAGATTGTCGAGGCTGACGCGATCGTTGTCGATGATGCCGATCTCGCCCACGCCCGCGGCGGCAAGGTAGATGAGGAGCGGCGAGCCGAGGCCGCCCGCGCCCACCACGAGCACCTTGCCGCCCTTTAGGCGTTGCTGCCCTTCGCCGCCGATCTCCTTCAGCACCAGCTGGCGCTTGTAGCGCTCGATCTCGTCAGGGGTGAGCATAATGTCTTCAATGTAGGACATCCCTCCCCTTCAGGGGAGGGTTTGGCGCTATCCGCTGGAGCCGAAGCCCCCCTGCCCTCGCGGCGTGGCCCGAAGCTCCTGGGCCAGCTCGATCTGCACATGCTCGACGCGCGCCACCACGAGCTGAGCGACGCGCATCCCGCGGTGCACGACGAAGCGCTCGGTGCCGAGATTGACGAGCAGCACTTTGATCTCCCCGCGATAGTCGGCGTCGATGGTGCCGGGGCTATTCAACAGCGTCACGCCCGAATTCAGCGCGAGGCCGGAGCGCGGCCGGAGCTGCGCCTCATAGCCCGGCGGCAGCTCGAGTGCGAAGCCGGTGGGCACCAGGGCGCGGGCGCCTGGCGTGAGCTCGAGCGGCTCTTCTTCCGGAACGCCCGCGACCACATCGAGGCCGGCGGCGTGCTCGGAGTGATAGGAAGGAAGCGGCAGCCCTTCGCCATGGGGCAGGCGCAGCACGCGGACGGCGCTCATTTGGCGAGCCTCTCCGCCGTCATTCGGCCGCCGAGCGCAGCGCCTGGAGGGCTTCCCCCGCACGGGCGAGCAGTCTCGCCGCCATCTCGTCCTTGCTCATGGGCGGCCAATCCTCGACCCCCTGCCTGGTGATGAGATGGACCTCAGTGCGATCGCCGCCCATCGCGCCGGTGCCAGGCCAGACGTCGTTGGCGACGACCCAGTCCGCTCCCTTGGCGCGCCGCTTGGCGGTGGCGTTGGCGATCAGATTCTCGGTCTCGGCGGCAAAGCCGATGACGAGGCGCGGACGCTTCGCGGCAAGCCCCGCCAGCGTCGCGAGGATATCGGGGTTCTGCGTGAGCGTCAGCGTGGTTTCGCTGCCCTGGTGCTGCTTCTTGAGCTTGTGCGGCGCCTCTTCGGTGGCGCGCCAATCGGCCACCGCGGCGGCGCAAATCGCGATGTCCGCGGGGAGCGCGTTGAGGACAGCGGCCAGCATCTCATGCGCGGTCTCGACCCTGATCATGCGCACGCCCTCAGGATCGGGCAACGCCACCGGGCCGCTCACCAGCGTCACCTCGGCACCTATCGCCGCGGCGGCGCGTGCCAGAGCATGGCCCTGCTTGCCGGAGGAGCGGTTGGCGATATAGCGCACAGGGTCGAGCGGCTCGTGGGTCGGGCCGGAGGTGATGAGCACACGGCGGCCGGTCAGCGAGCCGACACGCCGCTCTTTGGGCAAGCCTGTCCCGAGAAGGCTCGTTCCCGACATGCTTGCGATCGCATCGATGATGGCGGCGGGCTCGGCCATGCGGCCAGGCCCAAATTCGCTGCACGCCATCTCGCCCTCCTCGGGTCCGACGAAGGCGATGCCGTCCTCCCGCAGCCTGGCGACATTGCGCCTCGTGGCCGCGTGCTGCCACATGCGAACGTTCATGGCGGGTGCCACCAGCACCGGCTTGTCGGTGGCGAGCAGTAGGGTGGTCGCGAGATCGACGGCTAAGCCATGCGCCATCTTGGCGAGGAGGTCCGCGGTCGCCGGCGCCACGACGATAAGGTCGGCCTCGCGCGACAGCCGGATGTGCCCGATCTCGGCCTCGTCCTCGAGATCGAACAGATCGGTGAAGGCCTTCTCCTCGGTGAGCACCGAGAAAGAGAGCGGCGTGACGAACTCGGCGCCGCCCTTGGTGAGAATCGCGCGCACGCTCGCCCCCCGCTCTTTCAAGCGGCGCACCAGCTCGAGGCTCTTATAGGCGGCGATGCCGCCGCCGACGATGAGGAGGATGCGCTTACCGTTCACGTCTTTCGTCTCTTTCGCCGAATCGTCGCTGCTTGGCAGATGCCATAAGATACTGGATTGCCTAGTCTTCTCCGGCAACGATAATCATTTGGGGTTAGCGCTTCCCAATCAGAAGAGCAGCGCAAACGCGATGGCGGCAAGCGCGAGCGCGCCGACCCAGATGCCGATGCGGCTCATGCGATTCTGCCGGCTTTGCGCCTCAGCCAGCCGTTCGACCGTATGATCGTCGAGGCGCAAGCCCTCCTCGGCCATGGCCGATAGCGCCTCCGCCGTGCGTTCGGCTTGGCCCAAGAGCTTGGGGATGTCGCCGACGAATCTGCCTAGCGATGCGGCACTCTCGGCAGCCGCCTCAAACCGGGCTTCTGCGCCGAGCTGGCTCTGCATCCATTGCCGCACCACGGGCTCGGCCACGACCCAAATATTCAGCTCGGGATCGAGGCTGCGGCCCACGCCTTCGACCACCACCATGGTCTTCTGCAAGAGCAGCAGCTCGGGCCGCGTCTGCATGTCGAACACTTCGGTGTACTGGAAGAGCTGGCCGAGCAGCTGCGCCATGGAGATCTCGCTTGCGGGCCGATCCATGATCGGCTCGCCGATGGCGCGCAAGGCTTGCGCGAACAGCTCGACGGAGTGGCGGCGCGGCACGTAGCCCGCCTCGAAATGCACCTCCGCCACGCGCCGGTAGTTCCGCGTGATGAAGCCGTGCAGGATCTCGGCGAGGAAGCGCCGCTCCTTCAGTCCGAGGCGCCCCATGATGCCGAAATCCACAGCGACGATGCGGCCCTCTTGGTCGATGAACAGATTGCCGGGATGCATGTCGGCGTGGAAGAAGCCGTCGCGCATAGCGTGGCGCAGGAAGGTCTGCATCAGGCGCGTGCCGAGCGCCTTCACATCGTGGCCCTCCGCGCGCAAGGTCTCGCGATCTGAGATCGGCACGCCGTCGATCCATTCGAGCGTGAGCACGCGGCGCGCGCTCCGGGTCCAATCCACTTGCGGCACGCGGAAGCCCTCGTCGTGCTTCGAGTTCTCCGCCATCTCGGAGAGAGCGGCGGCCTCCATGCGCAAATCCATCTCGATGGCGACGGACTTCGCCAGCGTGTCGACGACGGCCTCGGGGCGGAGGCGCCGGGAGGGAGGATAGAGCCGCTCGATCAGCCGCGCGGCGAAGAAATACGTATCCAGGTCCTGCTTGAAGCGCTGCTCGATGCCGGGCCGGAGGACCTTGACGGCAACGGGCTTGAACCCCCCGTCGGGGGTGCGCAGCTGAGCCTTATGCACCTGCGCGATCGAGGCGGCAGCCACGGGTGGACCGAACTCGGCGAAGAGCTTGTCGATAGGCGCTTCGAGCGCCTCCTCGACGGCCTTGCGCGCCTCGCTTTGCGAGAAGGGCGGCAGGCGATCCTGCAGCGTGGAGAGGTCGGCGGCAAGCTCGCGGCCGATGATATCGTCGCGGGTGGCGAGGAACTGGCCGAGCTTGATGTAAGAGGGCCCGAGCGAGGTGAGCGCCGTGGAGAGCCGCGCGTCATTGGCGACCTCGTTGGTAGCTTCGTTACCGGCACCGTTCGCCTTTCGCCGCAGGGGCGCGGTGATGCGGCCGAACAAAGCGAGAGGGGGAGGCAGAGTGATCTCGTCAGGAAGCACGCGGGCGCCCGACCAGGCGATGACGGCGCCGGCGCGCATGAGCCTCACCATATTGGCGATTGCGTTCATTGCCTCAAAGCCGCCAGCCAGAGTGGATCGCCGCGATTCCCCCGGTGAGATTGCGGTAGCGCACCCGCTCGAAGCCCGCATTCTCGATCATTCCCATGAAGGATTTCTGATCGGGGAAGCGGCGAATGCTCTCCACGAGATAGCGATAGGAGGCGCTGTCGCCGGCTACGAGCGCCCCGAGCACCGGTATCGCATTCATTGAATAGGCATCGTAAAGCGTGTCCAGGAGCGGCGTCTCGACCGCGGAGAATTCGAGGCAAAGGAAGCGTCCCCCCGGCTTCAGCACGCGGAAGGCCTCGGCCAGCGCCGCGTCTTGCCGGGTCAGATTGCGCATGCCGAAGGCGATGGCGTAGGCGTCGAAGCTCCGCGAGGCGAAAGGCAGGCTCTCGGCATTGCCGCGCACGAAGGCAAGTCGCTCCGCCTCCTCCATGCGCACGCGCCCGGCCTCGATCATCTCGGCGCTGATGTCACAGATCACGGCGCGGGCGCCGCTGCCCGACGCTTTCAGGAAGCGCGAGGCGATATCGCCGGTGCCTCCCGCAACGTCGAGGAGGGCGTAAGGGTGTGGTCCTTTGGCCGGCGCGAGCCAGCCGATGAGATCGTCCTTCCACAGGCGGTGAAAGCCGCCCGACATCAAATCGTTCATCAGATCGTAGCGGCGCGCCACGCGGGCGAAGACCTGGTTGACGAACCCCTGCTTCGCCTCCGCCGCCACGGACGCGAAGCCGAAATTCGCCTCCTGCTCTCCGCTTTCGTGCTTCAGGTCTGTAGCCATGCGCGGGACAATAGCGCAAGCCTGGAAATCAAGCTATTGTTGCAGCGCAACGGAGAACATTTCGCATTGCGGAATCATCACCATGCCCGAACTTCCTGAGGTCGAAACGGTCCGCCTCGGATTGGCGCCCGTTCTCGTCGGCAATCGCTTCGCGAGCATCGAGCAGCGGCGCGGGGATTTGCGCTTTCCGCTGCCGCAGCACTTCACGCAACGGCTTGAGGGACGGAGGATCGAGGCGCTCGACCGCCGCGCCAAATATCTCTTAGCGCGACTCGATGATGGCGAGGTGCTGGTGATGCATCTCGGCATGACCGGGCGCTTCAGCATCGATCATCCGAGCGCTCACGTAGCGCGAACACACGAGTGTGGTAGCGCGGTAGCGCAAACAAAAAAGACTGGTCGGGAGCGGGGTGAGTCATCAGCGTTGAACGGAGTGTCCCACGAGCTAGGTGTCTTTGCGCATCCGCAAAAGCGCATTCCGAAGCATGAGCATATCGTGTTCCATTTGGCCGACGGCGCCGCGGTCCGCTACAGCGACGTCCGCCGCTTCGGCTATATGGATCTTATCGCGGGCCGCGCGATCGAAGGCCACGCGCTGTTCAAGGGCCTCGGCGTCGAGCCGTTAAGCTCCGACCTCACGGCGGAATGGCTCGCCTCGCGCCTCAAAGGAAAAGCCACATCGATCAAGGCCGCCCTCCTCGATCAGAGGCTGATCGCAGGGCTCGGTAATATCTATGCCTGCGAGGCGCTCTACCGCGCCGGCATCTCGCCATTGCGCCTTGCCGGCTCGCTCGCGACCAAGACGGGAAAGCCGGTCGAGAAGACGAGAGCCCTGGTCAAAGCCGTCACAGCCGTGCTCCAGGAGGCCATCAAGGCCGGCGGCTCGTCCTTGCGCGACTACGTTCACGCCGACGGCAGGCTCGGGCGCTTCCAGCATTCCTTCAAGGTTTACGGGCGGGAGGGAAAGTCCTGCCGAAAAAAAGGCTGCCGCGGCACCGTCCGCCGCATCGTCCAGAGCGGCCGCTCAACCTTCTACTGTCCAAACTGTCAACGATAAGGGAACTTGAAAAGCCATGTTTGCCAATGAACTCAGCAGGGAACAAGAAACGAAGCCCGCGGGGCCAACGTACGAGACGATCATCGTCACCATGCATGGCAAGGTCGGGCTGATCACGCTCAACCGTCCGCACGCGCTCAACGCCCTCAATACGCTCCTCATCAGCGAGCTCAATCGCGCGCTGGACGGCTTCGAGGCCAATCCAGTCATCGGCTGCATCGTCATCACCGGCAGCGAGAAGGCCTTCGCCGCTGGCGTCGACATCAAGGAGATGCACACCAAGACCTTCGTCGAGGCCTATGGCAGCGATTTCCTCGCGCCCTTCGACCGCCTCGGGCATTGCCGCAAGCCGATCATCGCGGCGGTCGCGGGCTATGCGCTTGGCGGCGGCTGCGAGCTCGCCATGAGTTGCGACATCATCCTCGCCGCCGACACCGCCTCCTTCGGCCAGCCGGAGATCAATCTCGGCATCATGCCGGGGGCGGGCGGCACGCAGCGGCTCACCCGCGCGGTCGGCAAGGCCAAGGCCATGGAGCTCTGCCTCACCGGCCGGCGCATGGACGCCGAGGAGGCCGAGCGCTCGGGGCTCGTGAGCCGCGTGGTGCCGGCGGCGGAGCTCCACAACGAGACGATGAAGGTGGCCGACAAGATCGCCAGCCTGTCGCAGCATGTGGTGATGATGATCAAGGAGGCGATCAACCGCGGCTTTGCCACGACCTTGGCGGAAGGCACGCGCTTCGAGCGGGGCCAGTTCTACTCCCTGTTCGCCACCGAGGACCAGAAGGAGGGCATGGCGGCCTTTATCGAGAAGCGCCAGCCGGTGTTCACGAACCGCTGAGTGGCCTCACACCCGGTAATAATCCCGGTACCAGGCGACGAAGTGCTTCACCCCCTCCTCGATCGGGGTCGAGGGCTCGAAACCGACCGCGTCCCTCAGCGCCTCCACATCGGCATAGGTCTCCGGCACGTCGCCGGCTTGCGCTGGCAGCATTTCGAGCTCGGCCTTGCGGCCCACCTCCGTCTCGATCACGGCGATATAGTCGAGAAGGGTGACTGGGCTGTGATTGCCGATATTGTAGAGCCGGTAAGGCGCTGACGACGAGGCTGGGTCCGGATCCTCGCCTCGCCAATCGGGGTCCGGGGTCGCCACGCAATCGAGCGTGCGCACCACGCCTTCCACCACGTCGTCGATATAGGTGAAGTCGCGTGCGTGGTGCCCGTAGCTGAACACCGGGATCGGCCGGCCTTCGAAAATCTTTCGGGTGAACTGGAACAGCGACATGTCCGGCCGTCCCCAGGGACCGTAGACGGTAAAGAATCGCAAGCCCGTCACCGGCAGCCCGAAAAGGTGAGCATAGGAATGGGCCATCAGCTCATTGGCCTTCTTGGTAGCGCCATAGAGGCTCACAGGATGATCGACATTGTCGCTGACCTTGAAGGGCAGCTTGCGGTTGGCGCCATAGACCGAGCTCGAGGAGGCATAGACGAGGTGCTCGATACCGTGGTGGCGGCAGCCTTCGAGCACATGCAGAAAGCCGGTGATGTTGGCGTCGATATAGGCGTGGGGATGATCGAGCGAGTAGCGGACGCCCGCTTGCGCGGCCAGATGGACGACGCGGTCCGGCTTCTCCTCGGCGAAGGCCGCTTCGACGATCTCCCGCTCGGCCAAGTCAGCCTTGAGGAAGCGGAAGCCGTTTCGGCCCTGGAGGCGGGCGAGCCGCGCCTCCTTGAGCGTGACGTCGTAATAGGGGCTCAAATTGTCGAGCCCGATCACCTCATCGCCGCGATCCAGTAGCCTGGCCGCCGTGTGATACCCGATGAAGCCGGCGGCGCCGGTGACCAGAACGCGCATGGACCTCTTACGTTACCTCCGCTCGCCGATAGAGCGACGCCACAAGAGCCATCCGCGTTTCCGCCTGTCAACGTGCTCTTGCGGCTCAGGCCCTGCGCCGGGTTGACGCTTGTGGGGCCGCTCGCTATAGACCACAAAAGACCCCGACTCTTCCTCGCTTCCCGGGATCGGCCAGTGCCGAAGGGACTTAAGGTTTAGGATCCGAACGAATGGCCAACACCAAATCGGCGAAGAAGGCTGCCCGGCAAACCCTGCGCCGCACGATCGTCAACAAGACACGCCGCAGCCGCATGCGGAGCTACACGCGCAAAGTGGAAGAGGCCATCGCCTCCGGCGACAAGGCGGCGGCACAGGCCGCGCTTAAGGAAGCGCAGCCCGTCATCGTGCGCACGGCGCAAAAGGGAATGGTCCACCGCAAGACCGCCTCGCGCAAGGTTTCCCGTCTCGCCAAGCGCGTCGGCGCCATGACCAGCGCCTAGATCAAAAAATATCGACTGTTGCAGAAATGTGACAGAGCGGCGCGCCAGGTTGCGGCGCGGCGCCTGCATCGTGTCAATTCGGTGAATATATTTCAACCGCTTGACCTGGAGTTGGGCGCTGGCGCGGCGCCCGGAATTTTCTTCCAAAAAAAATTTCCCGCCACGCAGCCTACGCTCGGGAAGCGCGCGAGATGCCGTCCCGCACCCATCAAGGCGAGGATTCACCGTTGCCGCACAGTGGCTTGTCTGGCCGCGCCGATGCTCCGCCGACGTTGGATTCTGGGTAAATCCGAGCGCCCCGGTCGCTTGATCAGGGCGGCTCCCATGTGTATAGTCCAACCATCCGAACGGGGCAGTTCCCCTCCTTACAATTGAGAGTTATGGCCTGGTTGTAGCCAGTGCATACTTTTGTTGTCTTCATTGTGAGGCGGGTGTTGTGGGCAGTTAGAGCGTAACCGGGTGGCTCGGTTTTCTGGTTCCGCGTAACCACCAGATTTAGTGGCAAGCACTCCATTTCTTCTAAGCAATTGCTCTAGCATTGAGAGAAAGAGTGTCTTTTGGGCAACCAGAACGCCGATAGAGCGGTCGACGATGTTGACGTGGGGACGGCGTGGCAAGGCCTCACCGCGGGGCCTCGCGCGCAGCTCGTCGACGTGCGGACGCGCGCAGAGTGGACCTATGTCGGCATTCCGGATCTTGGACCAATCGGCAAACGGGCTGTCCTCGTCGAGTGGCAGACCTTTCCTGATCAGGCCGTGGACCCGCGCTTTGTCGAGCGCCTCACCGGCGAGCTCAAGGCCCTTGGCGTTCAATTGGACGATGACCTCTTTTTCATTTGCCGTTCGGGAAGCCGGAGCCTGGCCGCGGCCAAGGCGATGGCGGAGGCGGGCTATCAGGCTTGTCACAACGTCGCCGGCGGTTTTGAAGGACCGCTTGACGATTTGAGGCACCGTGGTTCCGTCGGTGGTTGGAGGGCGACTGGTCTTCCCTGGCTACAAAGCTAGGATGGGAGACCTTCCGTGGGACGGTCATGACTGTCCGCGTCGAACTTTGTTGACTGCTCAAGTGTGAGGCGTGCGGTGCGTAACGGCGCGAACGAGAACAATGGAGCAAAGCGAAAACCGTGGCACAGCAAGAGCAGCTCGCGCCCTCCGGCGATGCTTGGGGGCGGGTCAAAAGCCGGCTACGCGCGGAGTTGGGCGAAGATGTCTTCGCCAGCTGGTTTAGGGGAGTCGAGCTTGAACGCCTCGATGAGGGATGCGTCCACCTCACGGTGGCGACGCGCTTCTTAAAGAACTGGCTGAGGTCGCATTATTACGACTTCGTGCTCAGGCTGCTTCGAGCCGAATGGGCGGACGTCGAGCGCGTCGAATTCAGGGTCAGGCAGCCGCATTTTGGCACCGACGCGCCCAAGGAGGCCTTTCGCCAGAGGCGCAGCCAGGCGCCCGTCGCCGAAGAGGCGACGCCGCCGCCGCTGCCCCCGCCTCTGCGCACCGGCTATGGGGGCTTCGAGGGTTCGCCGCTCGACCCGCGCTTAAGCTTCGCCACCTTCCTCATCGGCGGCTCGAACCGGTTGGCGCATGCCGCCGCGCAGGAGGTGGCCGGAGCCTTCTCCACGCCGCAACAGCTCTTCAATCCGCTCTTCGTCCACGGAAGCGTGGGGCTGGGCAAGACTCATTTGTTGCACGCCATCTCCTGGGACGTGAAGCAGCGGAAGCCGGAGGCCCAGGTCCTCTATCTCACCGCCGAGCGCTTCATGTCGGGGTTCGTGCAGGCCTTGCGCGCCCGCGATGCGCTGGCCTTCAAGGAGAAGCTGCGCAAGATCGACATTCTGCTGATCGACGACATGGAGTTTCTGCAAGGGCCGACCATCCAGCAGGAGTTCTGCCACACGCTCAACTCGCTGATCGATGGCGGGCGCCAGGTCGTGGTGGCGGCGGATCGCGCACCGACCCAGCTCGACAAGCTCGACATGCGCATGCGCTCGCGGCTTGGCGGCGGCCTCATCGCCGAGATCGGGACCATGGATTATGAGCTGCGCCACAAGATCCTGTCGAAGCGCGCGGCCGAGGCTTGCGCGGAGACAAGGGGGCTCGCCATGTCCGACACAGTGATTGCGTTCCTCGCCGAGCGCCTGACCGAAAGCGGCCGCGAGCTCGAAGGCGCGATCCATCGTTTGCGCGCGAGCTACCAGCTCACCGACGAGCCGGTGACAATCGAGATCGCCGAGCAGATCGTGCGCGATCTGATGCGGGGGGCGGAGCCCAGGCGCGTGCGCATCGACGACATCCTGCGCACGGTGTCGAAGCATTACGGCGTCAACCGGGGGGACCTCTTGTCGGGGCGGCGCAACCGCTCCATCGTCAGGCCGCGCCAGATCGGCATGTATCTCGCCAAGCTGCTGACCTCGCGCTCGCTGCCCGAGATCGGGCGGAGATTCGGCAACCGCGATCACACCACGGTGCTGCACGCCATCCGCAAGATCGAGCAGCTGATGAATGACGACAATCAGCTCCGCGAGGAGATCGAGCTGTTGAAGCGGCTGTTGCGCGACTAGGGGGCAGGGTTATGGAGGGGAGCGGGCCGTCGGGGCCCCCCTCCTCCCGCTCTTGCAAATTTGCCGCTATCGGGTCAAGTTCAGGCGGGAGTTCTTAGCTTTTTCATCGCGCCTTTTTGGGGGGTTGGACCGGGGCCCTGGTGGCTTCGGCCGGGGTGCATGCACCACCCCTGAAGGGCGCCGGAGCGGTATCGCTTAGGTCCATGCAGTTCACCATCGACAAGCCGAGCCTTGCCAAGGCTCTCGCCCATGTGGCGAGCGTGGTCGAGCGGCGCAACACCATACCCATCCTATCTAACGTCCACCTCGCCACGCGCAATAACGAGCTGAAGTTGACCTCAACCGACCTCGACATGGAGATCGTCGAGACGGTCCCCTGCCGGGCCAAGGGCGAAGGCACCACCACCGTGCCCGCCCATATGCTCCACGACATCGTGCGCAAGCTCCCCGAGGGGAGCGACATCGAGCTCGCCCGCGACGGCGAGCAGGGCCGGCTCACCATCGCTTGCGGGTCTGCCCGCTTCTCTCTTCAGACGCTGCCAGCCGACGACTTCCCCTCCTTGAGCATCGACGATCTCGGCCATGCCTTCTCCATGCCGGCGGCGAAGCTGAAGCGGCTGATCGACAAGACCCGTTTCGCCATCTCTACGGAAGAAACCCGCTATTATCTGAACGGCATCTATCTCCACGCCGCCGAGAGCGATGGCAAGCCGACCTTACGCGCGGTGGCCACCGACGGGCATCGGCTGGCGCAGGTGGAGCTGCCCTTGCCCGCAGGCGCTAAGGACATGCCGGGCGTGATCGTGCCGCGCAAGACCGTGGCGGAGCTCGCCAAGCTCGTCGAGGCCGGCGACGGCGAGGTGCGCGTCGAGTTGTCGCCCTCCAAGATCCGCGTCTCCACGGCGCGGGTGGTTCTCACCTCCAAGCTGATCGACGGCACCTTCCCCGATTATGAGCGCGTGATCCCCCAAGGCAACGACAAGACGATGGAGGTCGACAACCGGGCCTTCGCCGAGGCCGTGGACCGCGTCTCCACGCTGTCGAGCGACAAGGGCAGAGCGGTCAAGCTCTCCATCACTGACGGCAAGCTCGTGCTCTCCGTCAACAATCCCGACAGCGGCAGCGCGAGCGAGGAGATCCCGGTGGATTATGGCTTCGACCCGCTCGAGATCGGCTTCAATGCCCGCTATCTCCTCGACATCTCGGGACAGCTCGAAAGCGGCACGGCGGAGTTCCGGCTCGCCGATCCGGGCTCTCCCACCATGATCCGCGACGGCAAGGATGCCTCCGCCCTCTACGTGATCATGCCGATGCGGGTATGAGAGCGGCTTTCGGTGGATATAGCGAGCGGGCAGTTGCAGGGGCGATGTGCGAGGCCTCGAGCGGCGCTGCCGCGCGGCTCTTCGTCGAAGAGCTGAAGATGACCAATTTTCGCAACTATGAGCGGGCCACGCTCGGGCTCGACGAACGGCCAGTGGTGCTTGTCGGCGACAACGGCGCTGGCAAGACCAATCTACTCGAAGCCGTGTCGCTGCTGGGGGCCGGCCAGGGTTTGCGCGGCCGCCCCTATGGCGAGCTAGTCCGCAAAGATGGGCCCGGCGGCTGGGCCGTCGCCGCCCGCGTGATGTCGACCGAAGGCGAGGTCGAGATCGGCACGGGCTTCGGTCTCGAAACGGCAGCCGAGACCGCCGGCCGCATCGTGCGCATCGCCGGCAAGGAGCACGGGGCCGGCGCCTTGGCCGACTATGTCCAGCTCGTCTGGGTGATCCCGGAGATGGACGGGCTGTTCACGGGCCCGGCCTCCGAGCGCCGCCGCTTCCTCGACCGGCTGATGCTTGCCATCGACTCCAAGATGCGGGGTCCGAGGGCGCGCTTCGACCGCGCCATGCGGCAGCGCAACCGCCTCTTCCAGCTGCGGGAAGGATCGCCTTCGCTCTTCGCCGGGCTCGAGGAGCAGATGGCGGAAGCCGCCGTCGCGATCGCCGCGGCGAGGGTCGATGCGATGGCGCGGCTCTCGGCGCTGATTGAACGGACGCGTGACGAGCGGGGTCCAAGTCCCTTCCCATGGGCGTTGCTGAAACTCGAGGGCATGCTCGAAGCCGCTCTCGCCGCGCGCCCGGCCATCGAGGTCGAAGACGACTATGTGAGCCTGCTCTGCGAGACCCGCGAGCGCGACCGGCTCGCGGGTCGGGCCCTTGCCGGGCCGCATCTGAGCGACCTCATCGTCTTTCACGGCCCCCATAACGGGCCGGCGGGAAACTGCTCCTCGGGGGAGCAGAAGGCGCTGCTGCTCGGGCTCGTGCTGGCCAAGGCCCGGCTGATCAGGGAGCTTTCCGGCGCCTCTCCGCTCGTCCTGTTCGACGAGGTGGCGGCGCATCTCGATCAGGCCCGGCGGGTAGCGCTTTTTGCCGAGATTTTGGCCCTGAAGGCCCAGGCCTGGATGACCGGAACCGAGCGGGAAATCTTCGCCCCGATCGCAAAGGACGCCCAAATCTGGGCCGTGAATCGGGGTATGATCAGCGCTTGACGCGCCAGGCGGCGCCAAGGCCGCCGAACCATACGAATTAACCTTAAGGAACCCATGAAACGAGCTTCCGAACGTAACGCCGCTGCCGCGTCCGATTACGGCGCCGAATCGATCAAGGTGCTGAAGGGCCTCGACGCCGTGCGCAAGCGGCCGGGCATGTATATCGGCGACACCGACGACGGCTCGGGGCTCCACCACATGGTCTATGAGGTGGTCGACAACGCCATCGACGAGGCGTTGGCCGGCTTCGCCGACGAGATCTCGGTGGTGCTCAACGCTGAGGGCTCGGTCACGGTGGAGGACAATGGCCGCGGCATTCCGACCGAGATCCATAAGGGCGAAGGCGTGTCGGCGGCCGAAGTGATCATGACGCAGCTGCATGCCGGCGGAAAATTCGACCAGAACTCCTACAAGGTATCCGGCGGCTTGCATGGCGTCGGCGTCTCCGTGGTCAACGCGCTCTCCTCCAGGCTCGATCTCACCATTTGGCGCGACGGCAAGGAGCATTTCATGCGCTTCGCCGACGGAGTGCCGGAAGCGCCGCTCGCTAAAATCGGCGCCTCCGCGGGCAAGACCGGCACGCGCATCACCTTCGTGCCTTCGCCCAAGACCTTCACCATGGTCGAGTTCGACTATGCGACGCTCGAGCACCGCCTGCGCGAGCTTGCCTTCCTAAATTCCGGCGTGCGCATCCTGCTGTCCGACCATCGCGGGGTAGAGCCCAAGACCGAGGAGATGCGTTATGAGGGGGGCTTGCGCGCCTTCGTGCGCTTCCTCGACCGCACCAAGCACCCGCTCATCCCGGAGCCCGTCGTTGTGGAGAGGGTGCAGGACCGCGTCCTGGTGGAAGCCGCCCTGTGGTGGAACGACAGTTACCACGAGAACGTGCTCTGCTTCACCAACAACATCCCGCAGCGCGACGGCGGCACGCATCTGGCGGGCTTCCGCGCGGCGCTCACCCGCACCGTCAACACCTACGCCGCGGAATCCGGCATCGCCAAGAAGGAGAAGGTGGCGTTGACCGGCGATGACGCCCGCGAGGGGCTCACTTGCGTGCTGTCGGTCAAGGTGCCCGATCCCAAATTCTCCAGCCAGACCAAGGACAAGCTCGTCTCCTCGGAGGTGCGGCCCGTGGTCGAGGGCGTCATGGCCGACGCCCTGTCGCAATGGTTCGAGGAGAATCCGGGTGAAGCCCGCATCATCGTGCAGAAGATCGTCGAAGCCGCAACCGCGCGCGAGGCCGCACGGAAAGCGCGCGAGCTGACGCGCCGCAAGGGCGCGCTCGACATCGCCTCCCTGCCCGGCAAGCTCGCCGACTGCCAGGAGCGCGACCCCGCCAAGTCCGAGCTGTTCCTGGTCGAAGGCGACTCGGCGGGTGGCAGCGCCAAGCAGGCGCGTGACCGCGCCTTTCAGGCGGTGCTCCCGTTGCGCGGCAAGATCCTCAACGTCGAGCGCGCCCGCTTCGACAAGATGCTCGGGAGCCAGGAGATCGGCACGCTGATCACCGCGCTCGGCACTGGCATCGGCCGCGACGACTTCGATCTCGCCAAGCTCCGCTACCACAAGATCATCATCATGACCGACGCCGATGTGGACGGCGCCCATATCCGCACGCTGCTGCTCACCTTCTTCTACCGGCAGATGCCGGCGCTGGTTGAAGCCGGCCACCTCTTCATCGCCCAGCCGCCGCTCTACAAGGTGAAACGCGGCCAGTCCGAGCGCTATCTCAAGGACGAGAAGGCGCTCGAGGACTATCTCGTGGGCGAGGGCCTGGACGAGGCGCTGCTCGTCAGCGGCGACGGCGCCACCCGCGCAGGCGCTGACTTACGCGACATCGTGGACACCGCGCGCAAGATCGTCGGCATCCTCAAAGGCCTGCATAGCCGCTACCCGCGCTTCATCATCGAGCAGGCGGCGATCGCGGGCGTGCTCAATCCGAAAGTGCTGAAGGACGCCAAGCAGGCGCAAGGGGCGGCCGCCTATATCGCCAAACGCCTCGATGCACTCGCCGAGGAGACGGAGCGCGGCTGGCATGGCGAGGCGCTCCCCGAAGGAGGCTTGCGCTTCTGGCGCGAGCTCAGGGGCGTGATGGAGTCCCATCTGGTCGACGGACCGTTCATCGCCTCAGCCGATGCGCTCAAGCTCGACCACTATGCGGAGCATCTGCAGGAGGTCTATGCTAAGCCTGCCACGCTCAAGCGCAAGGACCTGAGCACCCAGGTGCATGGTCCGGGCGACCTGCTGGATGCGGTGATGCTGGCCGGCCGTAAGGGCCTGTCGCTGCAACGCTACAAGGGCTTGGGCGAGATGAACCCGGACCAGCTCTGGGAGACCACGCTCGATCTCGATACCCGCACCATCCTGCAGGTGAAGGTGGGCGAGCTCGACGAGGCGGACGAGATCTTCTCCCGGCTGATGGGGGACGTGGTGGAGCCCAGGCGCGAATTCATCCAGGCCAATGCGCTGCAAGTCGCGAATTTGGATGTGTAGGCCGCCCGCGCCGAGGAGCGAGGAAGTACCTCAATCCTTTAACTCTGTGTCAATCTGGAACGCCTAGCCTCCAAGAGCTTACGGCTTCGCGGCCCGGATCCCGCGGAGGCCGGGCGTCACCGGAGCGCGGAAATCCATGCAAGCGCGGCGCAGTGCGAGGGCCCCCGCCAAGGCGCCGGAGCGCGTGGAGCCGTATTTCGGCGGCCGCCGCGCGGCCCCCCGCAAACCTCGCAAGGTGCAAAGACGGAAAGGCACCGAGCGACCGCTCTTGCGGAGCGCCCTCCGCGTCCTCCTGGTCGCGAGCTTCTGGGGCATCCTTTTGCTCGGCGCGGGCAATCTGTTTTTGGTGTCGCGTCTGCCGGATCCCGTGCTGCTCACTCTCGACGACCGGCCGCCCAACCTCACCATCCTCGCCGGCGACGGCACCGTGCTCGCCGAGCGGGGCCTGCGCCGCGGCCATGTGCGCCTCGACTACCTCCCGCCCTATCTCGTGCAAGCCGTGATCGCCACCGAAGACCGCCGCTTCTATCATCATATCGGCGTCGATCCCGTGGGGCTGATGCGGGCCACCTTCCGCAATGTGGAGGCGGGCGGGGTGGTGCAAGGCGGCTCCACCATCACCCAGCAGCTCGCCAAGAACCTGTTCCTGAAACCTGACCGCACCATCGCCCGCAAGCTCGAAGAGGTGATCTACGCGCTCTGGCTCGAGCAGCGCTTCACCAAGGACGAGATCCTCGAGCTCTATCTGAACCGCGTCTATTTCGGCGGGGGCACCTATGGGGTGGAGGCCGCGGCACGGCGCTATTTCGGCAAGTCGGCGCGGACCGTTACCTTGCCGCAGGCGGCGCTGCTCGCCGGTCTCCTGAAGGCGCCCTCGCGCTATGCGCCCACGCGCAACGTCGAGCTCGCGACCGCCCGCATCGACGTGGTGCTCGACAACATGGTGGAGGCCGGATTTCTCACCGCCGCCGCGGCGCACGCCGCGGCAGAGCAACCCTTGAAGCTTCGCGCGTTCGGCGACGAGACGGGCTATCCTTATGCCGTCGATTGGGTGGCCGAGACGCTGCCCGACTTCGTCGGCGAAAACGAAGGCGACCTGATCGTCGACACCACTATCGATGCGGGTCTACAACGCGTGGCGCAACAGGCGCTGCGCCAGAGGCTCGACGAGGAGGGCAAGCCGCTCGACGCAAGCGAGGGCGCCGTGGTGGTGCTCGATCCGCAGGGCGGGGTCAAGGCGCTGATCGGCGGCCGGTCATACCGGGCAAGCCCCTTCGACCGGGCGGTGAAGGCGCTCCGGCAGCCTGGCTCTGCCTTCAAGCCCTTCGTCTATCTCGCCGCGCTCGAAAGCGGCTATACGCCTGACTCGATCGCGGACGACGCTCCCATCACTATCGACGGCTGGTCGCCCCAGAATCACACCGGCACCTATCAGGGCGAGGTGACGCTCAGGGACAGCTTCGCCCAGTCGATCAACACGGTCGCGGTCAAGCTCGCGGACGATGTGGGCCGCTGGCGCGTGGTACGCACCGCGCGGAGGCTCGGCATTCATTCGGAGCTGCACGACCGCCCGTCGCTCGCGCTCGGCACGGCCGCGGTCACGCTGCTCGAGCTCACCTCCGCCTATGCTCCCTTCGCCAATGGCGGCGAGGGCGTCACCCCGCATATCATCACCAGGGTGCGGAACGGCGACGGCAAGGTCCTCTATTCGCTCAAGAGCGCGAGCCTAGGCCAGGTCGTGGAGGCGCCCTACGTTGCGGCGATGAACGACATGATGAACGCGACTCTCGTCAGCGGCACCGGCAGGCAGGCCGCCCTCCCGAACCAAATCGCCGGCGGTAAGACGGGGACGAGCCAGAGCTTCCGCGACGCGTGGTTCCTCGGCTACACCGCCTATTACGTGGGGGGCGTGTGGATCGGCAATGACGACGGCTCCAAGATGCGGAACGTGGGCGGCGGCACGCTCCCGGCCAAGCTCTGGCACGACATCATGCTCTACGCCCATCAAGGCAAGCAGCCCCTGCCCCTCCCCGGCACGCGGTCGCCCGGGCTCGAAGAAGCGACCTCGCGGATCCCCTGGAGCATACCCTCCGCCAAGAGCGATGACGAGCCGCTCTATCGCCGCATGATTGGTATCCTCTCCGGCGGGAACGGCTAGCGCCGCGTCAAGCCCAGGGGGCACCTGCTCAAAGCATTGAACCTTGCTCCGAGGGGGGTAGCGGCCCCGGCTCTGGATCAAACCCCCTTCCCTATCCCTCCCCCGCAAGGGCAATGTTTCACTTAACATACCCAGGGCACTATGATTAGATTAGACGGCATAAGGAGATTCCGCCATGTCGTCCATTCTTTCATCCGACCATTTCCATAACGAGGAAGCGGCTTACGCCTATGTTGAGAAGCGCCTTTGGCCTGATGGGCCGGTCTGCTTTCACTGTGGTGCGACCGAGGAACACGTCAGCAAGCTAAAGGGCAAAAGCACCCGCGTTGGCCTCTACAAATGCTATGCGTGCCGCAAACCGTTCACTGTGAAAATGGGTACCGTCATGGAATCCAGTCATGTGCCTCTGCGGATTTGGCTTCAAGCGATCTACCTTATGAATTCCTCCAAGAAGGGGATCAGCACCCGTCAATTGCAGCGCACCTTCCGCGTTGGCCTAAAAACCGCATGGTTCCTCTCGCATCGCATTCGCGAAGCGATGAAGGATTTGCATATTGATGAAACTGGCCCGTTCGGTGGCGAAGGTAAGATCGTTGAAGCCGACGAAACCTACATCGGCGGCAAAGAGAAATACAAACACCGCAGCCGCCGCACTAGCCGAGTTGGCGGAGCCGGCAAGGAAGTCGTCTTTGCTCTAGTCGAGCGTGGCGGCAAGGTGCGCTCGCGCCACGTTCCCGAGGTTAGCGCGAAGACCCTTCGCCCGATTATGAAGGCGCAAATCGACCACAAGTCCTTCCTTGTGACCGATGATGCGGGCCAGTACCGCTCCTGGATTTCGACCGCCACGAGGTCGTGAACCACGGTCTTGAGGAGTACGTTCGCGGCGAGGCACACACCAACACCGCTGAAAACTTCTTCTCAATCCTCAAGCGTGGGATCCCTGGTGTTTACCATCACATCAGCCAAGAGCACCTTCACCGTTATCTGTCGGAATTTGATTTCCGGTACAGCAACCGCGTTGCCCTTGGCGTGGACGATATCAAGCGTTCTGACCTTGCTTTGCAGGGTGCAAAGGGTAAGCGCTTAACTTATCGAACGACTAGTAGAGGAATCTCGGCAGAAGCGTGAAAACAGTACCCGTGGCTATCACGGCTATCGAGGTCGTTATCGTCGCCGCGAGCTGCTTGAACATCAGCTCTGGCTTCCGTTCCCAGATGAGGAGTAAATTCACGTCTTGGAGGATGTTATCCCACGTAAGCCTAAACTGCCACGCGATGATCCTGAGGAGTCGATCCGATTCCTGGACATTGCACGACAAATAGAGGCTGACGAAAGACCGGAGGCGTTTGATCTGGCTTTCAAAAGGATGGTTCTGTCTAAACGACCTTCCCATCCCAGCCGGAAGCAAAGAGTTTCTGGCGAAAGGCGTGCAAGGTCGAAATAAGGTTTTTCATATTCCCTTCGCCGTAGTGCAAAAGCCGAATGCTATCCTTTTCAGGATCAAGGGCGCCCCAAGAAGGGTGCTTTGTTTGGTCTGGATCACGAATTATGTGATTACCTTCGTAGGCTAAGACATCTGCCGCTTGCAGAGGCACAAAATCTCCCTTGCTACCAAAGGAGATTGAAATGGCCCTTCTGTCCTCGCAGCCCCTTCTGACATAGCCAAACGCCTTAAGGGCATCCTCCTGATAATCGTTGCATTCATGAAAGAAGGCGACACGCTGACCGACTCCATATTCGTCGAGCATGTTTATCAGCGTTTGCACCGTCCATTGGAAACAGGCGGTATATGGGTTTCCAAACATCTCCTTAAGCTCTGGGTGTGGGTCCATTTCCCTTCTGAAGGCGTCCAAATTGATTCCAATTGCAATTCCCAACAGGCCATGATGCGGAATGACCGGAAGCAAGCGTTTGACCAAGACGTCACGATCTGAGCGTTCTCATCCCTCAAACGCGCCGTGGCGAGTGTTACAATCAACGGAATGAAAGACCTTGGTTGGCTTCTTCTCTCGGTTCCAGTCTTTGGTCCAATTCCTCCAGGTTGTTGGCTTGGCCACATAAGCCCCGACAGTGACAACTGGGGAGCTATCGTGGGTGCCAGACTCATCCATGAAGGTTTTGAGCACTGCTACGTATCCGTCCCGTCCTGCGAGGATGGCACAACTAAGCTCCCAAACGTCTCGGGAGGAAGAATGCCTAGTTACATTTAGTTCTTGGGTATGCAAAGTCCAACACTCCCCCCGCAAGGGGGGAGGCGAGAGCAAGCGTGAAAGCCGTCGCGACCCTTAATTGATAACGTGACGAAGTCACTCGATGCTGCGCTTGGGCGAGCGCCCGGGCGAGGATGGCAGCATGCCCTCCGCGCCATAGCGGTGCAGGCTCGCGCCGTGCTTGCGCAGCCACGATCTCGCCTCCTCATGGCGCGGCATGCTGCGCTCGACCACGGACCAGAATCGCGGGCCGTGATTCATATGGGCAAGATGAGCGACCTCGTGCGCGGCGAGATAGTCGAGCACGAACGGCGGCGCGAGAACGAGGCGCCAGGAGAAGGACAGCGCGCCCGAGGTCGAGCACGAGCCCCAGCGCGTGGTCTGATCGCGCACGAAGATGCGCTTCGGCGTGAGGTTGAGCCGGTTCGCGTGCAGGCTCACGCGCGCGCGCAGGTCCTGATGCGCCTGCCGCTTCAGCCAGTCGAGGAGCCGCCGCGGTGCATGCTCGGCCTCACCCGCGACGACGAGGCGCGGCAGCCGGCGGATCGGCAGCCTCGCACCTTGCGGCCAGGCAGGGGCGACCTTCGCGTCTTCTGCCGCTTCGACCCACACCACGCCGCGCCGCCGCACCGCGCCGGCGAAGCGGAGCATATGGGCGAAGCCGCGCAAGGGGAGGATCGCACCATGGGTGAAGGGAACGGGCTCGGACAGTCCCGCGACGCGCTCCTTCAGCCAATCGAGGTGGCGCGACAGAAACTCGTCGGCGTCGGCCAAGCTCGAATAGACCGGCATGGTGAGGATCGCGCCGCGGCGCGCTTCGCTCACCTGCAGACTGAAGCGGCGCGCGCGCGAGCTGCGCCGGAGTAGGATCGGAAGGCCGAGACCTTTGACCTTAACCTCAATAGTCTCCCCGTTGCCGGGCTTCAGCCGCCTAAGCATGATACACGCTCCCTGCGCCGATCGAGTTACCCCTCGATTCGGCGGCAACTACCTTAGCACAGGCTAGAGGGAGGGGTCTCTTTAGCTTAAGCCGCCAGGCCAAGGGACCGCCGCAAGAGCCCCCTACGCCGCTGGTGCAGCGCAATAAAGCCCCTGATTTCCGGCAATATTTCGGCGCGGAAGCGCGTTCCGTTGAAAACGCCGTAATGACCGGCCCCAGGCTGCAAGCGGTGCTGCTGCAAAGACACGGGCAGATTTTTGCACAAATTATGTGCAGCGAACGTCTGGCCAATCCCCGTGATGTCGTCCCTTTCGCCCTCTATGGTCATGAGCGCCACCCGGCGGATCTTGCCTGGATCGACGAGGCGCCCACGGTGGCGCATCTCGCCATTGGGAAGCGCATGGTCGAGAAAGACGGTCTTGATCGTCTGCAAGTAATACTCCCCCGTCAGATCCATCACGGCCAAGAACTCGTCATAGAATTCCCGATGCTTATCAGCGGAATCGCCATCGCCTCTGACCAGATTGTGAAATAGATGGCGATGCGCCGTCATGTGGCGGTCGAGATTCATACCCATGAAACCGCTCAACTGCAAAAATCCTGGGTAAACGTCCCGCAACATGCCTGGATATGGCCAGGGAACCTGGGTGATGACGTTGCGCTCGAACCAATCGAGCGTGCGTCCTTCTGCGAATCGGTTCACCTCGGTCGGGCTCTCCCGCGCATCGATGGGTCCGGCCATGAGGATCATCGATCGCGGCACGGACCGATCGCCGGCGGCCTCCATCAGCGCCACTGCGGCGAATACCGGGACGGTGGGCTGGCAGACCGCAATCACATGCGCGCTTCCCTTGAAATATATAATAAATTCAATGAGATAATCGATATAGTCGTCGAGATCGAAGGGGCCTGCGGCGCGTGGCACGCGGCGCGCGTCCTCCCATTCGGTGACGTAGACCTCATGGTCGGGCAGCATGTCGCGCACGGTGCCGCGGAGCAGCGTCGGAAAATGTCCGGCCATCGGCGCCACGATCAGCACCTTGCTGTCCTGGCGGCGTCTCCGCGCGGAGAGCTCCCGCTCGAAATAGACAAGGTTGCAGAAGGGCTTGGCGATCAGCGTGCGCTCGCGGACGGCGACTTCGCGCCCGTCGACGCAAACCGTCGGAATGTCCCAGGCGGGTTTGCGGTAGCGGCGCGTCGTGCGCTCGAACAACTCCAGCGCCGCCGCCGCGCTCCGGCCAACTGGGGTGTGCGAGGCCGGATTCAGCGGATTGCGGAACAGGAGCCGGTAGGCTTCCGCCGTTGCCCGTGCGGGGCTCAGCGCCGCCTGGTTAAGCTCGTAGAGATGGTAAAGCATGGATCGACCTCCCGCTATTTCTCCGATGGTGCAACAACTGATGCTGCATCGCAAACTGAAATGGTGATTCTATGTTGCAGTGCAATGACAAATGACCGCGGCGGGGAATAGGTCGCGCGGCTAAAGGAAGCGGGCGAGGCTGTCCGCCATTTGCTCCGCGCTCGTGCCATAAGCAAAATGCGTCAGATATTTGCCATCCGGGTCCATGAGATAGACGAGCGCCGAATGGTCGACGCTGTAATCGCCCGGCGAGTCCTTATTCTCGACTTTTGCATAAGTCACCCGGTATTCCTTGGCCACAGCGGCAATGGCCTCGGGCGACCCCGTCAGCCCAACGAAAGTGGGCCCGAAGCTCTCCACATACCCTGCCATGATTTGAGGCGTGTCCCGCTCGGGGTCGAGCGTAATGAAGATAGGCACCACCTTGGCCGCCTTGTCACCCAATAGATCGAGGGCTTGGGCGATCACCTGCAGCTCGGCGGGGCAGATGTCCGGGCAGTGCGTGAAGCCGAAAAAGACGAGCCTATAGCGGCCCCGGAAATCGCGGTCGGTGACAGTCTCGCCGTCCTCGCCGCCGACCAGGGAAAAAGGGCCCCCGATGAGCGCGGTGCCGGAGGATTCGACCGGGCGCCCCGCGTGCGGGCCGTTGACGAGCAACATAGCGGCGCCGGCGAGCGCGCCGATGACGAATCCCACAAGGATGAAGGAGAGGAGCCGAGCGTTCACTTACTCACCGAGTTGCAGCAGCGATCCATTGACGCGGGCTCTCTGCAAGAACCAGCTGAACGCCAGATAGCCTGCCAGAAGGTAGACCGCGTCGAGCGCGAGCGCCAACCAGAGCTCGGTTGCGTCGAAGGTGCCGTGCAGAAGGATCGAACGCATGCCCTCGAAGACATGGGTCGGGGGCAAGGCGAGTGCAATAGGCTGCAGCCAATGCGGCAGCACCGCCACGGGATAATAGACGCAGGACAGCGGGAGAAGGACAAAGGCGAGCGACCAGGCGAACTCCTCGGCGCCAAGGCCGTAGCGCAAGATGACGCCCGCGGAAAGGAGGCCGAGCGACCAGCTCGTCAGCACCAGCACAGCAAAGAAGGCGACGAGGGCGAGCCCGAGATCAAGCAGGTTGAAGCCGAAGATGAGATAGGCGGCGGCGACGACCGGGACCATGCTGACGCCGAGCCGAATCACGCTCCAGACGCTCAGCGCGGCGACGAGCTCGAAGGGGCGGAGCGGGCTCGTCAGCAGATTGCCGAGATTGCGCGACCACATCTCCTCGATGAAGGTCGTGGAGAAGCCGATCTTCGAGCGGAAGAGAATGTCCCAGAGCAGCACCGAGCCGATCAGCACGCCTGCGGCTTGCGCGAGCGGGCTCGTGGTCGCGGCCAGATATTTCTGCAAAAAGCCCCAGGTAAGCATCTGCAGGAAGGGCCAGTAGATGAGCTCGATGAGCCTGATGCCCGAGCTGCGCAGCAGATAGATGTAGCGCCGGACCATCGTGGCGATGCGGCGGAGCGAGGCGTTCAGGCCGGCCGGCGGCAGAATCACGGGGACGGCGCCCAAGGGGGTCGAGAGCTTGCTCATGAGGCCCTCCTTGCCGGCGCCGCATCGCCTCTCGCCTCGCGCCACGAGCGCCCGCGAACCACATCGAGAAACACGTCTTCGAGCGTTTCGCGGCCATAGGTTTCGAGCAGCACATCCGAGGCTTCGTCCTCGAGGATGCGGCCCGAGTCGAGCAGGATAACGCGGTCGGCAAGCCGCTCCACTTCCGCCATGTTGTGGGAGGCGAGCAGGATGGTGGCGTCGCGGGCGTCAGCGTATTCCTTGAGCTTTTGCCTGATCCAGTCGGCGGTGTCGGGGTCGAGGGAGGCGGTGGGCTCGTCGAGCAGCAGCAGTTCAGGCGCATTCAACAGTGCCTTGGCGAGCCCAACGCGGGTCTTCTGGCCCGCCGACAGCTTGCCGGTCGGCCGGTCGAGCAGGGCCGTGATCTGCAAATCCTCGGCAATGAAGGCGATGCGCTCGATCGCGTTGGCGATGCCGTACAGGCCAGCATAGACAGTGAGGTTCTGTCGCACCGTGAGCCGCATCGGCAGGTCGACATAAGGGCTCTGGAAATTCAGCCGCTCGGCGACCTGATAGCGGTTGCGGCTCATATCGGCGCCGAACACCCGCACCTCGCCGGAGGTCGGCACCACGAGCCCGAGCAGCATGGCGATCGTCGTGGTCTTGCCGGCGCCGTTGCCGCCGAGCAGCGCCACCGTCGAGCGCGGCGCAAGCGTGAAGCTGATGCGGTCGACGGCGGTGACGGTGCCGTAAACCTTGGTGAGGTCTCTCACCGCAACGGGGATCGTCTCGGCGGATTCCCACGACTCGTTTACTCTCTCATGCATGGCTAACGCTTGCGTCCCGCGCTTTGGCCGAATTATGGCCGCTTCCCCCATGCTAAGTTTCACCTATGGCCGCCCTCGACATTAGTCAAACGGCACCGAAACCGGCGACGCGGGACTGGCTCCGGCGCGGCGAAAGCCGTTTGCGACTGCAGACCATCGTCAGGCTTCGCTGGCTCGCCGTGCTCGGCCAGAGCGCCACCGTGCTCAGCGTCTATTGGCTCATGGGCATCGATCTGCCGATCGGCGCCTGCCTCGCCGTGATCTCGCTGTCGGCGTGGCTCAATGTCGGACTGCGCCTCCGCTATCCCGCAAGCCAGCGCCTGAAGAGCCGTTACGCCTTCATGATGCTCGGCTTCGACGTTTTGCAGCTTGGCGCGCTGCTCTACCTGACCGGCGGCATCGAGAACCCGTTCGCCTTCCTGCTCATCGCCCCGGTGACGGTATCGGCATCCACCTTGCCACCTCGGGTCACGGTGGCACTCGGCGGCCTCGCCATCCTAGTCGCCACGGTGCTCACCGAGTTCCATCACCCTTTGCCCTGGTTTCACCATTCCAACTTCCTGCTTCCCTTCCCTTACGTAATGGGCGTCTGGGCGGCGGTCGTTTCCGGCATTCTGTTCATCGGCTTCTATTCCTGGCGCACGGCGGAGGAGGCGCGCCGCATGGCTGAAGCCTTGGCCGCCGCGGAACTGGTGCTCGCCCGCGAGCAGAAGCTCTCGGCGCTGGACGGGCTTGCCGCCGCCGCGGCGCATGGGCTCGGCACCCCCTTGGCAACCATCGCCGTCGTGGCCAAGGAGCTGTTGCGCGATGCGAAGCCCGCGGACCGCCATTACGACGACCTCATGCTCCTGCGCGCGCAGGCCGAGCGCTGCCGCACGATCCTCGGTGAGCTTGCCGGCATGGGCGAGCAGCATGACTTCATCGTCTCGAGCTTGCCGATCAGCCACCTCATCGAGGAGGCCGTGGCGCCGCATCGCCTGGTCGCGGTGCCGATCGAGGTGGAGGCCGGCCCCGCGGCAGGAACGAAGCCCGGCAGCAGCCTTGCGCAAGAACCGGTGATGCAGCGCAATCCCGGCGTGATCTACGGGCTCGGCAATCTCGTCGAGAATGCCATCGACTTCGCCACGAGCAGGGTCGAGGTCAAAGCGAGCTGGTCCGACGTGGAGGTCAGGATCGAGATTGCCGATGACGGCTCGGGTTTCCCGCCCAATGTGCTCGAGCAGCTCGGCGAGCCCTTCATCACCACGCGGCCCGGCCATGGCGGGGGCGAGGAGGCGCTCGACGAGCATGTCGGCATGGGGCTCGGCTTCTTCATCGCCAAGACGCTGCTCGAACGCTCCGGCGCGCGGCTTGAGCTTGCCAACCGGGTGCTGTCGCCCGGCGGCGCCGTGGTCACGGTGGTGTGGCCCCGGGCGAGGTTCGAACAGATCTTGGAGCAAATCGAGTGGCAAGCGGAGCCCGTGGCTTAGTGAGGCCGCAATCGACCCCTACGAAGGTATCAGTGCGGCTTGCGCAAGGACGCGCGAAGGCCTAGCTCTACGATTATCCTGTCCGGTTGCCGATCGACCCCCCCCACGAAAACTTTGCCTTGTGGGAAGGGTGACCTTGGGAGAGGTTCGCCCAAGGGTTATAGGAGGCTTGAGATGGAAGTGCAGCAGACCTGGCCCGTGCCTAAGGACAACACGCTCCTCATCGTCGACGATGATCGCGCGTTCCTCGCGCGGCTCGCTCGCGCCATGGAGAGCCGCGGGTTCGAGGTCGAGACGGCACCGAGCGTGGAGGACGGGTTGTTGTCGCTCCGCCGCCGGCCGCCGGCCTTCGCCGTGGTGGATATGCGTCTCGACGACGGCAGCGGTATCGACGTCATTGCGGCGCTCGCGGATGTGCGCCCGGAAGCACGCGCGGTCGTGCTCACGGGCTACGGCAACATTGCCACGGCCGTAACCGCGGTGAAGCTCGGCGCCGTCGATTATCTCGCTAAGCCCGCCGACGCCGACGACGTCTATCAGGCGCTGGTTGCTCCGTCGGATGCCAAGGCGCCACCGCCGGAAAATCCAATGTCGGCGGACCGAGTGCGCTGGGAGCATATCCAGCGCGTCTACGAGCTGTGCAATCGCAACGTCTCGGAGACGGCACGGCGGCTCAACATGCATCGCCGGACCTTGCAGCGTATCCTCGCCAAACGCGCCCCGAAGTGACGGAGTTTCAGATCTCGTAGCTGCAAGCGGGGTCGAGGTGGAGCTGCAGCCTCTGCGCGGCGGCGTGGGCAAAGCACACCGTCATCGCCTTCCGCCGCGCCGCGGCCAAGCGCTCCTCCACTGACTCGCGCACCAATTCCGCGCCGTAGCGGTCGGCGAGGAAGAGACCGGCTTCACCCGGCAGAACATGGCCGGGGAAATCGGGCGCCACGGCGAAATAGAGTCGGTCGCAATAGGGGCGGTATTCGGACCATTTGCCGTCGCTCTGAAAATCGATCAGGCAGGATTTAATCTCGATCATCGAGATGTCGCCGCTTAGCGTGAGCGCAACCACGTCGGCGCGCCGGCCATTTGATAGCGCCAGCTCGGTGACGACCGCATGGCCAAGCGCGCGAAGCGCGCGGCAAACGCCGCGCTGTAGCTCGGCCGCAACCGCCGACTGCCGCCCGTCGAACGTCAAGACGGGATCGGAATCATCGAGATCGGCCGCCGTTAGGAGATGATCCACCATGACCCATCCGCTCACAGAGATGTGCATGCTTAACCATTCCGCGTGCCGGAACAAGCTGCTAAATCTGGTGTTTAGCACTTACGCAGGAGGGCTGCTGCCGCCTGCCCTGACCGGGCGCGTGCGGAAGCCGTTGCCAGGGAGAAGTTGATGAGCTCACGCGATGCCGCCCTGCTAGACGACACGCCTCGGGCCGAGACCGGGGTCGCTTCGCTCCATGATCGTCTGGCCACCACGCGCCAACTTTCCACGGAGCTCGCGCGGCCCTTGAGCGACGAGGACCAGGTCGTCCAGGCCAATGACGATGCAAGCCCCACCAAATGGCATCTCGCCCATACCACCTGGTTCTTCGAAGCCTTCGTGCTCAAGCCCTTCCTCGAAGGCTACCGTGTCTTCGACGAGAGCTTCGAATATTGCTTCAACTCCTATTATGAAAGCGTGGGTCCGCGTCAGCCCCGCGCCAAGCGTGGATTGTTGACGCGGCCCTCAGCCGACCAGGTGTGCGCCTATCGCGAGCATATCGACGAGGCGCTGGCGCGCCTCGGCGCGAGCGGCGAGGCACCGCCTGAGGCGCAAGCGCTGATCGAGCTCGGCATCCATCACGAGCAGCAGCATCAGGAGCTCCTCCTCACTGACATCCTAAGCCTGTTCGCGGCCGAGCCTCTGCGGCCCGCTTACCGTCGTGCGAGCCCCGGCGTTGCCGTAGCGCAAGCCTCGCCGCTTGACTGGGTCTCCTTCGACGGCGGCATTTTCTCGGTGGGCCATGACGGCAAGGGCTTTGCCTATGACAATGAGGGGCCGCGCCACGAGGCGCTGCTCCGCCCGTTCAAGCTCGCGAGCCGGTGCGTGACCAATGGAGAGTGGATCGGCTTCATCGAAGACGGCGGCTACGCGACCCCGACCTTATGGCTCGCCGACGGCTGGGCCACCGTCAAAGCCCGAGGCTGGACCGCACCGCTCTATTGGGAAGAGGCAGAAGGCGGCTTCATGCAGATGAGCTTGCTTGGCTTCCGGTCGATCGATCCGGCCGCGCCGGTTTGCCATGTGAGCTATTACGAGGCGGATGCGTTCGCCCGCTGGGCCGGATGCCGGCTGCCTACCGAGTTCGAGTGGGAGGTGGCGGCAAGCAGCCTCGCCCCCGAGGGACGGATGCTCGGCGCAGGGCATTTGCGGCCGATGTCCGCCGAGTCGGGCGAGGCCCGGCTCAAGCAGATGTATGGCGATGTGTGGGAATGGACGGGGAGCGCCTACCTCCCTTATCCCGGCTTCAAACCCGCCACCGGCGCCGTCGGGGAGTACAACGGCAAATTCATGTGCAGCCAGCTCGTGCTCAGAGGCGGCTCCTGTGCCACGCCGGAGGGACACATCCGCAAGACCTATCGCAACTTCTTCTACCCCCATCAGCGCTGGCAGTTCATGGGGCTGAGGCTGGCTGCCGACGCGTAATGGACAGGGACATCTCCTACCCCCAAGCCGAAGACCTGGCGCGGTCCTCGGCTCGCCTTGCGCCAAGCCCCGATGCCGCTCTCGACGATTTCGCCGCGGCCGTGCTCGCAGGCTTTGCGCGCAAACGCCGCAGTATCCCGTGCCGATTCTTCTACGACGCGCGAGGCTCGGCGCTATTCGAGGAGATCACACAGCTGCCGGAATATTACCCGACGCGGGTGGAAACCGCCTTGCTCGAGGCCCATGGCGCAGAAATCGCGGCTCTCATGGGCAACGCCCCTGTTCTGGTGGAGTTCGGGTCTGGATCAAGCCGCAAGACGAGCCTGCTTATCAGCGCTGTCGGTGGTCTCGAGATCTACATTCCCGTCGACGTGGCCGGCGACAGCTTGGCGGAAGCCGCCGAATGGCTCGGCGAACGGCATGACGGCCTTGCGATCAGACCGCTCGTGGCCGACTTCACCAAGACCGGCACGCTCCCCGCTATCGCGCGCGGCAGGCGCAAGCTCGGTTTCTTCTCCGGCTCGACCATCGGCAATCTCAGCCATGCCGAGGCAAGAGCGTTTCTCGCCAATGCCGCGCGCCTGCTTGGAAAGGGAAGCGCCTTTCTGATCGGCGTCGACCTGAAGAAGGACCCCTCGATCCTGCTGGCCGCCTATGACGACGGCGCGGGGGTCACTGCCGCTTTCAATCTGAACCTGCTCGTCCGCATTAATCGCGAGCTCGGCGCGGATATCGACCTTGATCGCTTCGCCCATGACGTCGTCTATGACGAGAGCCAAGGCCGCATCGAGATGTATCTCAAGAGTCTTTGCCGTCAGGTGGTGCGCGTGCTTGGGCAGGAGTTCAGCTTCACCGAAGGCGAGCGTATCCACACCGAGAACTCGCACAAATATTCGGTCGCGGAGTTCCAGGCCTTGGCCCGGAGCGCGGGCTGGACGCCCGCCCGCGCCTGGACCGACGCGGACCAGCTGTTCAGCCTGCATTTGTTGCGGCTGGAATAGCTCGGGAGCCTTCATCGTAAGTCATTGCCTGGCTTAACCTTGAGTCGGGCGGTCGTCTCTTCGCTGTTCGGCTGGTTCTGCCCTGTGGTTAGGACTAAGTTCAGCTCTGGTGGCGGCCATGGGGCTGGAGCACTCCAATGGAAGTCGATGTCTCACCGGTGCGGCGCCGCGGGCCGGTTTCGCCAAGCCGGCACTCGGGCGGTGCCGGGGCTCCGCCCGGAGGTACTAGGGCCTCCTGCCAGGAGCTGCTGACGACCGAAGCTTTGCGACTCTCGGCGAAAGCGCGGCCCGGTGACCCGCAGAAACGCCGCTCATGGCGCGCCGAGAGGCGCCCGCGCGGCCCCGTAAGGGACGCGATACCATCATGGACTGCGCTTCTTGGTGCGCCCTCCCCCTCGCTTTGGGAGCGAGGGGAGATCTCGGGCGCATTCACGCGTCGCGGGGACGGAGGCGCATGTGACTTAGACCGCGGCGGCTTGCAGGGAGGGCGGTCTCCGGGGCATGGTGCCGCGACCATGCAAAGGGGGCGAGGTTTCGGTGTCTGATCGTCCTTCCGGCAATGCGGTAATCGGCCAATCCGGCGGCCCGACCGCGGTGATCAATCAATCGCTGGCGGGCGTCGTCGAGGGGCTGAGGGCCGGACTTGCCGGAAGCGGCAAGGTGAAGCGCATCCTCGGCATGCGCCATGGGGTGCGCGGGATGGTCAAGGGCGACGCGGATGGGCTCGTGGACCTCACGGGCCTCGCGGTCGACAGACTGGAGCGCATCGCGCGCACACCGTCAGCGGCGCTCGGCTCCACCCGCGACAAGCCCGACGAGGCCTATTGCCAGAAGATCCTCGAGGGCTGCCGGAGCCAGGACATCCGCTATTTCTTCTATATCGGCGGCAACGATTCCGCCGACACCTGCCGCATCGTCAGCGAGAAGACAGCGGATGCCCAATATGAACTCCGCTGCTTCCATGTGCCGAAGACCATCGACAACGATCTCTTGGAGAACGACCACACGCCGGGATTTCCCTCGGCCGCGCGCTACGTGACGCTCGCGCTGATGGGAGACGCGCTCGACAATGCGAGCCTCGGCGGCATCAAGATCAATGTGGTGATGGGGCGGAACGCGGGTTTTCTTACCGCCGCCGCTTCGCTTGCCCGCGGGCAGGCGAGCACCGGCGCGGCTCCCGCCGACCGGCCAGCGCCGCATCTCATCTATCTGCCCGAGGTGCCCTTCTCCACCGACGCCTTCCTCGCCGATGTCGAGGCCGTCTATGGGAAGCTTGGCCGCTGCCAGATCGCCGTCAGCGAGGGTATTCGGGACGAGAAGGGCGAGGAGATCGGGCCGAAGCTGATGCGGGGCGCGGGCGAGGTCGACGCCCATGGCAATGTGCAGCTCTCGGGCTCTGGCGCGCTCGGAGACGGGCTCGCCCACCTCGTCAAGACGGGGCTGACGCCGAAAGGGGGCAAGGCCCCGCGAGTGCGCGCCGACACTTTCGGCTATATCCAGCGCTGCTGGCCGCACCCCTCCCCGATCGATGCGCAAGAGGCGCGCGCGGTTGGCCGCTATGCGGCGGAGCTTGCCGGCAAGAGCGAGACCAACGCCTCGGTGATCATCCGCCGCACCAGCAACGCGCCCGACGCCTATGCCAGCGAATGCGGCCGCGCCGAGCTCTCGGCCGTGGCGCGGCGCACGCGTCATGTGCCGAAAGAGTTCATCTCAGGCAGCAACGATGTGAGCGTAGAATTCCACGCTTATTGCCGCCCACTGGTGGGTGAGCTGCCCACGCTCGAGCGGCTGTGAGCGTTGCTACTCAACAAGCTCGCGCACATAGGTGGGAAGGGCGAAGGCCGCGACATGGACGTCGGGGCGCCAGTAGCGCGTCGGGAAGGCGCCGGCTTCCGCGTAGCGCCGCTCAATGGCGTCGCGGCGGAGATGCCGTAAGTCTGTATCGTCGGTGGCCCAGCCGAAGGACATCGGGCCGCCGAAATAGCTCGGCGTGTTGGCAAGATAGGCAAAGACGTCGGCGAACAGGTCACGGAAGAAGCCCACGCTCTGCTTGAGCTCCGGCCCCTGCAGGAACGGAAGCCCGTTCTGGGTGACAACCACGCCGCCCGAGGCCAGCGCCCGCCGGCAGTCGGTATAGAATTCCTTGGTGAAGAGCACGGCACCAGGTCCGATAGGGTCGGTGGAGTCCACCATGATCACGTCGAAGCGTTCGTCGGTCTCGGCCACGAACTTCGTCCCGTCGGCGATGACGATGCGGCTGCGCGGATCGTCGAAGGCGCCAGCCGACACCCTGGGGAAGTGCTCGCGGCAGAGATCGATCACGCTCTGATCGATCTCGCACAGCGTGATGCTCTCAAGCTCCGGATGCCTCAGCGCCTCGCGCAAGACGCCGCCGTCGCCGCCGCCCACGATCAGCGCCTTGCGCACGCGCCCATGGGCGAAGAGCGGCACGTGCGCCATCATCTCGTGATAGACGAACTCGTCCTTCGTCGAGAGCTGGACGACACCGTCCAGCATCATCACGCGCCCGAACTCGAGCGTCTCGAAAATGATCAGGTGCTGATGCTCGGTCTCGCTGTCGAAGAGAACGCGGTCCGTCCTCAGGCGGGTGCGGAAGCCGCGATGCAGCGTCTCTTCGACCCACCGTTCCATCGTTGCATTTCCTTGCCGCGCATCTGCTCTTTGACCACCACCCTGCGAGGCGCGAACGCCTCCTTCAGAACGTCGATCGTTCTTCGGGGATGGGTTTGGCCGCACATAAAGACATCGAGCGCGGCATAGCCGTATTCCGGCCAGCTATGGATCGAGATGTGCGATTCGGCGAGCACAGCCACACCCGACACCCCGCCATTGGGGGTGAAGCGATGCAGATGGATGTGCAGGAGCGTGGCCCCAGCGACCTCCACACAACGCCTCAGCGTCGTCTCGATGTGATCTATGTCGTCGAGCCGTTCCGCCCGAACCAGATCGATGATGAGATGGGTGCCAGCATAGCGGACCCCATCACGCTCACAGAAAAAGTCCTTGCGCTCGTCCCGCTGAGCGAGATCGAGGCACCGGGAATTCGTTTCTTCCGTTTGGGCGGTGCTTGAACCATGATCCAAGTCCATCCCCAATTGGAAGAGGGCGTCACCATTCATGGCGTCCTCCCCAACCAGCAGATGTCCAGTCACAACAAGACGCGCTATGTACACCCATGCAGCATCGATGCAAGAAGTTTTTGGCCCTCCAGCGCTCAGCGACCGAATAGAAATGCTGGCGAGGCGCCCGAACGGAGAATGCGACGCCTCTGGCGAGCGAGCGCCAGACCCGCTTCGCGGGACGAACCAAGGCTGATCATCATGCGCCGGCCTGAAGTCAAGCGAGCTCCCTCTTCCCTCTCCGTCCTCGCCCTCTTGGCCGCCTTTGCCGCCACCCCGGCGCCTGCGGCGTCGAGCGAAGAGCTGCCTCGGCTCGGCGTGGCACTTCCCTCCACCTCCGTCTCGGGCCTCTCCTCGGGGGCCTATATGGCTGGCCAGATCGAGGTCGCCCATTCCAAGGACGTTATCGGCGCGGGCATGGTCGCCGGCGGCCCCTTCGCCTGTGCCGAGACCGCATCGAGCCAGCTGTTTCCCTATTGGCCCGTGGTGCTGTGGCAGAACGCCTCGCAGGCGGCGAATGAATGCATGCAGGTGGGCTGGGGCGTGCCGGACGCCGACGCGCTTGCCAAACGTGCCAAGGAGCTCGCCGATAACGGCAAGATCGACCCGCTGAGCGGGCTTGGCGACGACAAGGTGTATCTGTTCTCGGGCGATGCCGATCAGACCGTGCTGCGCGCCATGGTGGAGGCTGACAAACGCTTCTACGAGGCGGCGGGGGTGCCGGCCGCGAAAAGCATCACGCTCGTCGAAAGACAAGGGGGCCACGCCTTCCTTCCCGAGACTGAAGGCACCGCCTGCGGC
>Ga0209415_10000485_pt1 | contig 74004 bp, 66 predicted proteins | sample PeaSoiSIISIP2007_FD_187696 | JGI IMG/M metagenome (GOLD analysis project Ga0209415, IMG submission 187696) | Peat soil microbial communities from Weissenstadt, Germany - SII-SIP-2007 (SPAdes) (version 2) | ecosystem: Environmental > Terrestrial > Soil > Wetlands > Peat | place: Germany...
GCGCCGGTGGCGAAGCGGCTAACGCGCAGGTCTGCAAAACCTGTACTCGCGGGTTCAACTCCCGCCCGGCGCTCCAAACATGCCTTGCAATCTTGCAATCTTGATTCGATTGAAAACCATCTGCCAGTGCTCGCTGAGGTCAACTCCATCCGCACCGGTGGCGAAGCGGTCAACGCGCAGGTCTGCAAAACCCCGTATTCGCGGGTTCGAATCCCGCCCGGTGCGCCAAAGATTTCGGCAACGCACTTCTACGCCCCAGGAGAATCACGATGACGGAAGTAAAAAAGAAAGTCTTCGCGCCAGTTCTGTCGTTCGACATTTTTGCAGTGGCTCTGGCTTTGTTGCTTGCTCTTCTGGTTCGCTTCAACCTGATCCCGGCGGTTAAGTGGTAGCTCCAGACAATCGCTCACAGCCTCGTACGGATTATTGCGGAGTACGCTCGATGGAGACCTCGCAGTGAAGCCTGCCGCAATTTAACACCAACTTGAAATCGCGAGATAAGCATGGAGGATCCGATGGCTGCTAATGCCATTGCACGGCCCCAGTCAATCTCTTTGGGGCGCAACGCCGTTGAACTGATTCCCGGCCTTCTGCTGCTGGCCGCTGTCGGGTACGCCGGCAAGTTCATTGAGCAATCCATTGCAACCTATACCAAAGCGCACCACACGACATTTCCCAATATCGAATATGTATTGTGGGCGATTGTAATCGGCCTGCTGATCGCCAACACAACGGGAGTGCCGCGCATCTTCGCCGCCGGAGTTGCAACCTATGAGTTCTGGCTCAAGGCCGGCATTGTCTTGCTGGGTTCGCGTTTTCTGCTCGGCGATATTCTGCATCTTGGCGGCATCTCCCTGCTATTGGTCGGCTTGGCGCTTTCGCTCTCACTGACCTTCATGCACCTGCTGGGCAACGCATTCAGTCTCAAGCCAAAGCTGACGTCGCTGCTTGCGGTGGGTTCGTCCATCTGCGGCGTCTCGGCCATTATTGCGGCCAAGCCCTCGATCGACGCCGACGACGAGGATGCCTCCTATGCCATTGCCGCCATTCTCGCTTTAGCCCAGCACAATAAACCCGATCAGCGCGTTGCGCGTGGTCTTGGCCAATACGGCGACCTTGCCGGCGGCATCGGAATAGAGAGCACCCGCCGCGGTCGCTTCGGCCGTATTGTCCACCGCAAGCCCCGTCCAGAGTCCATAAGCCTTGTCGCTCAAATGGAGCGTGTGGCCAATCAATGGAAAGGTGAAGAGCGAGATGGCGCCTACGCACTGTACTGGTCTTCGCGGGGACAGGCTCAGGTGATCGAGAACAAGGCCTCATTTCTTTGGAAGAAGTTTCCCAAATTCGTGCTTGGATTTTTGCTCATTTCGCTGCTGGCGACACTTGGCTTCTTCACCAAGCCGCAGATGACCAGCCTGGCCAATCTCTCCCGCTGGGCATTTCTGCTGACCTTCGCGGGCGTTGGTTTGCGCACGAGCCTGCGCGATCTTGGCCGGCAGGGATGGAAGCCTTTTGCGGTTGGCGCGATCGGCGAGGTTTTCATTGCGCTGGTGACGCTGGGGCTGGTCTATTCCGCGGACCTGTATTTTCATCTTTGACCCATCGAACTGTGTCCTTTCGCTACTCAAACTTAAACCCTGCGTCGGCATTAACTTAAGCCTGCGTCGATTACGAGTTGATGCTGGCAGATAACAGCGTCCAGACATTAAATTCATCTTTGCCGTCGTCACTGGCAAACGCTACAATCACCCTGTATTTGATTTAGAAGGAGGCAACCTGTGGCAGAAGAAGCAAGTCGCGTTTCGTTGCGCGAGGAATCCGCATTTCAACTAGCAAATGTGACCAAAACGGCCCCGCAGTTTGGCGCCATCACGCCGCGCTGGCTGGTTCGCTTCCTTGACTGGAAACCATTGGAAGCAGGCACATTACGCCTGAACAAGGTGGACGAGAGCAAGGCTATCGAGTCTCTGTGTGCGCATGAGGATGAGTCGCCGCTACCGGCGACCTATGTGCAATACGAGGAGTCACCTCGCGAATATCGTCTGAGCAGCATCAATGCCGTCCTCAATGTTCACACCCGCGTCTCCGACCTATTGAGTTCGCCATATGACCAAGTGCGCGAGCAGTTGCGCATTCTGATCGAGAGCGTCAAGGAAAAGCAGGAGAGCGAGTTGCTCAACAATGCCGACTACGGTTTGTTGAACAATATTCCCGAGGAGCAGAAGCTCAAGACGCGCAAGGGAGCGCCGACGCCGGACGATCTGGATGAGCTGTTGGTCAAGGTTTGGAAAGAACCTTCGATCTTTCTTGCCCATCCCCGTGCCATTGCGGCCTTTGGGCGCGAGTGCACGCGCCGCGGCGTTCCTCCGCCTACGGTGACACTGTTTGGAACTCCGTTCCTGACTTGGCGCGGCGTGCCACTGATTCCTTCCGACAAGATCGCTGTTCGCAGCAAGGACCAGACTTCGAAGATTCTTCTGCTGCGCGTGGGCGAGAAGAAGCAGGGCGTGGTGGGCCTCTTTCAGCCGGGACTTGCCGGCGAGCAAAGCCCCGGCCTGTCGGTTCGCTTCATGGGTATCGATCAGCGCTCACTGGCTTCTTATCTGGTGTCTCTCTACTGCTCAGCGGCCGTGCTGACCAACGACGCAATTGCCGTTCTCGAAGGCGTAGACGTGGGTCAATACCATGAGTACAAGTAGCCAGAATCTGTCCGTGCCTCCTGAGTTCGCAGGCTGGAGTGCTTCCGGGAGCGAGATCACCGCTCCCGGTCTCCCTTCACCGGCTGAGTTGGCGCGCATGGCCAACGCGATCTTCAACGCGCTGCCGGACGAGGCGCAACCACCGGCCGCTACCGCTGCCACTGCGGTACTGCCGCCCAATTCGGCGCAGACGGGGAATCCCTATGCGGCTGTTCCCAGTCCGACCGCGCCTGCAATTCCCGGCGCACTGGGAGTGGTGGTCGATGCGGAGAGGCAATTGCAGCCCGTCGGGTTTGTCTCCGTGCCCAATCGCAACATTGCGCCCGATCTTCGTTCGGCGAGTGCCGCGCCAGAGCTGCCCGCCAAGCCCGTTGTTCCCGGTGGCGCAATCAATTCTGCCGCAGGCTCGCCGTTTGGCTTTTTGGAGAGTGCCCGACCGATCTCCTCTCAGCCGGAGGCGCAACCATCCGCGGCTGATTCACCTGTGCAGGCGGCAAAAGTTCCGGGGGCAAGCGACGGCGGCTATGCGGAGATTCCGACTTCACTGCTTCCGGATCTTTCACTCGCGCCGCAGGAGCAGGTTCCCGCTCCGGCAATTCCCGGCGCGCTCGGCGCAGTCGATTCTTCGGCGGTTCCTGTCTTCTCGTTTCTTGAGGATGCGCGTCCTATCTTCTCGAATCCTCCGTCAATTCCTGGGCCCGCTCCGGCGTTGCCGGAGACGGGGAAATCACAGCCAGCCTCCGGTGCTGCGCCATTTGCCGCACCGCTCGATCTGAACGCGCCACAGCTTTCCGGAGCCGTGGTTCATGCGCCGGATTACAAAGCGCCCGCTTCTTACGATCCCGAAAAACAGCCGCGCTCGCTCGATTCCTTCAGCGGCGTGCCGGTTGTAGCTCCGGCTGAAAAGCAATCGGATTCGTTGAGCGGCCTTGATCACTCGCTGTATTCCTTCGACGTGGAAACGGTGCGCCGCGATTTTCCGATTCTGAACGAGCGGGTCAACGGTCATCGGCTGATCTGGCTCGACAATGGCGCAACCACGCAGAAGCCGCAGTCGGTCATTGATCGTATCAGCTACTTCTACGAACACGAAAACTCAAACGTTCATCGGGCTGCACATGAACTGGCTGCGCGTTCCACCGACGCCTACGAATCGGCTCGCGAAAAGACGCGCCGCTTCTTGAACGCCGGCGATGCGCGCGAGATTGTTTTTGTGCGCGGAGCCACGGAGGCCATCAATCTCGTCGCGCAAAGCTGGGGACGGCAGAACATTCAAAAGGACGACGAGATTGTCGTCACCTGGATGGAGCATCACGCCAACATAGTTCCCTGGCAGATGCTTTGCGCCGAGAAGGGTGCGCGGCTGCGGGTGGCTCCCGTCGATGATTCGGGACAGATTCTTCTCGACGAGTACGAGAAGCTTCTCGGCCCGAAGACCCGTCTGGTTTCGATCACACATGTCTCGAACGCACTGGGAACGGTTCTACCTGTGCAGGCGATGGTCGAGGCGGCACACCGTCATGGCGCTCGCGTACTGGTCGATGGCGCGCAGGCCGTCTCGCATATGCGCGTCGATGTGCAGTCCATCGGCTGCGACTTCTATGTCTTCAGCGGCCACAAGGTCTTTGCGCCGACGGGCATTGGCGTGGTCTATGGCCGCTCCGAAGTGCTGGACACCATGCCTCCCTGGCAGGGTGGCGGCAACATGATCCAGGATGTGACCTTTGAGAAGACGCTCTACCAGCCGCCGCCTCAGCGCTTCGAGGCCGGCACTGGCAACATTGCCGATGCTGTCGGGCTGGGCGCAGCCATCGACTACCTCGATCGTGTCGGTATTGCCAATGTCTCGCGCCATGAGCACATGCTCCTGAGTTATGCTACATCGGCATTGCTGAAGATTCCCGGCTTGCGCATCATCGGAACGGTGAAGGAAAAAGCTGGCGTCATCTCCTTCGTGATGGATGGGTTGCGCACGGAAGAGATCGGCGACTATCTCAATCGCAAGGGCATTGCGGTGCGCGGCGGCCATCACTGCGCGCAGCCGATTCTGCGCCGCTTTGGTTTGGAGAGCACGGTGCGAGCGACCTTTGCTCTCTACAACACCTGCGAAGAAGTCGATGCGCTGGTTGCGGCCCTGTGGGATCTACGCCAGGAGCGCAGCGCGGGACTCGCTTAACTGCAATCGCAAAGCAAAAGAAGGCCTGGCCCTACAAAGAGCCAGGCCTTTCTTCTTGCTAGCTGCGGCGAGGATCAATATTTCGGCAGTGAAGTATCGATCCTGTCTGCCCAAGCCAGAATGCCTCCGGTGAGATTGGTCACCCGCTTGAAGCCCGACTTGCGCAAAAAGTCAACGGCTTTGGCGCTGCGCATTCCACTTTTGCAGTGCACTACGATCTCGCAGCTCGAGTCCAGTTCATGAACGCGCTTCGGCAGATCGCCCAGCGGAATAAGGTATCCGCTGATATTGCAGATTTGATATTCATGTGGTTCGCGCACGTCAAGAACATAAATATCTTCCCTGGCGTCAAGTCGGCGCTTGAGCTCCTCGGGTTGAATTTCGGGAATCTTCACACTCGATGGAGCCTCGGACTCTTCGCCGCGAACGCCGCAGAATTGGTTGTAGTCGATCAGTTCCTTAACCGTCGGATTTGCGCCGCAGACTGGGCAGTCTGGATTCTTGCGCACACGCAGTTCGCGGAAGCGCATGGCCAGCGCATCGACCAGAACCAGACGGCCAATCAGCGGTTCGCCAACTCCGAGAATCAACTTGATGACTTCGGTTGCCTGAATGACTCCGAGCAATCCCGGCAGAACGCCGAGCACGCCGCCCTCGGCGCACGAGGGAACCAGCCCAAGCGGCGGCGGTTCGGGATAGAGGCAGCGATAGCAGGGGCCGGCTTCAGTGGCAAAGACACTGGCCTGGCCCTCGAAACGAAAGATCGATGCATATACGTTGGGTTTCCCACTTAGTACGCAGGCATCGTTCACCAGGTAGCGCGTGGCAAAGTTGTCAGTTCCATCGGCAATGATGTCGAAATCTCTGAATATATCGAGCGCGTTTTGACTGTTGAGGTAGGTGTCAAAGCGCTTGATCTCGACAAACGGGTTGATCGCCTTCAGCTTGTCGATGGCCGAATCGAGTTTCAGACGGCCTACATCGCCGGTGTGATGCAGTACCTGCCGTTGCAGATTGGTGTAATCCACCACATCGAAATCGACCAGACCAAGAGTTCCCACGCCGGCCGCGGTAAGATAAAGCGCCAGCGGCGAACCGAGCCCGCCTGTGCCCACGCATAATACACGCGCAGCCTTCAACTTCTTCTGGCCTTCCAGAGTTACCTCAGGCATGATGAGATGCCGCGAGTAGCGCAGAATCTCTTCATTGCTCAACGTCACCTGACTTCCATCTGCCAATTCAGCCACAATTGTTCTCCCCAAATCCTGCTTGTGCTTTTACTGCGCGAATAACATCCTTATCGTCCTCCGGCCACCGAAGGAACGATGGTGATCGTATCGGTTTCCTTGACGGGAGTTGTATCCTTGCTCAGGTAGCGAATGTCTTCATCATTCAGGTAGACATTCACAAACGAGCGCAGCTTGCCTTCCTCGGAGAAGAGATGTTTGCGCAGATCCGGATACTGGGCGACGAGATCGCTCAGCGCCTCGCCAACAGTTTGGCCAGTTACTTCAAGGACGGCTTGCTTTCCGGCGTAAGGCCGGAGGGGCGTGGGAATCAAGATTTTGATGGGCATTTCAGTTCCTTTCAGAGACGCTCGTGTTTCCTATTTCTGACTCAGTTGCACAATCACTTCATCTTCAAAATGTTTTTCTTCTTCTTGACCAAGCAAAACAAAAGAGTGCGTCAGCACTGCGCTTCCATTTTCGACGCTGGTGATGAGATAGGAGCATCCGGTCCAGTGCGCCTCGGCGAGATCGGTCTCAGACCACTGCGCGGGATGGTCGGGATGGGAGTGATAGAAGCCCACAATGTCACAGCCGGCCAGCATTGCATCACGCTGAATTTTCACCAACTCCGCAGGACTGATGTGGTAACGATTTGCGAGAGAGTCTGTGCGGGTATTTCCGCAGGGAACCACGGAGGTGACCGTTTTCTCTGCTTCATCTGTGAACTCGCCGACTAGCACGCCGCAACATTCATGGGGATAGGTCTGTTCTCCGTGCTGCCGGAGTTGTTCAAACAACGTGTTGGGAATCTTCACTGCCATTGCTACATTCTCCCGCTATGTGGTTCGTCTTCATTCCAGAAATGTTCGCTCAGATATTTGTCGCCGGAATCGGGAAATATCGTCACCACTACGGACCCCGGTGTTGCATCGCGTGCTATGCGTAGAGCGCCTACCAGCGCCGCAGCCGAGGATACGCCCACCAGCAGCCCTTCCTCGCGCGCCATGCGACGAGCCATGAAATAGGCTGCTTCTGTTTCGATGCCCAACTCTGAGTCTGCGATGCTGGAGTCATAGATCTTTGGAACAATCGAAGTCTCCATGTGCTTGGTGCCTTCGATGCCGTGAAAGGGAGAGTCTGGCTGCAACGAGATGCAACGGATCGCTGGATTCAATTCCTTCAAGCGCCGCGATGTTCCCACGAATGTTCCACTGGTTCCGAGCATGGCAGTGAAGTGTGTCACTCGGCCATCTGTCTGCCGCCATATTTCATCAGCGGTTCCATGCTCGTAATGTGCCCGCCAATTGGCCTCATTGGAGTATTGGTCCGCGTAATAGAACTTGTCCGGCTCGGCGGCGATCATGTCCTTTGCCTTGCGAATCGCGCCGTCTGATCCCTCGCCCGGATCGGTGTACACAATCGACGTACCGTAGGCGCTGAGAATGCGCTTGCGCTCCACCGAAACATTTGAAGGCATACACAGCGTGACCGGTATTCCGTACGCGGATACTAGCATTGCGTAAGCTATGCCTGTATTGCCGCTGGTCGAGTCGAGAAGTATTTTGCCATTAAGTTTGCCGGTGCGTAACGCTTCGGCCACAATATTGGATGCGGCGCGATCTTTGACAGATCCGCCGGGATTGACCCATTCGGCCTTGCCCAGAACTTGCACATCGCTCAAGTGTTGGGCAACTTTCTCTACGCGCAGCAACGGTGTATTGCCGATGCGCTGTTTCAGATTGACACCGATAGCAACTGTCATGAGCTTTCAACAATTCTGCAGGTGGGGAGAATGTTGTTCGTCCGAGCGAGCCGGATGTTTTGCCACACTCAAATGAAAAGTGATTTTGTCATCAAAGGGGGTGTTTCAGGGAGATGAGCTGAATGCCTATTTCACCGAGGATGCCTCTACATTCGATAAAAGCATCAACAAATCGGCAAATGCACAGGGTCGCAGCTAAGTTCTTGCTGCGAGTTCTCAACCCACAGAGCGCCGCCCCGACAGATTTGCGGTAGACATCGGCGTGCTCTGTTCATAATGCTGCTCCAGTTTGCATCGTGTATACAAGCGATTATCACATATATATCACGCTCCGGTGTGAGTGTCGAGGGCCACCCGCATAGGGTTTGGAAAATACATCGTCTGCTGTTGCCATCATTTACATCGCATCAAGATGCACGTACTGAGTATGAATTGCAGAATAGTATCCGCAGATTACCATGCTTACGTATATAACTTCATCCGACGAGTCAGGCAATGTTCTTTCCGACGCTCAAGCCGATACGTGCCAGAATAGCTGGCTTTCTGCTCGCCAAGTAGATAAGCTGCGCCAGCACAGCGATGGAAGAAACGATGAAGAGGACAGCGGCTATATTGTTGGGAAAAGTTGGCATTGGGATGAAGCTACCGAAGATGGAAATCGTCAAGGGGAAGGCACCAGTGGCGGCAACCAGTGGGTGCCACCAGAGCAGCCGCCGACTGCGCACCTGGTACGTCAGCATGGCCGCGCAGATGAGCACGTAGGAGACTGTAACCCAGTAACCTGTGAGCGCGCAGATCAGAGTGTAGAGATTGCGCGTGGCATAGCCGGTGAAGACCAGGAAGAGTTGCAGGCCGATGTCGAGCAGAACGCTAGCCAGAATGGCGATGCCCGGAGTGCTTGTGCGTGGATCGACGCGACCGAGCGTACGCGGTAGCAGTCCTTCGTGGCTGAGAGTAAGCAGCATTCGCGACCAGACGTTGAAGTTGGTGACGAACATGGAGAAGACCGAGATCAACACGCCGAGTTGAATCAGGTAGCGCAGGATGTTGCTTCCACAGGCCACGGCCAGATCTGACCATGGATTGCTATTGTGCGTGGCCGCGATATCAACGCCATGGAATCCGAGCGTGAGCACGTAGGAGCACAGAACGAAGATCAGTCCGGCGCCGGCAACACTGCCAACCAGCGAGTGAGCGATTTGGGTGTGTGGCTTTTTGGCTTCGAGGCCAAAGGAGCAACTGGCCTCGAAGCCGCCGTACGCGCCGAGGCCGAGGACGATTCCCTCGGCGATCTGATGCGCACTGACGTTCCGCAACTGAAGCTGGTCCAAGTCAAGCAGGTGGTTGGCGTGACGCGCAATGACCAGCACGACGAGGGAGAGAATGGCCAACAGGGAAAAACCTTCGATGGCAATCACAAAACGGGCCGAGACGGAGGTATCGCGCCAGGCGAGCGCCCCGGCAGTAACTGTGCAGAGAATCATCGATGCAAGCAGAACGCCTTGGCTGCCATGCAGGCCGAGATCGTCTAGGAAGGATTGCAGAAAGATGCCAAACAGCAGCGGCGTAGTAGCCCCGCCTGTGACGCAACCAAGCAAGCCGACCCAGGCAGTCACGGCGCCGTAAACAGGATGTCCGCAGGAGTTCAGGCTGTAGAGTCCGCCAGCGCAGGTAAAGCGTCGGCTTAGCATTGCCAAGCTGAGCGAGACGGCAAGCATAACGACAGTGCTAATGACCCAGGTGAACCAGGCACCATTACCGCTGACGATAGCAACAACAACGACAGGAACAGCAATGGAGGTAGACGGCGCCACTCCCGCAATCGATTGCGCCAGCAAGCCGGTGAAGCCAAGAGCGCCGCGGCGCAGCGTGACTACTTGGCTGCGAGTTCCGACCAATTCAACTTCGAGCTCCGTCGTAAAGGCGCTCATATCCATCTCCAATGTTTGAGTAAAGGCATCGATTAAGTTGCTCCGGTCCCGGAGGCCAAGTTTGGCGTCGGGACCGAAGTGTTGGGGTCGGCAAATGGCCTCAGAACTCAAGGCGCAGCGCAAACTGGCCGACGCGGTTGCTGGCATTTTCGGCAGTTTGCACTGAATCGGTTGTACCGAAGTTAAGCTCGCCGCTGGAGAAATTGACATTGGGCGGCGCGTAGTTGGCGTGGTTTAGCAGGTTGGTAAAGCTGGATTCAAAGCGCAACTTCGCGTGTTCCGAAAGCGCAATTTCCTTGGCAAGACCGCCGGCAACTGCCACTGTGCCGGGTCCGTGCAGGATACCGACACCGGCATTGCCGTCTCGTCCCGCGTTCGTGGGTGGATTCGTAAATGCGCTGTAGTTGTACCAGTGGGTGGGTTTGGGAGCCGAGATGTTGGGGCTGCCGACGCGATCTGGACGGCAGGACTCTCCCATGCTGGCTTCGGGATTGGTGTTGCTCTGATCGTAAGCGCAACTGATGGTTGGCGTCTGGAATGGGCCGGTCTGAATGAGCGCGATCGAACTGAGCTTCCAGCCGCCAAACAGGCCCTGCGTCAGTCGGTTTCCGTCTGCCAGCAGCCAGTGGCCCTTGCCCACAGGCAACTCCCAGATGCCATTGAGCAAAACGCGATGGCGGCGCGTTCCGTAGTCGTTTCCGCGATCGTTTCGCAAATTGAAACGATCCGTGGATGTACCGCCCCACTGGTTTGGAAAACTAGTCGGACCAGTACCTTCGGCGTTGGTCAGATTCTTTGACCATGTATAGGTGCCCTGCAGGTATCCGCCGCTCTTGTAGTGATGGTCGATTTGCGTCTGCCATGACTGGAAGTTTGCCCCGGCAACATTCTCGCTGCTGAGAATCTTGTCGAAGGCCGGGAATGGGCTGTTCAGCGGATTGAAGGCCGTCTTGCTCGGCTTTTGCTGGTTCAAGTCGACCAGATTTTCGAGCCGGTAGGCATTTGAGGCGATGTAGCTGGTGTGAAGAACAAAGTTAGCGCCCAGATCGTGCTCGATGGTCAGATTCCACTGCTCAATGGCTTCATCGCGAAGGTGCGGATCTGCGGCGCACTCGAACTCGGAACTGCCTGGGTAGAACTGCACGTCCGAGGACTGACCCGCTGGCTCGGCCTGCGGAAACTGGAAGGTCGGCGGCCAACTCCCGCTGTTTGCGAAGGTGGCAAAGTAGTTGGTCGAGATGCCGGAGAGCAGATAGGACGCCGCGCCGTTGCTGGACGGTGTAAATATGCCGAAGCCTGCGCGCAGGACTGTCTTGGTGTCGGAGAATGGCCTGAAGGCAATCCCGATGCGCGGATCCCAGTTGCTGTAATAGGTTGCGCGCAATCCCGGCCCCAATCCCAGCGTTGAGGCCTTGACCACTGGAATGCAGGCTACGGCAGAGTCCGTGCCGGGGCAGGCATTGATCGAGGTCAAAAAGTCCTGTGACAACGCCAGCGTATGATCGGGCACAATCACACTGCCGGTCTTGGAATCGAAATTGGCGATGTTGCCACTCTTCTCGGTGAAGGGTGGATGCAACTCCCAACGCAAACCATAACTGAGTGTCAGTTTTTGCGAAAGCCGGTACTCATCCTGGCCGTAGAAACCGAAGTGCTGGGAGGGGCTGTTCAGGTTAGGACCGGTAACGGCCACAAAGTTGTAGTTCGGCAGGCCCAGCAGAAAATCGGCGAAGGAGTTGCCAGTAAATTCACCAGTGAAATAGAAGTCGCCGAAGTCGTCGCCGGGGGCAAAGTGTTCGACCGACTTCCAGTCCACGAATTGGGCATCGATTCCAAACTTAAAGGAGTGGTGGCCGCGCACCCAGGTGAGGTTGTCGCTAAATTCGTAGGTACTGTCGGAGGTGGGTCCGTCCTTTTGTCGGCCGATGGCCTGAAAACCTGTGCCAGTGCTGAAGTCAAAGACGGGGAAACCGCCGGAGGTCGGGTGGTTACTCAAGTTGAGACCGGTCAGTCCTAGATTATCGACCACTTCCCTGCCTTCGAGAGGGAACTTGTCCACACTATCAAACAGGCTCAATCCAAAACGAAATTCATTCTGAATCGAGGAGTGGATGGTGTAGTTGTGCGAAATCACCAAGTTGCGGTTGTGTTCCGAGACGTCGCTCGGCGGAACCAGCATTCCCTGGCTGACGCTATAGCTTGTACCCAGACCTGGCCAGGTGGTGTTGTTGATCGACTTCCAACTCCAACGTGCATAGACCTGCTGGCGCGGGCTGATAACGTAATCCACTCGGGTGTCGTACCCGGTGGTAAAGATTGGTGTGCTTTTGTTGATGCTGTAGTTGGGGTAGTTCAGAGAGTCGCCGACGGGAGTGGGGTAATAGTCGTCCAGAAGTGCCTTGGCCACGGAGTTGATGGAGGTTATCTGTGCATTCGGAAAGGGATTTCCAGTGACAGGATTGTAGATCGTTTGTCCAAGGCTGCTGAGGTCGCCGCCGCGCAACGCGGCGGTAGGCAACAAGAATTGCGCCAGCGTTGAATGAGGCAGGCGGTTGGCTTCAATATCGGCAAAGAAAAATGCGCGGTCGTGGCCATCGTAATAATGTCCAAGGGTTATGGGGCCACCGAGGCTGCCGCCGAAAGTGTTGCCAACTTTGGTTTGCTTGATGGGAGCGCCATAAGTGGTCGCGTCCAAGGCCGCGTTCTGCAGGTATTCAAAGGCGCTGCCGTGATAGTTGTTGCTGCCGCTTTTGGTGGTGACAGTGATGTCGGCGGACTGCGCGAATTCGGCATTGTTGCTGACGCCCGAGACCTTGAACTCGCTAATCAGTTCCGAGGAAGTGAACATATTCCCATTTGGCCCGCCGTTGAGCACGTTGCTGGTAGAGATGCCATCGAGTGAGTAGGAAACAGCAGTGGGAAATCCGCCGTTGACGGATATGTTTCCGCTGCTGTCCTGCTGCACGCCGGGAACCGTGACGACGGCCGCTAGTGGGCTGGTCGTTGCTCCGCGGTAGTTGACAGGTAATTCCGCTACCAGTTCGCCATCCTTGGTGTCGGCAATGGTGGCATTTTCGGTATCGATCTCTGGCCCCGTGGCGCTGACTTCAACGGTTTCGTTGCTGGCCCGGACGCGCAGTTGCAAATTGACGCGCAACTCCTGGCGGGCCTGAAGAAGTAGGCCGGAGACTAGTGCGCGCCCAAATCCGTCTTTATCGGCAACGATTTCATAGTGGCCCGGCTTAAGATTCACAAAAAGAATCTCGCCCGAGGAACTGGACACCTTGCTTAACGAGGTGTTTTCGTCAACGTTGCGCAGAGTCACATGGGCCGAGCCGATAACAGCTCCTGATTGATCTTGCACGCTGCCCAAAATACTGCCGAAGGTGGACTGCGCGAAAGCGAGTGGGAGGCAGAGATGAATTGCAGCCGCAAAGGCGGCAATGCGCCAAGATGAGAACATATGCTTGCTCCTGTTTAGTCAGTTGCTATTGGTGAAAGAGAGAAATGAAGCTGGAAGCGGAGATGCGATCTATCTTGGCGTCAACAGGCGAGCATCCCAGCCAGCTTGACGCTGTGCGGGCGCAATGCATTCCGGAGAATGAACGAATAATGCATATCGAGAACCTCTTGTTGAATTTGCCTAGTGTTCCTGGCGCAGAGCTAAGACTCTGCCATTTATGGGTTCGAAAGCGGAAGGGACAGTCAATATCTTTATGCGATATCGGCTCTAATGTGCTGAGTGGATAGAACACACTCCTGCCGCGTTGTTGTTGAGGCAACAACAACGCGAACTAGGATGCGTGCAAAGCCGTTTCATGCGCATTAGAAAACCTGTATTGAGATTCGATTGCAAGCTGCATTGAACCGAAATCAAACGCCAAGCACATACAAGCGAGGACTCTGTTGCATTCTTCCCTCGCCCTAACTGGTGAACTGCATTTATGACTCAGGGGTACTCAGCGAATGCCGACTGACAGCAACGCAATGCTTTCGATGGCCTGTTGCACGTCGGCTGCCAGATCGTCGATGTGCTCCAATCCGACACTGAGACGAACGAGTCCGTCGGTGACACCGCGTGGTTCGCGCAGTTCTCTGGGAATGCTGGCATGTGTCATGGTCGCTGGGTGGCAGCATAGCGACTCAACACCTCCCAGGCTCTCAGCCAAAGAAAATACCCGCAGATGGGAGCTAAAGGCGGAAGCGGCCTCCAGTCCACCTTCCAGTTCCAGGCTCAGCATCCCCCCGAACGCGTGCATTTGCCTGCCGGCAAGTGTGTGTCCCGGATGCGATGGAAGCCCTGGATAGATGACGCGGCGCACTGCTGAGTTTACCTCGAGATAGCGAGCCAGAAAGTGCGCATTCTCACAATGGCGCTGCATGCGGACAGGAAGTGTTTTGATGCCGCGCTGAACCAGATAGATGTCAAAGGGACCAGGCACGGCACCGCGGGCATTTTGCAGAAAGCGTATCCGCTCCAGCAGCGATCCGGAACGTGCGATAACCGCGCCACCGATCACATCCGAATGGCCGCCAAGATACTTTGTGGTGCTGTGCACTACATAGTCGGCTCCGAGCGCGATGGGAGTTTGCAGATACGGCGTGGCAAAGGTGTTGTCAACTACGGTCAGAAGGCCGTTTTCAGTGGCAAGCCGGCTTAATCCTGTGATGTCGAGAATGTCGAGCAGCGGATTGGTCGGGCTTTCCAGCCAGAGCAAACGCGGTCGCTTCAACGAACGAATGGCCACTTCGAAAGCACCGATTTCAGCGGTCTCTGCAAACACAACATCAATACCGAGCGGGCGGAAGACTTTATCGAGCAGGCGAAAGGTGCCCCCATAGAGGTCGTGCGAGGCGACGACGCCATCGCCTGGGCGCAGTGTGTCGAGAACCGCTGAGCAGGCAGCCAGACCAGAGGCAAATGCGGCGCAGGCATCGCCGCCTTCAAGCGATGCCAGGCTTGCCTCCAGATTCGAACGCGTGGGGTTGCCGCTGCGCGAGTAGTCGTAGCCGCGATGGTGCCCGGGAGCGTCCTGGGTATAAGTCGAGCTCAGATAAAGGGGCGGAATCGTCGCACCGGTCGACGGGTCCGGTTCCTGCCCCACATGGATCGCGCGCGTTTCAAATTTCATTGCAACTCTCCGTAGTTCGGCTTGGCGCGGCCGACGCGTTCGTAGAACTCCATCAGGTCGGCGCGCGTGATCAAGCCGATCAGCAAGTCGTCACGCATCACGGCAACGGCGGTGTTGCCAGACAACAGAAGACGATAAACCTCTTCCAGGAGCACCCCCGCATCGACGCGTTCCAGTGGACGAGCCATTACGTCGCGCAGCGCGATCTTGCCAGTATCTACGCCGCGATGCTGCGCGTGAACAATGGTGATCTCCTGTACGGCTCCGACCATAACGCCGTTGTCCAGCACCGGCAACTGCGAAATGCCGTGCTCTCGGAAGATGTCCGCGGCGCGCTGCAGATTGTCGTCTGGTAGTAAATAGATCAGCTTGCCCTCACGGTTAAGCGTGGTCAGTACATCGCCAGCGGTTGTGAACTCGGGCGGCAGATCGAGAAAGCCGTTCTGCGCCATCCACATGTCGTCGTACATTTTGCTCAAGTAGTTGCGTCCCGTGTCGGGGCAAAGAGTCACGATGACATCCTCGGGAGAGCAGCGCAGAGCGTAGCGGAAAGCAGCGCTGAGCGCGGTTCCGCTGGAACCGCCGAGCAGGATACCGTCTTCGTGTGCAACCTGGCGGGCAGTGTAAAACGACTCGGCATCGCCGACGCGAATCCATTCATCGATCACCTGCGCGTTGAGTGTATTGGGGACAAAGTCTTCGCCGATGCCCTCGACCTTCCAAGATCCCGGCGCGCCGCCACTAAGAATCGAGCCTTCAATGTCAGCACCGATCACACGAATCTTGGAATTGCGCTCCTTGAGGTAGCGACCGGTGCCGCTGAGCGTGCCACCCGTTCCGGCCGAGGCGACAAAGACCGTAACACGGCCTTCGGTCTGCTCCCAAATCTCTGGGCCGGTCGTTTCAAAATGCGCCTGCGGGTTGGCTAGATTAGTAAACTGGCCAGCTCGCCAGGCACCCTTGATCTCCCGTGCTAATCGCTGCGCCACGCCGTTGTAGCTTTCCGGCGAATCGGGCGCGACATTGGTCGGCGTAATGACTACTTCGGCGCCGTAGGCACGCAGTAGGCGTACTTTATCGTTGCTCATCTTGTCAGGCAGCACAAAAATGCAGCGGTAGCCGCGCACGGCGCTGACCAGCGCCAAGCCCAGGCCGGTGTTGCCCGCGGTGGCTTCAATCACCGTACCTCCAGGCTGTAACACCCCGTCGCGCTCGGCCTGTTCGATCATGCGTAATGCAACACGATCCTTGGCGCTACCACCAGGATTGAAGGATTCGACTTTGGCGTAGATGGCAGGCGCGAGATTGGCCGCCGAACGCTGCAATTGCACGAGGGGTGTGTTGCCAATTGTTTCGAGAATACTTCTGCTCAAACCGAGATGTACCGATTCTACCTGGGAGACTGTCATTTGGATTCTCCTGTATGAAGCTCCAGCACTCTGAAACACCGGAGCTTCACATGTCTGCTGGTTAAGTGTGGCTTAGAACTCAAAACGCAGTGCGACCTGACCAGTACGGTTGCCAGCATTTTCAGCTGATTGCGTACTCGTAGTTTGACCAAAGGTGCTGGGGTTGGAGACATCGATAGCCGGTGGTGCCCAGTTGATGTGGTTGGGCAGATTACTGAAAGTTGCTTCGAAGTGTAGTTTCTTTCCCTCACCCAAGGAGTGTTCCTTGGATAGACCAGCGGCCACAGCAATGGTACCCGGACCGACAAGACTTCCGACGCTAGCATTGCCGTCGCGTCCTGTGTCATTGGGGTTAACGGATCCGTCGGGGAGGTAGTAACCGTAAACACGCTTCAGCGCATCAATGTCATACCACTTAGATGGAGTGTGATTGGAGATATTGGCGTTGCCTATGCGGTCTGGACGAGTTGCAGTCTCATGGCACCCAGCGACAGGAGCCTCAACTCCAATGTTGGCCGGATCATCTGTAATGGCCTCAATAGGAGTCTGAAAGGGACCAGTTTGGAAGAGGCTTATCGTGCTCAATTGCCAACCACCGAGCAGAGCGTCGACGATATGGTTGGAGTTTTTCAACAGCAGTTTTCCACGACCGACAGGCAATTCGTAGAGTCCAGTGACAAGCAGACGATGACGGCGGGTAGCAAAGTCATTGCCACGATCACCGCGGTGGTCGTATTTGTTGGTATAGGTTGCGCCTGCCTCATATGGAAAGCCGGGAATCAACTGTGCAGTGCCTTCGGCATTGGTAAGGTTTTTGGCGAAGGTGTAGCCGGCCTGTAAGGTCAGGCCGTCATGCGAGCGATGATTGATTTCAGCTTGCGCCGCCTGATAGTTGGCACCGGCATTGTTACCCAACATATGCACCATATCCCAGTTGGTCCAGGGACGGTTGGCTGAACTGAAGGGGGCCAGACCTGGCTTGACCTGGTTGATGTCTTCCATATTCTCCAAACGATAGGAGTTCATGCCTATATAGCTCAGTCTGGCGACAGTGCTAGAGCGCAGTTCACGCTCGAGGGTCAAGTTCCACTGCGCATTGATAGGATCGCGCAGGTGCGGATTGACACCGCACATGAACATGGCCATACCGATCGAACTGTAACCGCTGCCGGAGTAGGCATTGGGAAAGTCAAACAAAGGTGAAGTTCCAGGGGTGACACCCGCGCCGGTAAAGTTGTTGTATGACTCAGTATTAGCCGTATGCACACCGGACAGTAACTGAGCACGAGTGCCGAATCCGCCTGCCGTGAACAGGCCGACACCGGCACGAATTACTGTCTTGGAATCGGCAAACGGTCGGTAGGCTGCGCCCAAACGAGGATTGAAGTTGGCATAGTAATTGGTTCCCAGCCCTTGACCTAAGCCAAGCTGGCTAGCAGTCTCAAAGCTGCTGCAAGGATAAGAACTGTCTGTATAAATCGAACTGGAGTAGTACTTGCTGGTAGAGCAAAGGTTGATGGAGTTCAGAAAGCCAACCGAAGGTGCCAGCGTATGATCGGGTATGATTACGCCATCTCTTGCAAAATCGAAGTTTGTGATGTTGCCATTTTCTTCCCAGAACGGCGGATGCAATTCCCAGCGCAGGCCAAAGCTAACGGTGAAGCGGTTGGTCGCCTGATATTCATCCTGCACGAAGAATCCCAGGTGAGTAGAGTGGGCCTTCAAATTCGGGCCAGTAGTAGCGTTGTAAGTGTTGTAGGGTAAGCCAAGCAAGAAGTCACCGTAGGCATTGCCGGTAAAGCCCGCCTGCTGAAAGGTGAACTGACCGAAGTCGTCGCCATTGGAAAAGTGTTCAACTTCGTGATAACCGAGTAGGTGTGCATCCCCGCCAAATTTGATCGTATGGTGATAAAGGATCCAAGAGAAATTATCGGAGAACTGCAGGGTAGACGACTGAGTTGCACCCGCCACGGCATGTCCGAAAGCTGTGAAGTTGTCTCCATTGCTAAAGTCAAGCCATGGAAAGCCGCCGTCGGTTGGATGTTGCGAAAGGTCCAGACCGGTGATGCCAACACTATTGAGCACCGCTGCGCCTTCCAGGGGAAACTTCTCATCGCTGTTCCAGTAGCTGAAGCCGAAGCGCGCTTCGTTCAAAAGGTGCGACGAGAAGATGTAATTATGAGAAAAGGTCAAGCTGCGGTTCTTTTCAGGCACCTCGCTGGTAGGCAGAAATTCGTTGCTCGTCTTGCTGTCGATATTCTTCCAACTCCAGCGACCGAAGATCTGCTGCTTGGCGCTCAGTGTCCGGTCGATGCGAATATCGTATCCATCTGTGTCGATCGGAGTGGCAATGTTTGGTCGGTAATTGGAAACCGTATCGCTGGCATACTGGGGAGAGGTGTGAGGAATATAGGCCAGCAGTTTCTGCGCGACTGGGTTGATGGTGGTGATGGTGTTGTTGGTGTAGCCTACCAGGTTACCCGTCATGGAAGCGAAAGGGTTGATTAATTGCGTACTCGTTCCGCCAGTTGGAGTGTAGTTGAAAGTGAGTGCGCTCAGATTACCGCTTCGCTCCTCGTCGGTGGGAACTAGAAACTGTTCAGCAGTTTCTTGATGGAGCCGACTTCCTTCGTAGTCTACAAAGAAAAAGGTATTATTCTTGCCGCCCAGAAATCCGGGGAGCGCGAGCGGACCGCCCAAGCTGCCACCAAAAGTGTTGGCAACCTTCTTGGGCTTGCTCGTCGAGCCTAGCACGGTTGCATCCAAAGCGGCATTCTGCAAATAATCAAAACCGCTGCCGTGGAATTTGTTCGTCCCGCTCTTGGTGGAGAAAGTCACGTCGCCAACCTCGGCGAACTCAGCATTGTTATCAACTGACGAGACCTTGAACTCAGCGATTGATTCGGTCGAAGGATAGGTATTCTTGAGCGGTCCGGAGTGACGGACATTGTCTGTGCTGATGCCATCGACGGTAAACTGCACACTGGTTGGCATGACTCCACCGACCGAAATCTTGCCGCCGTTATCCTGCTGAACCCCTGGAGTAGCCTGTATGGCGGCCAGCGGGCTGGTCGTTGTTCCCCGGTAGTTGAGCGGCAGTTCGCCAACCTGGGTACCGTTCAAGCTTACTGATATTGTCGCGTTCTCTGTGTTGACAGAAGCGTAGTCTGCTGAGACCTCTACAATTTGGGAGTTAGACTGCACTTGCAATTGCAAATTGACACGACGTTCCTGGCGCGCGTTCAGCTGAATGTTAGATAGAACCGTACGTGTAAAGCCAGTAGCCTTGGCGGCAACTTCGTACTTTGCTGGCTTAAGGTTCAGAGCAACAAACTCACCATGCTCATCGCTGACCAACTGCAGTACTTGATTTTCGTCCACGTTGCGCACCTCAATTGATGCCTTGGAGATGGCCGCTCCGGTCTGGTCTGTGATGACGCCGATGATGCTGCCGAAAGTAGATTGTCCATAAGAGCACCTCACTGCGAAAAACAACAAAAATGAGGCTAAGAGTGTTTTGAAAAAATGCTTGCGCATGACCATCCTTTCCACAAGTGATAAGTATTCCGTGTGATGGCGAAGCGCCTGCGTCGAGAAAATCATCGAGACGGCGCCGAAATCTAGGTAACGGACGCGGCGCATTGCTGCTTCATCGGCTCCTTGCATCTCCCTGCTGACAGGAACCTAGGGCTTGCGCGGTGCGTTCATCAAGAATCGGCAGACTGAAGATAGCGAATGAAAACCTGCGTAATCCCTGCCGGCCAAACTGAAAGTGCGGTTACGGCGGGATACTGCGAGAGGCTCTTAGCCGATCAACGAGAGACACCATCGCCGGTGGCAGCGATGCGCCGACTACAGCAACAATGTTTTAAAAAATAGTTCGTCATTCCAATTCCTGTGTTTTTGTGTGGCTATTGAACTGCAGTTAAAATCATTCCGTAAATGTCCTCAATCAGGCGCAGCGCGCCATCGTAGCCAAAGTACGATCCGTTGGCTGCCAGACGATCCATCATCGGTGAAGTAACGCTCAGATGGCAGCCATCCAACTCGGCTGCAATATCGCGCTCCCATGCGCTGCCCAGAATCAGTGGGGACGATTTGGGATGTTTGCGCAACTCAGATGCAATCTGGTCACCATCGGCAGTAAAAGTCACCGGTGCGTTCAATTCAGGCGACAGGACCGCGAATTGCTGTTGAATCGCTTGGTACTGCTCGATCGGTGGCTGGTCGGAAACAAAATGGCGCAAGGGTAGCAAACCAAGTTCACCGGAAAGCAACCGGCTGATACCGGAACCATAGAAAGCATCCGTCACAGTGACATAATGGCTCGGAAGATCCCATCGGAACTCAAGGAAAAAGTCGGCGGCACGCTCAAAATAATAGTGGTAGCGTTTTTCTTGACGCTCAAGGAAGATCTGAGTGACCTGACCGTCGACCTGGGCGGCTTCGGCCACGGCCCGCAGAAAGCGGCTGGTCTCTATGGCGCCAATGGGTAATGTAGGCCAATGCAGCCAAGGCGTTCCAAAGCGTTCGTTCAGAAGTTGCGCGGTACTAAGCCCTGTCCAAGAGGAGACAACCAGATTCAATTCAGCGGCCGGCACACGGCACCAGGAATCTATCCCATCGGAATCGGGCCCAAACAGAAGATTGGCGCGAAGTCCAAGGCCAGCGAGCAGATTCTGGATCGCTGTGAGGTTGCCGGCCCAGAAGGGATCGTAATAGGGAACGGTTGACCAAACGTTGACCAGCCCGGGAATCTTTTCTTGAGGAGTGAGGAACTGATTGACAATGGAGTTGACAATGGTCTCATGACCTTGCAGATTACTGCCGCGGAAACCGCCTGTGGCGGCGTAGACAATAGGTGCGCCCTGACGCCGATACTGGGCGACAACATTCTCGGTATCGTCGCCGACCAGATCAGTTGCGCAGCCGCTCAATACCACATACAGGTCGCCGTCCATGACCTTAAGCGCGCCGTCGATCACATCGCGCAGCCTCTGCTCGCCGCCGAAGACAATCTCTTTCTCTCCCACGTTGGATCCCACCAGGGATGCGCCGCCACTATAGCAACCGCCCTGAAAGCCGTTGTAGGAACCCAAGCCGGTGTGCAGCTTAAAGCCGCATCCAGGGCCGGCGTGGAGAATGGGAATGGCACGCGGAATCGCAACGACCGATTGTTGGCCGCCCAAGGCGCACAGGTGACGCGGGTGCTGCAGAATGGTGCTCATCGTGGCTCTCCCAGCATGCTGAAGGGAGGCTGGTTCAGCCACCAGTCGGTGTAAGGTAGCTTGGTCGTGCGTGCCAGTGTGCGTTCCAGTGCGGGATTGGCCAGCCAGTTGGTCAGTTTGCACGCGTAGCGGATCAGGCCTCGATAACCTAATGCGATGTGTTCGTCATCCACGAAAACAGCAGGAATGCCTAACTTGGCCACGCTTAAAGCTAAGCTGGGATGGCGAACAATCACCAGATCTGGCTGTAAACGGCGCAACAAATTGACCAGTTCAAAAGCCTGTTTGTTGCACACGCCGTAGGAGAGGCCTGGCGTGTGCTGGGTTGCAGCCTGAAGCGAGTCGCCAGCCGGATCGCCGTGATCGAGCCGTGCGTCATGATGAAAGATGCAACTGCCAACGAGGTCGAAGCCAAGATTCTGTAGCACCTCCATCGAACTGTGTCCGTGGGAAGGACCTGCGGCAACGAAGGCCTTGCGCCCGGCAAAGCGTTTGCGGAAGATCTCCAACTGCGCCGCGATGGCCGCGCGCTCGGCGGCAATGAATGGCTCGACGTGTGCACTTTTACCCGTGAGGGTGGCGACCTCGCGTAGCCAACGATCAGTGCTGGCCAACCCGTAAGGCGGCGGCGACTTTATTTCTGGAACGCCGTACTCGCGCTCCAGACCGGCAGCCAGAAAGGTGCCGAGCGTGGAACACATATGCGCGGTGGCGCCTGCTTCAGAGAGCCTTTCCAACTGTTCAACGCCGGTAAAGGGCACAACCAGATTCGGTTTAAGGCCGATCGGCTGGAGCAACTCAGAAAAGTAATCCTCGCCGATAAAGGTGATAATGTTGATCGTTTCCGGTAGTTTCTGATGAGGCGGGCGGACGATTTTCCGCAGGATGGAGTTGTAAGCAGCGTCCCACCCGGTAGCCCAGACCTGCGAGCGAAAGCCTTCGCAGTTGACCGAGGCGATAGGAATGCCGAGTTCCTGTTCGGCCTCTTCAATCACACTCTCCAAATCTTCGCCGATAATGCCGGAAGTGCACGAAGCGGTTACGAAGATTGCCTTGGGCTGAAAAGTGCGGTATGCCTTGTGAATTGCTTCGGCAAGTTTGTGTGTGGCGCCGAATATGGTGTCCTGTTCATTCAGATTAGTCGTCAACAAACGCGCGTTCTGGCGCGTCAGTTTGCGCTTTCCCTGTCCATAGCGGTTATAGAGGTTGAACATGGGGAAGTCTCCGGCGCAACCGGCCGGTGCATGGTTAATCACAACTGCATCCTGGATAAGCGACAGTTGCAACGTAGCGCAAAACGAACTGCATGTGCCGGCCTGAGTGAAGGAGCGCTCCCGCTCAGCCAATTCTCCGGCGCGCGCAATCTGCACCAATTCTCCGGCGGTACCCACAAAGCCGGTGATTGAACCCAGACGGCGTTCGCGGATCTGCACGCCGGTGCCCCGATTGGCCCGGACGGGATTGGCCGTGAACGGTTGACGAATTTGCTGTTCCACTGACATGAGAGAGCTCCGTTAGTACGTGCCCAGAACCGAGCCGTAAATGTCTTCAATAAGACGAAGACCACCTTCATAACCCACGTAGCCGCGATCAAGCACCAGCCGGTCCATGACCGGCATAGCGATGCTCAGATGGAATCCACCCATCTCGCGGGCTAGATCGCGATCCCAACTAGAGCCAATGATCAGCGGAGGCAGATCGTAACCTTTCTTGCGCAGTTGCCTGCTGATCGTATCGCTGTCGTTGCTGAAGATGACTTCGGCCGAAACTGTTTCCTTGAGTTCGGCAAAGTGGCGGCGGATGTCCTCGCGATGTTCTTCAGGAGGTTCGTCAGTCACCACCTGTTGCGCCGGATGCAAACTCAGTTCGTTGACCAGAAAGCGGCTAATGCCGAGAGCGTAGATCGAGTCGGAAATATTGATGAAGCGCCCCGGAAGATCCCAACGCATTTCCATAAAGAAATCAGCGGCTCGATCGAGAAAATGGTAAAAGTGCCCTTCCTTCTTCACGATGAAATCTTCCACGGGCTGGAAGGGAAGCTGCGCGAATTCTGCGACAGTGCGCAGAAAGCGAGTGGTCTCAACCGCGCCAATCGGTAACACCGGATAATGCAGATAGGGAGTGTTAAAACGCTCTTGAAGTTTTTCTGCAATGGATAGACCAACCCAGGGCGACAGTACCAGATTGAGCGCCGCTTCGGGAATGCGTTTCCATGCAGCTACTCCACCAGAGTCGTGACCAAAGAGGATGTTGACCTCAAAACCTATGCCTTCCAGAAGCTCGCGAATAGCGTTCAGGTTGCCAGCCCAGAAGGTGTCCTGATAGGGGATCACCGACCACACGTTTACCAGTGTTGGGTTGATGGCCTTAGCAGGCACCAGCAACTGTTCGATGATGGCCTTCACTACCAGTTCATGACCCAGATGGTTGTAGCCCTTGAATCCGCCCGTTGATGCGTGGACGATGGGGACACCACGTTCACGGTATTCACTTACGACTGTCGCGGTGTCGTCGCCGACCAGATCTGCAGTGCAGCCAGTAAGCACAACGAACAGATCGCCGTCCATCACCTTCAGTGTGCCGTCAATGACCTCACGCAGCCGCTGCTCGCCGCCAAAGACGATATCTTTTTCACAGCTGTTCGTACCCGGCACGGCGTTGCCGCCAGCGTAACCCGAGCCTTGAAAGCCGTTGAAAAAGGACATGCCGCCGAAGATCTTGCCGGAGCATCCCGGTCCGCCATGCACGATGGGAATGGCGCGTTCAATTGCGACCACACTCTGCTGTCCGCCCAAGGTGCAAAATTGTCTGGGTTGTCCTACTGTAGCGCTCATTCGGCCTCCTTCATGAACGCTCCAGGCCCTTGCTGGAGCCACCAATCGGTGTAAGGCAGCTTGGCGTGCTGCGCGAGGTGCTTATAAAAGGAGGGATTATTGACTGCATCGAGAATCTTGCGGCCGAAGCGCAGCAGACCGCGATAAGCCAAAGCGAAGTGCTCATCCTCCACCAGAAAGGTCGGAATTCCCAGCTTGCCGCCCCAGACGGCCATCCCCGGATGTCGCACGATAAAGACGTCTGGCTTCATGCGGCGCAGTTGATTGATCAGTTCGTATGCCTGCTTATTGCAAATCGATACCGGCATATCGCCATGTTCCTTGACCAGGTGCTCTAGACTGTCTGCTGCCGGATCGCCGTGGTCGAGCTTGGGGTCATGATGCCAAAAGCAACCTCCGGCCACATTCATGCCAAGTTCGCGCAGCACTGATGCCAGGCTGTGTCCATGCACCGAGCCGGCGGCGACATAACCAGTGAGTCCTTTCAATTGCTGGCGAAGATCTTCTAGCTCGGGGCCGATCTCTTCATGCTCGGAAGCAATCAGTTCCTCAATCTCCTGCTCCTTGTGAACCGCGCGTCCCAGCGCGCGCAACCATGCATCGGTTCCCGCCAGTCCATAAGGCGGTGGAGCTTTCACTTCGGGTACGGAGTAGATCGACTCGAGTCCTGCGGCCAGGTAGGTGCCCAGAGTCGAGCACATCTGCACCGTTGCGCCTGATTCGGAAAGACGGGCAATGCGCTCGACATTGGCAAAAGGCACAACGAGGTTGGCTTCGAGTCCGACTTTGTTGAAGAGTTCTGAAAATACATCCTCGCCCCAGAAGGTGATCACGTTCACGACCTCTGGGCGGTGCTTCTCTGGCGGGCGCACGATTTTACGCAGTATGGCGTGATAGGCGACATCGAATCCAGTGGTCCATACTTTAGAGCGAAACCCTTCACAGTGCACGGTTGCCACCGGAATCTTCAACTCTTCTTCAAGTTGGTCGGCAACCGCGTCGATGTCTTCTCCTGTGATGGCTGAAGCACAGGAAGCGGTTACGAAGATGGCCTTGGGATGAAACCGCTCGTAGGCATCCCGAATCGCTTGTTCCAGCTTTTGCGCGCCGCCGAAGATGGTATCGGACTCATTAAGATTTGTGCTAACGAGACGAGCGTTAGCCGGTGTTTGACCGCGCTTGACCAAGCCATAACGATTGACAAGATTGAACATTGAGAAGTCGCCCGCGCAACCCAGAGGAGCGTGGTTGACAACTGCCGCATCCTGAATCAGTGAAAGCAGGCAGATGGCGCAAGACGAGGCGCAGGAACTGACTTGAGTAAACGAGCGCGGCCTGTCCTGTAAGCGGCCAGAGCGCGACAACTCAGCCAACTCCGATGCAAGTCCCTCAAAGGAGACGATTGAGCCGAGCCGCTGCTCGCGTGTCGGAAGGTTTGAATGCGCGATATTGACAAGTGACATAACAAAACTCCTAGAGGACGGCATTGGGATCGACGGTGCGCTCCAATGCAAAGCGTTGATAAGTTGTTTTCAAATGGCCAGTGATTTCAGCATCAATCGCTGGCCTGCGCCAACGTAGCGCAAAGAACCATCCCATGCCAGCAGCAAGCAGCGCGACGAAAATGTAAATCATCAGGTTATGCGGATAATCCGGAATGGGATAGATGCTTGAAACAAGTGGGATCGATACCGCGACTATGGCTAGTAAAGCAACTGCCAAATGAGCAGGACGCAGGCTTCCGTTGCGGTGAAGATAGATCGGCGCTCCAACCGAGAGAAGCAAATAGGCCAGCAGAAATCCAAATGTGCAGATGGTGCCAGCGTAATCCCAGATGGCGCGCGGAGCAATGCCGGCCAGCGTCATGGGAACCACGACTGCAAGCGCAATCACAGTGGCAGCATGAATGGCAGCGTCAGGCGTACGGTTGCGCGCGTGAACATGACGGAAGACAGTGGGCAATACACCATGCTGTGCCAATTGAAACAGGGTGCGTGCTCCAGCAACGATACTGGCCAGAACGACAGAAAACCCCGTCACCAAGCCAGAAAGCGTGAGCAGCACGGCCAGAAGGGCAACGCCATTGGAGCGGGCAACATCCAAGGCCGGTGTCTGGCTGCGCGCCATGTCCGCAAAAATGGCATGAAATCCGGCAATCATGGCGTAGGCGTTCAGCACATAATAAAAACCGGCGATGATGCCACTAGCCACAATCACGCGAGGAATGTTCTTGAGCGGATTGCGGGCTTCGTCGCCGAGAGAGGCCGCGCTTTCAAAACCGACAGCGGCCATAAATGCAAGAATGGAGCCTTGTCCAATGGCACTGGGTGAGAGGGAATGAAAACTGAACTGCTGCAGATCGGGATGCAGTCCTAGGCGATAGAGAATGGCAGCCGACATCATTGTGCCGATTGCCATCGCTGAAAACTCGATGGTCAGCATCAGATGAGCGGAGAGGCGCATGTCCTTCCAGGCGAAGAACCAGACGGCCAGTAAAAGCAGGATATTGAACAGGAGAAGTGGTATGTGCACGTTGAAAGGCGCAAGCAGGCTGTTCAGGTAATAGCCAAAGAGTGGGGCGCAAGCGATGCCGCTGCCAATGTAGGCAATGGCCAGCGCCCAACTGCCGAGCACGCCGACCGTGGTTCCAAGACTGCGCGCAATGTAATCGCAGAGCGATGCGGTTCCTGATGCGTCGCGGGCAAATACATTGATGTTGAAGGCGACCAGCACCACTCCGGCTGTCGCAATGAAAAACGATATCCAGGTTCCAGCCCCAGCGATGGAAGCGACCACGGGAATGGAGATCAGCGGAGCAGCTGAAGCGCAGATGTTGGCCAATGACTGGCCAAGCACAGCCCACGGTCCAAGGCTGGCTGCGCGCAGTCCGTGCGAGTGCGCTTTCTGCGGCTCGTCGAGCAACCCACCTGTTTCGCGATTCAGTACATTACCCATTGCATCCTCTTGACGTTGCTGTCGGCTCAAACCTGCCATACACTGTTATCCGTGCGAAAACGTTGATGCTGCGATACGACGTCCATACAGCGCAATAGAAAAATCGGTTTCCCCGGGAATGCCACAGGCATCGGCACGGCAGCGGTTGCAGTGCGCAAAAACTCCCAGGTGCTTTTCCGCATCTCTGCGCGCGCGGCTGATCTGAATGAAGTCTGGACGCGGGAGATGGCTCAGTTCGTGCTGTGGCAACAGCGGAATTACGTTGATGATTGAGGCTCCGGCGGCGGCAACCATTGCGGCGACTTCCTCGATGTGATGATCGTTGATGCCAGGAACCAGTACCGTGTTGGCTTTGACGGTCACGCCCAGTTCTGCGATACGGCGAATTCCTGCCAGTTGTTTGCTGATCAACAACTCGGCTGCCTCGATTCCGGTTACGCGCCGACCGCCGTAGCCAATACCTGTGCACAGTTGCACAAGCACCTCTGGTTCAGTCGCATTGACCGTGACAGTAATGGTTCCTACGCCTGCACTTGCAATACGTTCGGCCTTTTCCTCTAGCAGCAGTCCATTGGTGGAGAGGCACTTGATCAGTTGCGGAAAGCGGCGATGCACAAGCTCGAAGGCGCGCAGCGCATGGTCGGTAGCAAGCGTGTCACCGGGGCCAGCGATGCCGACCACATTGATTTCCGGGCAAAGATCCAGCGCGTGTGCAACTACATCCGGTGCCTCTTCGGGAGAGATCAACTGGCGGGCAACACCAGGTCTTTGCTCTGTGGAGTTGAAATCTCGCCGGCAAAAGCGGCACTCGATATTGCAGGCAGGGCTGACGGGCAGATGCAGCCGGCCGGCCTTTTTGTGGCCTTCGGCGGTCGAACTGAAGCAAGGGTGTTTTCCGTCCAGGTGCGCAATGGTTTTGGCGGCGCTCATGCGCATCTTCTGCGCAGTGCACACCTGTTGGCTGCTACCGTCCTGCCCGGGTTGGAGTATTTTCAGCATCTTGTTCGTTCGAGGCTCACACATGTTCGTTCAATGCCTACACTCCAGCTCCGGCCAGCGAGACGCTTTCGGATTCAATACGAAGAATGTCCTTCGACCAGCGCGCTGCCCACTCGCGCAGTTGATGTTCTTCTAGCGGATTGGGAACCTTGGAAGTGTCGTGTTCGTAGATGCGATTGGCCAGTTTGCGATAGACGCCCGCCTGCTCGCTCTCGGGTGCCGCTTCGATGGTCGTCTTGCCTTGCAGTTCGCTTTGGGTAACCGTCAGCGAGCGCGGTACGTACTGCATGACTTGAGTTTCAGTGCGCGCTACAAAGTCGTCGATCAGATCGCGCTGATAGGTTGCATTGATGGAATTTGCAATGACGCCGCCCAGCAGACCGCCACCGCTTTTGGAGTACTTCTGAATGCCTTTGAATAGGTTGTTGGCCGCATAGATTGCCATAAAGTCAGCCGATGAGACAGTAAAGACATGTTTGGCAATGCCCTCGCGGATCGGCATGGCAAAGCCGCCGCAGACCACGTCGCCCAGCACATCGAAGATCACCACATCCACGCCCAGGTTTTCAAAGACGTTGAGTTGCTTGAGTAGTTCGACCGCAGTGATGATGCCGCGGCCAGCGCATCCGACGCCTGGGGCTGGACCGCCCGCCTCTACGCAATAAACTCCGGCGAATCCTTCAAAGACAACATCCTCCAGCACGACTTTGGCCTTGGCGCGCAACGTATCGAGCACGGTGGGAATGTAATGGCCGCCGCGCAGAGTGTTGGTTGAGTCGCTCTTCGGATCACAACCGACCTGAATGACCTTATGGCCGGCTGCGGCCAATGCAGCCGAAATGTTGCTGGTGGTAGTAGACTTTCCGATTCCGCCCTTGCCGTAAATGGCAATCTGCTTCAACTCTTTGCTCATATTGGTTGCTCCGGTAATTTCCTTCAAACTTTTTGCTAGTTCAAATGCGGGTATTGCGCGATGGTGCGAATAGCATCTTCAACACAGCCGTCGAATTCGAGCGTCTGCACGTTTGCATCTTTCAATTCCTGCCGCGCGCAGGGTCCAATGGCCGCTGCTACGACAGCACTGCAATCAGCCAGCAAGTCAGAAACAGTCTCCAACCTCTGTTGCTTATCGAGTTGCTGACAAAAGATCTCCGCAGTGCGCGTATCGAGCAGAGTGACGCTACCAGAAGAGAATTCGTACACCGCGAAGCGGCTGGCGCGGCCGAAGTGCGCCAAGTTGGCGCCATTCGCATCGATCGCAATTGCCACACGAAAGCTCATCTACATCCGCTCCTTGCTTGCGAGGTCGTGCAGACATACACGGGTATCGTCTGATCCCCGGAATATCCGCTACTAGACAACACATTCGATTGTTAGGCGAAAATAAAAAGGCCCGCTCCAGCAGGCTGGCAAGCGGGCGTTACGCGCGATTCAATGATCGAATCGTCAGCGTCAACAGGTCCTGGCGGACCGTTCCTCCCATGCCAGCGCACCACCGCGCGCACTCAAATGAGCGCAACAGCTGGTGGTGTTGAAGAGCATGTAGAGAGTGCAGATCATGATTGCAATGTAGCAGGGATCGATTTCCACGTCAAATATTTCATGCAGAAGCCTGCTTTTCAATAAACTACCAACCTCGTCTTGACGAATGCGCGCGAACAGGAATACCCTACATCCAAAGCGAGTTCTATGACTTCGATGCACATTGAAAGACCGTGGCCCGCACGAGTTGGTTATGCCAACTTCGGTCGCTGTTGTCGTGCATCGATTCTCTCCGTCTGCTCGCTTGCGGCGCTCATCCGCTGATTCTTGCGCATCGCGCAGAGATCGATTTCGCGCCTCTCCCGGTTCTCCTCATTTTTCAAATTCTAATATTGCACACACATTACTGTGTCGAGGCATGTTATGACTCTTGTGGCAAGCGGGGTTACTGAGCCCCGTTCCGGCATTGTCGAAAAGTCCGAGCGCGTCGCGGTTGACCGCTCCTTGTTAATTCATCCGCAACATCATCCCGATGAGCACATTGATCCCTTCATTTGGGTCTCGGGTAGTGGATCTTGGCTCACCAACTTGGAAGGCAAGTCGTACATTGACGGCCTGAGCGGGATGTGGAATGTGCATCTCGGGCACGGCCGCAAGGAACTGGCCGATGCAGCGTCAGAGCAACTGCAGAGGCTCGCGTTTTCGACTGCCTATGCAGGCGCCACGCACCTGAACGCTATTCGTCTGGCTGAACAATTGCGCGAGATTGTGTATCCCTCGATCAAGTCCTTTTACTTCACAAGTAGCGGGAGCGAGGCGACCGATACCTCCGTGCGTACGTCGCGCTACTACTGGCGCGCACTTGGACGTCCGGAAAAGTTCAAGATTGCCGCGCTGGAACTGTCCTACCACGGATCGACAATAGGTGCCTCCAGCGCAACCGGGACGCCGGAGTTCTCTGAGGTCTTCGGGCCACGCCAGCCTGGCTTTTTCCATTTTCCAGCGCCGTATCCGTATCGTTTTCAAACCACGCGCACCGATGTGACGCCGGGTGTCGCCGCGGCAGATTTGCTCGAAGAAGCTATTTTGCGCGAAGGGGCCGATACCGTCGCGGCATTTATTGTGGAGCCCGTGCAAGGTGGCGGCGGAGGCATCCTTGTTCCGCCCGCGGACTACTTCCCTCGCATCCGGGAAATCTGCGATCGCTATGACGTTTTGCTCATTGCCGACGACGTGATTACAGGTTTTGGCCGCACCGGCCGCTGGTTCGGGCTGGAGCACTGGGGCGTGGAGCCGGACATTGTCCAATTTGCCAAGGGAATCACCAGCGCCTACGTTCCGCTGGGTGGTATTGGCGTCTCGGAACGAATAAAGGCTGTGCTCGACGCCGCTCCACGCAATCGCCGCTGGTGGCACGGCTTTACCAACTCGGCACATCCGGTGGCCTGCGCAGTGGCTTTGGAAAATATTCGCATCTTGCGCGATGAGCACCTGGTGGAACGCTCGGCAGAACAGGGCCAGCGCTTGCTCGACCGGCTCCATGAAGCACTGGACGCCCATCCGCATGTGGGCGAAGTGCGTGGAGTGGGGCTACTTTCCGGAATCGAGTTGGTCGCCAACAAACAGACCAAGGATCGCATTCCATCGCATCTGGGATTGGACAGGCGTTTACGTGCCGAGTTGCTGCAGCGCGAGCTCTACACGCGCGTTCTGACCGACGTGATCTGCCTGGCCCCGCCATTGACCACTAGCGGGGCAGATCTGGATCGCATCGCCGATGCCGTCATTGGTGCGATCAACGTCACCTTTGCCAAACCTTACGACGGGACCTCGAATTTTTAAACTCAAGATTCTTAATTCGCACGAAAAGGAGATTGTACATGTCGCGTATCGCCCCTGTTGATCTTGCCACGGCCTCGCCCACCGTCAAGCTAGCCTACGAGCAGACCAGTCAACATCACTCCATCAGCAACATGAAGGCGGTCGCATTGCACTCGCCCGAAGCGATTCATGCCATTCTCGAGTGGTACAAGCTCTTCGGCAAGGTCAAGCCGGTTCTCGGCGAGCGGCTGGCAATCCTCTTCTGTGACGGCATCTCGCGCCAGAATCACTGCGAGTTGTGCGCCACCTTCATGCATCGCGAGATTGTGAAATGGGGCGAGGATCCACACAATCTCAAACTCGATGAGCGCGAGCAAGCGGTCGTTGAATTCGGCCGTCAACTAGCCAAAAACTCCAATGGCGTCTCAGACGACCTCTTCGCGCGGCTCAAGAAATATTTCAACGCCGAGCAGATCGTCGATCTCACCGTATTCGGCGCGCTGATGATTGTTAACAATCTCTTCAACAGCGCTCTCGAAATCGATCTCGACACGTCTCTCGACGACTATCGCATTGATCCGGAAAAATACTTTTCCTAGCGCCACGCGCAACTGGAGTTGAACGAAGATGAGTGAACGCACCTACGGCTTTGACACCTTGCAACTGCATGCCGGTCAAGTACCGGATCCAACTACCGGCGCGTGCGCTGTGCCGATTTACCAGACCACATCTTTTGTCTTCAAAGATTTCAAACAGGCACAGGGAATCAGTTCCGCCAGCGAGGCCGGCTACGACTACACGCGCATCATCAATCCAACCAATGAAGTGCTGGAGAATCGCATTGCAGCTCTCGAAGGTGGTGTGGGCGCGTTGGCTGTCGCCTCTGGCTCGGCTGCCACTGCCTACTCAATTCTGAACCTCACCCACGCCGGAGACGAGATTGTTGCCGCCAAAACCCTCTACGGCGGAACCTTTAACCTCTTTGTGAATACACTGCCAAAGCATGGCGTTCGTACCACGCTGGTCGATTCGAACGACGTGGATAACTTTAGCCGTGCCATTACTGATCGCACACGGGTACTGTTTGTCGAGACCATCGGCAACCCGGACATCAACGTAGTTGATTTCGAGGCGCTGGCTCGCATCGCGGAAGAATGCGGTATTCCGTTAATTGTCGATAACACCTTCGGCACGCCATACCTCTTCCGCCCCTTCGACTACGGTGCCAATATCATCGTGCATTCTGCGACCAAGTACATCGGTGGACACGGCACGAGCATCGGTGGACTGCTGGTTGATGGCGGCAACTTCAACTGGGCCAACGGTAAGTATCCGGACTTTACCACGCCCGACCCGGCCTACAGCAACTACGTACACTGGGAAAAGTGGGGCAACGCGGCATTCATTGTCAAAGCCCGCCTGCACTATCTGCGCGACTTCGGTGCCTGCATGAGTCCCTTCAATGCATTTCTTTTCTTGCAAGGTTTGGAGACGCTCTCTTTCCGTTTGCAAAAGCAGATTGGTTCGGCGCAGGCCATTGCCAGTCATCTGGCCGCGCATCCGCAGGTCGAGTGGGTCAACTATCCGGGGCTGCCTTCATCGCCCTACTATGAACTGGCGCGAAAGTATCTGCCTAAGGGGCCGGGCGCGATCTTCACCTTCGGCATCAAGGGAGGTTTGGAACGGGCCAAGCGCTTTATCGAGTCATTGAAGATCTTTTCTTTCCTGGCTAATGTTGGCGATTCAAAGTCCTTGGTTGTGCATCCGGCAACGGTCACGCACGGGCAACTGACGGAAGAAGAACAGCGCATGGCCGGTGTCAAGCCGGAGCAGATTCGCTTCTCCATCGGGACCGAGGACTTAGACGATCTGCTGTGGGACATCGAGCAGGCTTTCGAGCATTCAGCGCAATCACAGTAATCACAGTATCCAGGAGAATCGCTTTGAATCGAAGGGAATTTACCGCGGGGATATTGGCTGGCACTGGGCTTGCTTCCGCACGATGGGCGCACGGAGCCGCAATCGGCCCGCAGGCCGTGGAGACGCAGCGCTCCGTCACCAACGCAGCAGGAACCATTACCGATGTGGCCGGGATTCGTGTTGGTCACTTCACCGACCACCGTCGACCCACCGGGTGCACAGTACTGTTGCTCGATCCAGGCACTGTGGGCGGGTACGACGTGCGCGGCGGCGCGGCTGGCACACGCGGTACCGAATCGCTGAACCTCATTCATCCCTCCGAAGATTTGCAGGCGCTGTTTCTGTCCGGCGGCAGTGGTTTCGGACTCGATGTGGGAACTGGCGTGACACGCTATCTTGAAGAGCAAGGCCGCGGTGTGCATCTGGCAGGCGCAGTCGTGCCGCTAGTGGCGGGCGCGATTATTTTTGATCTCGAAATCGGGGACCAGCGCATTCGCCCCGACGCGGAAGCTGGCTACCAAGCTGCTTTGGCTGCCAGCAGTGGACCTGTGGCCGAGGGCAACGTGGGCGCAGGCGCAGGCGCATCAGTGGGCAAACTCTTCGGAATGGAGGCGGCGATGAAGACCGGCCTGGGAACGGCCAGTCTTCGCATTGGCAAAACAGATGTCGTTGTCGGCGCCCTCGTGGCCGTTAACGCCGTGGGTGACGTCTACGATCCTGCAACAGCCAAGATCATCGCTGGTGCCCGCGACCGGCAACACGGAGAGTTTCTCAATACGATTGAAAGAATCAAGCAAGGATACGGGCTGGAGTTACCGGCGCAGTCGCAAACTAATACCACAATTGCCGTTGTCGCCACCAACGCCAAGCTGGACCGTGTGCAGACAACCAAGATCGCGCAGATGGCACATGACGGAATGGCGCGAACAATCAATCCGGTGCATACGCTCTGGGATGGAGATACGATCTTTGCTGCCGCTACTGGCAAGAGCACAACGCACGTCAATCACAGCGCTCTGGGGGCCATTGCAGCCGAGGTATTAGCCACGGCCATCGTTCGCGCCGCGACTCAAGCAACAGGGATGCCGGGCCTGCCCAGTTATCGCGACATCAGAAAGCAGAGCTGATCGTTACGAAACCGCCGAAGACGGATTGTGCATTTCTCTTCGGCGATTTCGTATTTGCAACCTTGATCGAGTTCGCCGATGGAACGGCGCTGACAACTTAGTTTGCTCCGCTCTGAATGAACTCCAATAAATCCTTGGTGAATTCTATCGGGCGTTCCCAATGCAGAGCATGACCGGTTTCCACATAGGGTTTCAGAGTCGCATGGGGAATTGCCTCGATGAGCCTGTCTTGATCGGCGCGTTTGAAGATGCCGTCCTTCTCTCCCCAAAAGACCAATGTCGGAACGCGAATCTTCTTCAAATCTTGCACCGACTCCTCGGCTGAAACCGTATGCGCCAGACCATGCCAGGTCGCGGCTGGAACGCGCTGTGCTTCCGCCACCAGCGTCTCAAAGAAGATTGCCGGAACTGGGTAATAGATCGTGCTGGCTTGAAAGTCGCGCGCAAAAGTATAGCTAATGGGATCTTTCAACGATGCAAACGTCTGAAGAAGTGCGTCATCGTCAGCGCTTCGCGGAGCGCCTCGCCCGGACCCGATCAACACCAGCCTGTCCAGATGGCCGGTATCCAGTTCAGCCACTTTCAACGCAACGAAGCTTCCCAGTGAATGTCCAACGAGCGTTGCGTGCTGGATATGCAACTGATCCAGAAAGTCCAGAATGTCCGCGGCGAAATCGGTGCGGGCATAACCGCTTTCCGGGTGATCGGACAATCCGTGGCCGCGCAGCGTGATCGCATACACGCGATACTTTTGCGGAAGCAGGGGAAGCACGCGATCGTACGAATGCCAAGAATCACCTGCGCCGTGCAATAGTACGATAACCGGTCCTTGCGGATCGCCCTGCACAACATAGTTAAGCGTGATTCCTGTCTTCACATGGATCAGCAACGAAGTGAGCTCATTTGCGGATTCAGCCCTGGACTTGCTCATCAGGGTAAGAATTACGACACCAATGAATGCCGTGCGCAAAATCGCGCGGGAAAAGAAATGCCTGCGGAGTGTGTAGTTCATCGATAGACCTTTCATGCAGAGGTTGTGGGCAAGTGGAGTGCGGAATGGAGGATTCGCCAGGGATTGAATGGCTATCTAGCTGTCTGCGCGACAACAAGCATTTACGCTTTCCGCCACGACCTTGCGCTTGCCGCCAAAGCCCGCGATCCAGGAAGACAGAACGCCGCCTGCAAGAAGCGCTCCATAGATTTCCGGGAACCAGCGATACGGAAGTGGCGCGCTCAGATCGATCGAACTCCAGCCAGCCAGCAGGAGAACCACAAGTGCGCCTGCCGATGCAGCAATGTTCAACGGAGTCAACAGCCGCTCGCGAACGCTACGCACAATTCCGGCAGCGGTGACGGCCAGATAGACAGTGATAAAACCATAGGTAGCGACTGTGCCCACCCAACCGTAGATGTCAAAGGGAACAACGTGCAGCGCAATCATGGCTAGCGAAGTTGCCAGCGTAATGACAGAGGTCAGCAATACGGCTGCGTGAGGTGTGCGATTGTCTGCATGGGCGCGGCCAAAGACCTGTGGCACAAATCCGTCACGGCTCATGCTGAAGAGAGTGCGCGCTCCGGCCGTGATGCAGGCCAGCGTGCAGGCAAAAAAGCTGATGGCCGCTCCGACGGCCAGCGCGGGTGAAAGAAAAGTGAGCCCCCTCAGCTCAGCCAGCAGTTGCATTGGCGCACCAGCGCTTTGCAGTGATGCTGCCTGATCGCCGAAACCGATGTTCTCCGCATAGGTGGCGAAGATAAAGAAGATACCGGAGCCGAAAGCAGTCAGGCGAATGGCGCGGGGAATAGTCTTGCGCGGATTAACCGCCTCGGCTCCCAGCGTGGCCGCGCTTTCAAATCCAACGAAGCTGAAGATAGCCAACACCAGTCCGTTGCGCAGGCTAGAGATGCCGAGATTTTGCGGCAGAAACTGGCTCCGGTCCCAGTGCAACGCGCCAGGATGGCCAGGCCAAAGTAATAGCGTTAGGATCAGCAGCACCGATAGCGCCTCGATCCACAACATCAGCCGCGCCGAAATTTGCACGTCGCGATATGCCAGCACAGCCGAAATGCCAACAGTCAGCAGCGAGATAACGGCAGCAATCCAAACGGGCGGTTGTGCATTCGCGACAAAGAGCGAGTATGCGTAGCTGGTGACACCGCCAGTGACCGCAGCGGCGGTGCCGGTATATGCGATGAACAGCGCCCATCCGGAGATCAGGCTCGACCAACGGCCCAACACACCATGCACAAAGGCGTAGAGCGAACCTGACGAGGAACTCTCGCGTGCAAAGAGATTGATCTGATACGTGATGCAGACGATACCGGCCATGGCTAGCAGATACGCAATCCATGAACCTCGTCCACATGCTGCCAAAACGAGTGGAATCACCATAGCAGGCGTCGCTGTTGGCGCCACGCTGGCGAGTGACTGCCCGAAGGTTTCCCATTGCGATAGTTTTTCCGCCTGCAACTCGATTTGCTGCGGATCGGCAAATGCGCGTTCTTGCACCATATATAACTCCTGAAATTCGATCCGCAGCAAATGCAGTGCAAAGCAGTTTCTATGCAAGGCCGCACACTAGCGACGGATGCGCGTATGCCACGGATCGATGTGAAATAGAGGGGATCGAGAGTCGCAAGTCGGGTTTAGCTGCGACAACAGCGGATAAGGCGGCAAGCTGCGATGAGGAGGTTCATCATCTCGATGAGTTGAATTATAGGACAGATTGCGCCGTTGCGCCAGAAACTATAGCGTTCCTTATTGTGCTCGTCCGGTTTGTTGTGTAGACTTTTATTTATGAAAGTTCTTTCGCCCATCGGCGCGCGCGTCCGCTCTTGTTGTAGCCGATGTGTAGTTGCGTTTCAAGGCGGGAGAGCGCTGATCGCGCCGATGACAACCGGCCGTACACACTAGGCTAGGTCATTCATGCACGTTGCGCCGCCGCCAGCGTTCGACTGGAAGGCGGCTTTTCTTTTTCTCCAAGTGCTGTTCCATCGAGCGCAACGACGGTTGCGTGTCCGATTATGATGCGTCATCCGCACACCAAACAACAAGGAGACCATTCTTTGCCACCATCCCATCTGCAACTGATTTGGTATTCGATCCCCCAGCATTTATCGCGGACGCTTGAGGCACGGCGTTCCGCAAATCATTGTTGTCGCCACGCATTCTGACCCTACCCGTTCCCCCCCCATCCAACTTGGCGCATGACACTCCAATCGGACTGTGTCATGCCTGACAGACGCGCCCGCGAGCGCGTACAGGAGTGTGTGATGAATTACGGAAGATGGCCATTGCCGCTGCGAAGCTTTTTCGCTGTATTGCTGCTTGTTGTCGCCGCACGGTTTGTCTCGGCGCAGTATACGACCGGAACCATTCAAGGCAGCGTATTGGACGCGAGCGGCACGGCAGTAAAGAGCGCGCATATCACCTTACGCAATACCGAAACCAATCAGATCAAGCAGTTCACTACCAGCGACGATGGGGTGTATCTATTTGCAGCCGTTCCCCCCGGGGCGTACGAACTAACGGCTGAAGCAAGTGGCTTCAGTAAAGAAGTTGTGAAATTCGCCGCAAGTTCAAATAACCGCTTGACTGAAAATCTGGTTCTCAAGATCGCTTCCAGCAATACCACGGTGGTTGTTCAGGCTGGGGACACCACTGAGTTTCACACAACCGACGCCCAACTTGATACGACGCGCGTCGCCGAGGAAGTTGATGGCCTTCCGCTGCAGAGCCGCACAGTAACTTCGCTAGTGGCGTTGGAGCCGGGCGTACAACCAATGTATACCGCAGGTCGGGGTTCTCTGGTAAAAGTGGCTGGCGCACAGACAGGCCTGTTTACAGCCAACGGTGGTCGTCCGGAGTCGAGCAACATCGAGATCGATCTGATCGATGCAAACGACTGGGAGTTCGGAGGCATCGCGGTCGGCGCGGAGCCTGCTCCGGACTTTGTGGACGAGTTCAAGGTCATCACCTCGAACGCGGCCGCGGAATACGGCGTGAAATCAGGTGGCGAAGCGCTGTTTGTTACCAAGAGCGGTACCAACAACTGGCATGGTGACGCCTACAATTTTTTGCAAAACAATGCGCTCAATGCGCGCGACTATTTTGACTCCACCGGCAAGGCGACGCGCATTGACAGCAATAACTATGGCTTCGCTACTGGCGGCGCGCTGCGCCGTGACAAGACCTTCCTGTTTGGTGGGTGGGAGCAGTTGAAGGTGATCGGAGGAGGTTTCACTACTCTGGCCTATGTTCCTTCAGCGCCCGCGATTGCCACGGTGACCGATACAACCATCCAGAGTTTGATCAGCAAATATCTGCCCGCTGCGACCGGATCGACCAGCAATGCCGAGGTAGGCACGGTGAGCCAGCAGTTCGCGGCACCGACCAATTCGTATCAGTTTCTGTTGCGTGGCGACCAGAACTTCAGCAATCGCCACAGCCTGACGTTGCGCTACTTTCAGGCGACTGGCACGCAAGTGCTCACCTTCCCGGCGTTCAACACTCTCGCAGGTTTCGATTCGAATTTGCATAACGAATCGCGCAACGCCAACATCACCGATACATTTACCCTGTCGCCCACAACCAACAATCAGTTGCGGCTGGGTTATGACCGTTCGCTGGCTATGCTCCCCCCGCAGAACGGCCTTATTTCGCCACGCTTCACCATCAGCGGTTTGGTCGGCTTCGGCGCGCTGCCTTACTTTCCTCAAGGTCGCGTTTTCAATGTCTATCAGTTGAACGACATTGTCAGCCATATCGCGGGAAAGCACATTTTGAAGGTGGGCATTGACGGGCGTAATATCTCGGATGGCTCAGTCAACGCCACTAACGAAAACGGCTCTTACACTTTCGCTTCGCTGGATGCTTTTCTGCAGGGCACGCTTTCGGGATGGTCGCAAGCCTTTGGGCCTAGCGCGCGGCTCTTCGGTGCAAAGCTCTTTAGCGCCTTCGCTCAAGACGACTACAAACTCCGTCCCAATCTGACCATCAATCTTGGCTTGCGCTGGGAGTATCAGGGGGCTCTGACGGTTGGCGGCAAGAACATCTCTTTGCTCGATCCCTCTCTCAACGAAGCCATCGGATCGGCCGGTAAAGGCACTCTGGGGGCCTTCCGCGTGGGCAGCCCAGTGGTCAACGCCAACCCGGTGAATATTGCGCCACGTGTAGGCTTTGCATGGAATCCTGGCAACGGAAATCTTTCCCTGCGCGGCGGCTATGGTTTCTACTGGGATTCATTTACATTTACCGCGCTGGCGGATGCACGCAGCAATCCTCCATCCGCTTATTCCTTTGCGTTGAGCGGCTCTTCTTCTTTCACTGGTTCCAATAGTTTCGACACACTACTGGCCGGCACGGCTCCTATCGAACAGACGGCCAAATCGCAGTTGGGCTCCTACGGAAGTCTGACCAACTTTGGAAGCGTTACGACGGCGAATCGCAACCAGCGCAATCCTTACACGCAACGTTACAATCTTAGTCTGGAGTACAAACTGAGTAACTCGACGGTGGCCGAATTGGGATACGTGGGCGCCAAGGCAACGCATCTTCCCATTCTGATTCCAATCAACTCAGTTACCAATGGACCGGCCGCCGCCACCAGCGAGGCCGATGAACTGAACAGGCTTGCTGCGTTTGAAGCTGCCTTCTCTGCTGAGAACGGCACCGGCAATAACCGCTTGGACTCGCGCTTCAATCAGGTGAATTACTACACAGATGTCGCGGCATCTAGCTATAACGCGCTGCAATTCGAAGTACGCCATTCGTTGCGTTACGGGCTGAACCTCCAAGCCTCATATACTTGGTCCAAGTCGATCGACAACTCATCGTCAAATAATCCGACGCAGGATTCGAACGACAATGGTTTTGCGCAGAACGCCAGTGATCTGCATGCCGAGCGAGCCGTTTCTAATTACGACGTGCCCCATCGTGTAGTCGTGACCAGTGTTTGGAATCTTCCTATTCTCACCAGCCGTCATGACCTGCTTGACGATTTGCTGCTCAAAAATTGGTCGTGGCAGACGGTCAACAGTTGGCAATCCGGTGTGCCCGGCACAATCCTCTCCGGACCGGTCGAAGGCATCAGCGATGTGAACCTGGACGGCAACTACATTCCCAATGGTGATGACAATACTCGCGCGAATTTCAACGTGGGCGGTAAAGGCTTCAAGCTAAACAACTCGGCATCGATTCAGGAGCAGACCCAATATACCCAGCCATTGCTTGGCAACAACGGTACGTCTGGCCGTAATACTGTGCGCTTGCCAAATCTACTCGACATCGACTGGTCACTACAAAAGGAGTGGCGTCTGAGCGAGGGCGGCGTGCGCGGCTCTGGACCGTGGGGCCTGCAATTCCGCACCGAAGCTTATAACCTTTTTAACAACCCTTACCTGCGTCCGTCTACTGATAACTGGCGTACAGTTTCCAGTACTGGCTTTGGTCTGCTTAACAGCGCTGGGCCATCGCGCAGTTTGCAACTCGCGCTGAAACTTATCTGGTAGTCTTTGATCAAACAACAAATGCCCCACATCTGGCCTCCGGCAGTGCAGTTCCGGAGGCCAGATCCGTTCAAGAACTGCCGAAGCAACTCTGCCGTTAACCGAATATAAAGGATGAATCAAGCAAACCTCTCTCGATATGCGATTTTTGCAGGTCTGTGCTTACAGAAATCTTAGGTCTTGAGGATGTGTTTCGGCTGGCTGAAATAGAAAGGGTGTATCGTATGGTTGCGTTACTGATGCATATAGAAGAAAGGGGAGGGTCGATCCCGGAAATCGACAAGATGGCTACTACTCTGAGGCTTCGTGTTTTTTCTTTTGCCGCAGTTCCATCAGCATGCGCGTACACTCCGCGCATTTGAAGATGTGCAGGTCGTTGAGAGAGGCAAGGGTTACATCGCCGGGAGCTTCGACCAAACTTTTGAGAACGGCCGGATCGGGACATCCTTTGCGCTCCGGGTTGGGGTAGTGAGCAAGAACGTGCTCCTGTAGTTTCTCAAACAGAAGCGTGTCGTTGTCGTCGTCGAGGGGCGATGAATGATTCTCAGCCACGGCTTCCTTTCCAACTGCGCACAGTACTGCAACAATTAAATCTCATGAATTTCACCCTCCATTTTCTGACGAATTCTGTCGAGCGCCCTTTTGCACCGAAGACGAATGGCCGCCTCCGTAGTTCCCAGAACTGCGGCGACTTCACTCCATCGAGATCGGCTATATCTGAGTAAAAGGGCGATACGAACGTCAGGCGGTATGTCGTGCAAGATTCTATCCAAGTCTATCGCGGAATCAATCGGCGCATGAGGAGTTTGAGCGGAGCCGTTTGGCAATTCCTGGTCTGAGCCGAGATAGACCAGGCGATTGTTTGCGTTCCTCCTGCGCCTAACCTCTTGCAAGAACAAGCGTTCCAGCAATACCGCTACATCTTCATGGCTTTGCGGAGACCCAGTTTCGAGGCGGCTAACGGTCCCGTCTATGGCAATCTCCATGATTTCCGGCACCATGGAATCATCGCCCAACTGCGCGTGGGCAAAATGATGCGCATGTCGCCAGATGTTCCCGACAGCAACGTGCACGGTTCGTTCAATCCATTCCTGCTCAGGCGGGAACTTGGCGTTCCAGCATAGATCCGAGGGGGTAGGTTTTTGCATCTCGACCATCTTTCAGCAGGGATTTCCGTCATCCCGAACCAGATACCGGAAGGAGCGGATGCCGGATGGGGCACAAATCAAAGCCCAGACGTAAGCAGCAGCCGAGCTTTCCGACGTATCTCCCAAAGCAATCCCAACAAAGCATCGCAGAGATCGAACACCGCGTATTTATTTGTTGATCTTTTGTGCTTTGACCGGACTTGCGCAGATGGCTCAAGTCTTGAAGGGGAAGCCAATCTGTAATGCCGAACAAATGCGAGTAACCACGCATACCAAGGCCGCGCGCGGATTGTAATCGCATTATATGTCCAAACGCGCGGTTTGCAAAAAAGTTGCGCATCTGTGTTCGTTTTTCCTCTTCTCGACAGCTTTATATGTAGAGGAGTTCTCCGCATCTCCATTCCCCGAGGTGCCCGATGAAAGCTGCGCAAAATCAGAGTGCTGTCAATATGTGGAGCGAAGAGGCCAAGGCCATGGCCATTCAAGCCCGCGTATTGTCAGGAGAAAAGCTCGGTCAACTCGTTTGCCGACTGCAACGACACAGCGGACGGTCCAGAGAATCCTGCTGGCGGTTTGTTTTGCAGATGGGTTTGAAGATTCGCGACGAGCACCGGCGCTGGACTGATGATGAACTCGACACGTTGCGCGAACACATTGCCACCCATTCGGTCGCGGAAACGGCTAAGGTGTTGGGGCGAAGCGTGAAGTCAGTTCGCTGTGCGCTACAGCGAAACGAATTGAAGGTCCGTGAGATTCGCTGCGATTGGATGTCGATCGAATCGCTGGCAAGGATACTGCATGTGCGAAAGACAGAGATTCAATCCTGGATCGAGAAAGGGTGGCTGGAGGCAACGGTTCGCGTTCATGGCAAGCGATCCAGTTACGCTATTACACCGGAGGCATTTCGCTCTCTCTACTCGCACCATCTCAACGATCTGCTCACGCAGAAAAGGATTCCCAACGTAGCACTGTTCGAGGCCTTCTACAACTACTGCTTTGTGCCCAAGCACACGATCGGCTCGCAACTTCTCACTGTTCGCCGCGACAAACGAGAACGAGAAGCCTATGAAGCAAGCCAGACGGAAGACGGCGAATTTGATGAGGATGACGCAGAGTGAAGAACTCCATACAGTTGGACAAGGTATGTCTGGGGAAGCTTCGGAAACCGTCTTGCATTCATGCCACAGGGTCCATACCGCGATCTTCTCGGATGGCATCAAGCCACAACTGCATGGTCAGATCTTCTCTCTTGGGAACACCGAGCTGCCAGCGCAATTCCGTCGTGTATCGTTCCTGAAGGATGTCGAGGTCGAAAGGAATGCTACGCGCCAGGAAACGCACGTCGTCACGATCTTTCTGGCTGTTTCTTTCGAGTTTTGATAGAGCCAGGTCATAGGGATCGAGAGCCATCAGATGGAGGTTGCGATAAGCGCCGGGGAACATTTCGACGAGACGATCCTCGTAGCTCTCCGGGATGGCGGCAACGGCGACACGGTCAAGGTATATACGGTATTTCTGATGCAGCGGCCCGCCGCGTATTCCAAGTTCCATCATTATCTCAGCGGCGGCGCGTGGCGCAAGCTCGACGACATCGACATCCGCCGTGGGCCGCTCCATCCCGTAAAGAAATGTGACAACGAAACCGCCAATGCAGTCGAGGCGCACGGTCGTATCGACTGCCTCATCCAACTCCTTGAAGAAGGAGTTCCACGGTTCCGGCGGGCGGTTAGAGGACGACATGATTGAGTTGCTCCACGGTAAGGTCTGTCAGCAGATTCCAGTGTTCGGCCGACTTCGGTCGATGCTCGCGCAGCCAAGCCCGCTCGGCGCGTGTCATCGATTCTCTGCATAGAGTATCTTCTTTCACCAAGCGCGAGGGCTCCAACTTGGCGACGTGGGTGGCCAACTCCTCTTCCAACTGGGAGCGGCCTTCTCTCGCGGCGGCCTGCCGCGCCAGCTCGACTACAAACCCCAGCCGGTTCTGGCGATCCCGCAACTTTGCATTCGCGGTCAGCCAATCCCAGTTCAGATGCGGGTAGGCCAGTGGTAGCCATGCCAGCGCCTCTGTAACCCGCGAGTCCAGATCGTCCGAGTCCAGCGCCTCCATCAGCACTTCCACCGGATTCAATCGGGCTGAACTGCGCAGATAGGCAAAGCCCGGATAGCCCAGACTGCCCAACATCGACTGGAAGAAACCGGCCTCGCGCGTGCGTACCCGGTACTCCGTGAGCGGCAGCGCCGTGGCCGGAACCTCCAAAACCTCCACCGCTTTTGAGGCAAGTTCTGAGGAGACAGCCCGCTCACCCCGCTCGACCATCGACAAATAGGCCTGGGTCACGCCGAGTCGCGCAGCGGCTTGGGCTTGCGTCCAGGCGGACGCCTTGCGGGCGTTTTTGAGTTCGTCTCCGGTCACGTAATCAATATAACACGGCTTGTTATATCGAGGCGATAGTCCTGAGATGATAGCAAGATCACTGTCTTTATCTGTTTGTAAATACAGAAGATATAGATAAATTGTACACCGATTGAAGATCATACTCTGTTCGATCCCTTTTTCCCGTTGCACCACCAGTGGACTGCCTGAATGTTCTCCGGGTGGTCGTCTCGCCATGCTCCTCCCATGCCCCTAGGTTGGATATGGTCGGGCACGATGTCACCATAATCAGTGAACGCTTCGTTACAGAGGGGGCACTTGCCACGTTGGGCGGCAATCTTCCGGTCGAGGAGTTTTCGCATTTCACTGTTGGAGCGGAGTTCCCGGTATCCCCTGGGGTGATGAGGGTCTTCAATGCGCCGTACGCCCATCTGGCGCTGGCGTCTTTCTCGCGGAATTGTCTCTCTGCCGCAGCAGAAGAGAGATCGGTGAAGTGGACACAGCTGATTGCGGCGGAGTCTCATGGCTTTTCTCCAAATTTGGATTTGGTGCAGTGGTGGGAAGGGACTGGCAGGAAACGAAATCGCCTGCATCAGCAGCCGGTAACCTTTGAGAAGCCCTTTTCTCGGAGGTCAGATGCCCAGCCCGTCGGCAGCGTTACGGTGCCGCTTCGCTGTCAGGACCCTTGCCCCGACCTTCATCGCCTCAGCTCTCAATCCAAATGTCTTGGGAATACGTAAGCATCCAAAGCCGTCGCCCCAGGCCAATTCAGAGCGCAATTTATCTGTAGATTTTCCTACAGAAAATAATTGTTGACATTTGGAGAGCGATGGTTAATTATCTGTACATCGCCCTACTGAGGTTTTATGCGGCAACTATCCCAGGTGTGCACAATTCAATCCGGCTATACGGTTCGCGGGCGGCTCGACCCTGCGGAGCATGGAAATGTGCTGGCGCTTCAACTTCGGGACATCGCGCCAAATGGTTCTGTCGCTTCCGGTAATTTGACGCGCATGCAGCTCGATCCAGTGCCGGGCAAGTATCTGCTGTGCCGTGGAGATGTGCTCTTTCGTTCCCGTGGCGAGCGTACCACTGCCGCCGTTATTGATGTCTCGTTCGAAGATCCGGCGCTGGCGGTTTTGCCGCTCATGATTCTTCGGCCCAACCCGCAACTGCTCTCGGGAGCCTATTTGGCCTGGGTCATCAATCAGGAGCCGGCTCAGCGCCACTTTGAGGAAGAAGCCCAGGGCACAAGCCTGCGTATGGTTTCGCGGGCAACCCTTGAAAAGTTGCAAATTGCTGTCCCTGACCTCGAAACGCAACAAAGAATCTTGCAGGTCGATGCGCTGGCTGAGCGGGAGCGCGAACTCGCCCAGCGGCTTACCTTGAAGCACTATGAGTTGATTCACCGGATACTGGTCGAGCGTGCCCAAGAGCACACCACGGCCAGCGGAATGGAAAGGATGCCCCAATGAACGATCAAATCACGCAAAGTCAGGTCAACCAGGCAGCATGGGCGGCATGTGACACATTCCGTGGAGCCGTGGACCCAGCGCAGTACAAGGACTACATCCTTGTCATGCTCTTCCTCAAGTACATCTCCGACCTCTGGAACGACCACGTCGAGAAATGCCGCAAGCAGTACGGCAAGGATGATGTGCGCATTCGCCGCCGTCTGGAGCGCGAGCGCTTCATCCTGCCTGAAGGCAGTAGCTTCTATGACCTCTACGAGCAGCGCAGCGAGGCCAATATCGGCGAACTGATCAACGTCGCTCTTGAAAAGATTGAAGACACCAACCGCGCCAAGCTCGAAGGCGTCTTCCGCAACATCGACTTCAACTCCGAATCGAATCTGGGCCGCGTCAAGGATCGCAATCGCCGCCTCAAGAACATGCTCGAAGACTTCAATAAGCCCGCGCTCGACCTCAGCCCCGCCCGCGTCAATGAGGACGTCATCGGCGAGTGCTACATCTATCTGATCTCGCGCTTTGCCTCAGACGCAGGCAAAAAGGCTGGTGAATTCTATACGCCTGCCGCCGTATCGCGGCTGCTGGCGCAGTTGGCTGGTCCCGTTTCCGGCAATACCATCTGCGATCCGGCCTGTGGTTCTGGCTCTTTGCTCATTCGCGCCGCCGAAGAGGTCGGATCAGACAACTACGCGCTCTACGGCCAGGAGGTCAATGGCGCAACCTGGGCCTTGGCCCGCATGAATATGTTCCTCCACTCCAAGGATGCGGCCCGCATCGAGTGGTGCGACACCCTCAACAGCCCGACGCTGATTGAAAACGATCAGCTGATCAAGTTCGATGTCGTTGTCGCCAATCCCCCTTTCTCGCTCGACAAGTGGGGCGCGGAACATGCAGGTGCTGACAAGTACAAGCGATTCTGGCGCGGCATTCCGCCCAAGTCCAAGGGCGACTATGGATTCATCTCGCACATGATTGAGATTGCGCGTCCCCGCAGCGGTCGCGTCGCCGTCATCGTTCCCCATGGCGTTCTCTTCCGTGGCGGCAGCGAAGGAAAAATCCGTCAGGCGCTCATAGAAGAGAACCTGCTTGATGCCGTCGTTGGCCTGCCCGCCAATCTCTTTACGACGACCGGTATTCCCGTTGCGATTCTGGTCTTTGACCGCTCCCGCGAGCAGGGCGGCGCAAACGAAGCGCGCAAAGACATTCTCTTCATCGACGCCAGTAAAGAGTTCACGCCCAGCAAGACGCAGAGCCTGATGACCGACGAGCACATCCAGAAGGTGCTCGACACCTACCGCAGCCGCGCCGAACTTGACAAGTACTCACACCGCGCCACGCCGGAAGAGATCACGGAGAACGAGTACAACCTCAACATCCCCCGTTACGTGGACACCTTCGAACCGGAAGAGGAGATCGACGTAGCCGCGCTGCAGAAGGAAATCAACCGCCTAGAAGGCGAACTCGTCCAGGTGCGGGGCCGCATGGCCGAATACCTCAAGGAGCTGGGTGTTCATGTCGAACGGTGAAGGGATCTATGAGTGGGCAACATGTAAGTATTTCTTACAAGTTGTATCGGCCGATGCAGTTGTTGCACACAATGCAACAACTGGACTGATGGGCATGAACTCTTGGGTTGGCTCAGCAGCGAGGGCTTGGAAGACTGCCTTCGATCGCAATGAGAGTTTTGATGCCCAACGCAAGAAGCAGCTTGCCGATGGTGAACAGAGCAACATTGTGGAGTTGGAGAAGATTGCAAACGAGATAAACAGGCCATCGGAGAGAGGGTTTAATGACTAGAGGGTGGAGAAAATGGTCTATCGGTTCTGTAGGAGAAGTGGTAACAGGGACTACACCATCCGCTTCTAATTCTGATTTCTATGGCGGAAATATTCCGTTTGTATCTCCTGGCGATCTTGGGAAATCTGTGCATATTGAGAAATCCGAAAGGACTTTGACTCAAGCTGGTCTTAATAGCGCAAAGCCTGTACCAAAAGGTACGATCCTATACACATGTATTGGTGCAACTATTGGCAAATCAGGTATTGCCGCTAAACTGCTAGCAACCAATCAACAGATAAATGCGATAGTCTGCAATCCAGAGGTGGCCGACAACTATTTTGTATATTACCAACTGTCTTTGAAAACGGGCCAAATCAGAAACCTTTCTTGTTCTCAAGCTATCCCAATCGTTAATAAAAGCACTCTAGAGGAATTTCCTCTTTTACTTCCGATGATGCGTGAGCAACGGGAAATCGCATCCATTCTACGGACTTGGGATGAGGCAATCGAAAGGGCGAAGCAGATTCAAAGCATCAAAGAGAAGATTTACTCATGGCTGACAGAGAAGCTTCTTGTTGCTCCAACACTAAAGGGCATTACAGAGAACAAAAAGGCGGCAAAGCCCCTTTCTGAATTTACGGATGAGATTATCAGACGCAATACTGCAAACACTTTTGGGCGTGAATTGGTGATGGGAGTGAGCAACACCAAAGGAATTGTTCCGATGCGAGAGCAAACCATCGCAGAAGATCTTTCGCGTTACAAAATCCTCCCGCCAAGATCGTTTGCCTATAATCCGATGCGTATCAATGTTGGCTCAATAGCCATGTCTCGTCTGGGTTCTGATGTCCTTGCCAGTCCTGACTATGTCCTCTTTGCGTGCAAGGAAGGTGTGCTCGATCCTGACTACTTCGATCACCTCTGCAACACGCATTGGTGGAGTCATCACATCACAGAATCTGGAACAGGCAGCGTGCGTCAACGAATTTACTACGATGACCTAGCAGCTTTGCGCATTGTGATTCCACCCTTTGAGCAGCAAAAGAGAATTGCGAATTGCCTGAATCAGGCAAAACGCGAAATCGAATTGATTGAAGCCCAAATCGCTACACTCGAAAAGCAAAAGCGAGGCCTCATGCAAAAACTCTTAACCGGTGAATGGCGGGTGAAGCTGTAAATAGATTCAATGATCGAGGAAAGCAAATGATCTTTGACGCTGCCGAGAAGTTTCAATCCCAGATTCCTGCGATGCAGATGCTGGTTGCCTTGGGCTACGAGCCGCTGAGTCAAGCAGAGTCGCTGCGCCTGCGCGGCGGGCGGCTTCGCTCCGTGGTGCTGGACGATGTGCTGGCCGATCAGTTGTTGAAGATCAATCGCTACACCTACAAGGGTCGGGAGTACGGTTTCGATCTTGAAGACGCGCACGAGGCCATGCGCCGCCTGAAGCCGACGCCGGACCGCATCAAGGGCCTGATCGCCACCAATCAGGAGATCTACGATTCGCTGATTCTTGGAACGACGATTACCAAGACCATCGACGGCGACAGCAAGAGCTTTTCCTTTCGCTACATTGACTGGGAGAATCCGCAGAACAATCAGTTCCATGTTGCCGCCGAGGTCTCCATCGAGCGCACCGGCACCACGCAGACTAAGCGTTGCGACATTGTGGGCTTTGTGAACGGCATCCCCTTTCTGGTGATCGAGAACAAGCGCCCGACTGAGACGCTGAAGAAGGCGACCAGCCAACTGATCGGCTACCAGAGCGACGATAATATTCCGCATCTCTTCCACTTTGCCCAGGTGCTTGTGACGATGAACCGGCAAGATGCTCGCTACGCCACGGTGGGCACGCCGGCGAAGTTCTGGCAGGGCTGGCGCGACGCCGAAGACAAGGACGAGGCCGTCTCCGCCTGTGCGAATCGCTCTCTGACCGCCGAGGAGATGAGCAGCGTCTTCAGTGGCGACTTTGCCGCCGCCCGTCCGTTCTTTGAAGCGATGGTGGCCGAGGGCGAGCGTAGCGTGACGGAGCAGGACCGGACCCTATACGCGCTCTGCCGCCCGGAGCGTTTGCTCGATCTGGTGCGCCGCTTCAACATCTTCGACGGCGGAGTACGCAAGATTGCCCGCCGCCAGCAGTATTTCGGTATCCTCAGAGCCGTCGAGCGCGTGAAGCAATACGACATGGAAGGCCGACGCAAGGGCGGCGTGATCTGGCATACGCAGGGTTCGGGCAAATCGCTGACGATGGTAATGCTTGGAAAGGCGCTGGCGCTGGACCGCGAGATTGCCAACCCACGCATCGTGATTGTGACCGACCGCGACGATCTGGATAAGCAAATCAAGAACACCTTCAAAGCCTGCGAGCTAGAGCCGGTGCGGGCAACCAGCGGCTCACATCTGCTGCAGTTGATCCAGAACAAGACGCCTCTGATCACCGCCATCGTGAACAAGTTCGATACGGCTCTGCGCTCCGCGCAGTACTCTGACCCGGACACCAACATCTTTGTGCTAGTGGACGAAAGCCATCGCACCCAGGCTGGCAAACACGGCGGACACAGCCAGTTTGCCATGAAAATGCGCCGGTTGCTGCCCATGGCCTGCTACCTGGGCTTTACGGGTACGCCTCTTTTGAAGGGGGAGAGGAAGACACTGGTCAGCTTTGGGGGCCTGATTCATGCCTACAAGATCGACGAGGCAGTGGCAGATGAAGCGGTGGTCCCTTTGCTCTACGAAGGGCGAATGGTAGAGCAAAAAATCAGTGCCGACGCCATCGACAAGTGGTTTGAGAAGATCAGCCAAGGACTGACTGACCAGCAAAAAGCCGATCTGAAGCGGAAGTTTTCCCGCATCAGTGCGCTGTCGAAGACGACGCAGGCCATTCGTGCCAAAGCCTTCGACATCTCTGAGCATTACAGAATGCACTGGCAGGGTACGCCTTTCAAGGCGCAACTGGTAGCGCCGTCGAAAGCCGCTGCCGTGCGCTTTAAAGAAGTGCTGGACGAGATTGGCCATGTGACGAGCGAGATCATCATCTCTCCGCCCGATGACAACGAGGGCAATGAAGAGGTTGACAGAGAATCAAAAGATCTGGTCCGCAAGTTCTGGGAACAGACGATGAAGCGCTACAAGAGTGAGGACGAGTACAACAGGGAGGTTATTGATGCCTTCAAGGGATCGGGTGATCCCGAGATTCTGATCGTCGTCTCGAAGCTGCTGACGGGATTCGACGCTCCGCGCAATACGGTGCTCTATGTGTGCAAGCCGCTGCGCGAGCATAATCTGCTGCAGGCGATTGCCCGCGTGAACCGCCTCTATGAAGAAAATGGCGAAGAAAAGCAATTCGGCTTCATTCTGGATTACGAAGGGTTGCTTGGAGAACTGGATAGCGCATTGACAGAGTACAGCGCATTCGAAGAGTATGACGGCGACGACATCGACGGGACCGTGCATGACGTACGTGGCGAGATTCGCAAGCTGCGCGGTCTGCACGATCAACTGCTCGATCTATTCAAGTCCATCAAGAACAAGAAGGACATGGAGCAATATGAGCAGTTCCTCGCCGACGAGCCAACGCGCCATGACTTCTATTCGCGTCTGCGCGCCTTCAGCCACTGTTTGCATATCGCGCTTTCATCGGACAAGCTGCTGGATATTTACTCGGATGCAGATGTAGACCGCATGAAGCGAGACTGGAAGCAGTTTACCGAGTTGAAGCGATCTGTGCAGATTCGCTATCAAGAGACGGTGGACCTGAAGGAATTCGAACCAAAGATTCAGAAACTCCTGGACGATCACGTTGTTGCTATGCCTGCGGAAGTTGTCGTCGAGTTGGTGAATATCAACGATCCGAATGCTCTTGAGGCGGTGGTGAAGGAAGCAGGCGTCTCGCCCGCATCAAAGGCAGACAGAATCGCCAGTGCCACACGCAAGGTGATCCACGAGAAGATGGAAGCAGACCCCAGCTTTTACAAACGATTCTCTGAACTACTCAACGACACAATTCGTGATTACCGGGAAAAGAGAATTTCCGAAAAGGACTATCTGAAGCAGGTCATCGATCTTGCTGCTAAGGTTGCGCACAAGGATCGCGGCCATGATGTTCCTGAACCTATCCGAGGTAATGAAGATGGTCAGGCTTTCTACGGCATTCTCGACGGCGTACTTGTTGATTCCGACGGAAAGCCAGTTGATAAGGACGTGATCGCGCAGATTGCGTTGACCATCGTAGAGATCATCAAAGAGCACCGCATCGTGGATGTCTGGCGGAACGATGTAGCCCAGAACAACATGCGCAATGCCGTGGATGATTATTTTTTCGATGTTCTGCGCGACCAGAAGCAGATAAGTTTGCCCGTCGAGAAGATGGATGACATAGACGAGCAGATTATGAATCTGGCTCGCGCGAGGTTTCCGGGATGAAGCCTGAGCAATACAACACTGAATACGGATGTTTCTCGTTCAACTACACAGTAATTCGTAGAGAGCGAAAGACCCTGGAAATTGCAGTCGAGCCGGATTCAACTGTCAGAGTGGCCGCGCCGCAATCGGCTAGTCCAGAGCGTATAGCTCAAAAAGTCAAGAGGCGGGCATCTTGGGTACTCCAGCAGCAGAGATACTTTGAGCAATTCACACCTCGCACACCAGAGCGTTGCTATCTCTCTGGAGAAACGCATCTATACCTCGGTCGGCAGTATCGACTGAAAGTAATAAAAGCTGCAAGCGTTTCCGTGAAGCTCTTGCGCGGCTACATTGTCGTTCAGACTGCAAGGCCAGAAGAGTCCGCTGAAACGAAGAGGATGGTTGAGTTGTGGTACGCCCAAAAAGCAAGAGCGCGCTTTCAGGAAAGAATTGAAGTATGTATACAACGCTTCCCTCGGCCAAATTCGATGATGCCAAGTGGAGTGACGATACGCACGATGCAAAAGAGGTGGGGATCGATGTCGCAAGGGCGAAGGCTCATGTTAAATCAGCGCCTTATTCAAGCTCCTGTCGATTCGATTGACTACGTGATTACGCATGAGCTGTGCCATCTCTTGGAGAGCGACCACAGCCCTAGATTCTTCAGACTTCTAAAGCGAGTAATGAGCGACTGGGAGCAAAGAAAACAGAAGCTGGAGATGTTCTTGTCGTAGCCTTGTTGGCGGGTAGGCGATCAAAAGAGCGAAGAGATAGACAAGCCGAGGCACTGGTCGAGAATGTACTGCTCGATGCTTCGCATGGTACTGGACTGCGATAGGCTATGCCTCAAGCTATTTTCAGGCCACTCTCAAGTGTGAACCGCGCCGTACTTCCGCTCCAGGCACCTGTTCATTACGCATCGCAGCCGCTTTGATCTCATCTGCGTCAGTGCGGATTTCCTGAACTGATAATTCTAGGGCCTTCGCGAGTTCATCCGGCAGAAGCGATACGACTGTCTCCCAGACAACTCCATCGATCCGCGCCTCGATCCTGCAATAGGACTTAGGCACTGCAGCCTCGTCGGTAATTCTCACCGAATCCTGGCTGTTCTTCTGCGCACGCAACGTAAATTGGTAGCCCTCGATCCTTTTGAGATCCCGGCTGAGCAAGTAGTAGAGCACCATGTTCTTGGTTCGCTCCACCTTGACGGCTGTGGCCCGAGCTCGGTCAGTAAGCCGCGCGGACTCGCTCCGGCAATACTGTTCTCGATACTCCATAATGCGTATAAAGCGGCCGATCCGGTCCACCTTTTCACCGTGGGCCGAACAGAATTGCTGGAAACGGGCAACGATCTCCTCGGCAGGTTCGCCGCCCTGTGCAGTTTGCTCCTCGATCTCATCGAGAAGACCGTCCAGTTCTGCGTCGATCTCAAAAAGCGAATTCGTTTCTGCGATAGTTGCCATAAACTTCTCCTTGACTGGAGTTGTGTTGTGCCAGCAGCATCAGGCGGCAATTCGCTCCTGAACGGCGATGGCTCTGGCCGCTTGGTAGGCGAGCGCATCGGCACGGGACTGGATGGGATGGCCGCTGTGGCCTCTGATCCATCGCCAGCGAATTGTTCGCGATTCGTTAAGATGGAGCAGTTCGCGCCAGAGTTTTTGGTGCTGCAATTCAAAGCCACGGCTGTTGCGCCAACCAAACCGCTGCCAACGAAAGACTAGGAACCGCATTCCGTCGACCAGCAATTCTGAGTCAGAGCGCAGTTCGATTCGCGCACCGGTTGGTGTCAGGCGCAGGGCCTCGACTGCGGCGCGCAGTTCCATTTCGGAGGCGGTGGACCACGGAACCGAACCAGCGATCTCCTGCCGCTTTGTCCCGTGAAGCACGATAGCTGCCCAGCCGGCAGGGCCGGGGTTACCGAGGGCCGAGCCATCGGTAAAGATGAAGAATTGGTTGTTCATGGGAATGCTCCGTCGCGCGTCATTACCAATAAGCTGCGCATTAGCTACGCCGCTTGCATGGGGATAACGCAGCCGAATGGCGCATGGCGACTGCCAGTGGAGGCCCAGAGCACGGGATAGTCTGGAGCGTCGTCGGGAAACGTCCCGTAGAGGTCGGTCAGAAAGACCAGAGTCTGCGGCCTGGTCCCATGCTCTTCCAGCCAATCGAAGCATGGAGCGAAGTCGGTGCCTCCGCCGCCAACAGGATTAAGATGAACTTGCTCTCCGGCTTGATAGGTTTCAACTTTGTGAACCTCGGTGTCGAAGTACAGAATGTGAACGCACTGAGGCCGCTGACCTTCGAGGATCGAGCAAACCTCAGCCTCAAAGAGGCGCAACAGCCGGCCATTCACCGAGCCTGAGCAATCGACGGCGATGGCAATCTCACCGACGCCCTCACGCACGACACCAGGGAGATAGAGCCCGTTCCAGATGTGGCGGCGGTTGGGCCGCATCCAACTCGAATCGGCAGGGATGGTATCGGACCAGAGCCGATGCAACAGTTCGCGCCAGTCCACCGTCGCCTCCGCGGCTCCTTCAAGAGTGCGGGCCAGACCCGCGGGAGTCTTGCCAGCTTGTTTTGAGAGCGTGACCGCCTGGTTGACGGCAACACTCCACTCTCGTGCCTGCTCTTCCGCACTCGGCGTCTCTTCGTCCGGCAAAGGTGCATCAAGAACCTGGCCGATGCCACCTTCCGTCTCTGGCGCAGTTGGCTCATCCGTGCTGCCTTGCTTTTCCGGCGTTTCGCCCGCGCCAGTTCCGGCATCGGCATCTGAACTGTTCCGGCCGCCAGACTGTGGCTGTGCTTCTGAATCGCGCAGGTTGTAAATCTGTTCGGCGCTCATGCCCCGGAAGCGGTGATCGACAAGAACGCCGTCCGGCAGACTGAGGCCCGCATCGAGCAGCAGCGGATTGATGGCGTAGTCGCACGCCTCATTCCACCGCCTGAGATCGCGCCCAGAGCGCCGTACGTGATGCTGGAGCGCAGGGTGCATGACCTCGTGGGCCAGCACCCCGGCCAGCGTTGCCGAGTTCAGAGTATCGACGAACTCAGGGTTGTAGTAGAGCGACACGCCGTCAGTCGCCATAGTCGGAATCGACCGCTGTTCACGCCCCTTCAATCGAAACAGAAGCGAGCCGAAGAACGGATGATCGAGCAATAAAGTAGTGCGCGCCTTCTGAATGCGAATGGATGCTGGTGTCTCGTGTCTCATGCCGCCGCAGGCACCTCCATGTACGCCGACATACGGGAGAGAATGTCATCTACCGTTGGAGCATCTGGTGCCTCCTCCGGCACGCTGGCTTCACGATCACGCAGAACGCTGTCGATCTCGGCAACAATCTCCGCGGCGTCGTTTGCCGTAGCCACGCGCAGCAAGTCGTGCTTCTTGAGGTCCAGCGCCGTAAAGCCACACAGCCGTTGCCTGATCTGTTCTGCGAAACGGTTCAGGTCGGTGTCACCATTGACGTTCAGGCGAGGCAGCAACTCAACCAGGTCGAAGACATTCGTGACCATCGTCGCGTGGAAGCGGGACTCCGGCTCGTTCAAGCGGTCCACCATGTGCGAGACCACGTCCCTGAGCCGCTTCCACAAATCCTCGGTCCCGCGTGTCAAGGATTCGCGAACATTGGCGTCGATCTCGCGGGCGACGCGCGCCTGCTCCTCGGCCGACATTTGCACGCGAAAGTCATTGCCGGTCGGAATAGGCAAAATCTCCAGCTTCACGCCGAACTTCTTGCGCAGCTTGTCGGCGGCAGGATAGTCTTCCTCTCGAAACAGGCCGTTCAACTCTGGGCGCACCCGCTCGATGTACTGCGGATAGACCTGAAGAAAGCTCTCGACGCCCTGCTCGAAGCTGGCCTCGAACTCGCGCATACGGGCCGTCAAGTCGAAGTAGAGGTTCGACGGCAGCAGGCGGAATCCCTCATCGGACCACGGTAACGTGATCTTGTAGAAGTACTGCCGAACCTGCCCAGCCAGTGTGCGCAGTTCATCAAGTTTGTCGGCACCGCGTAGCAGTTGCTTGTTGTATCGGCCCGCGCCCTGGTGCGCTCCGTGCTGATCAGCGACGTCGCGGCTGATCTTGCGGTCGTGTTTGATGGCCGTCCAAATGCTGATGTGGACGGCGGCGAGCATGGCTCGTTCAGTAATCATCGAATGGCCTCCTGTTGCACGCCAAAGCGAATGAACTCCGGCGTGTGGGTGATGGCGGTGTCCCGCGCCGCCGCATCGCGCATCGCCATGACGCGCATTTCGGTCGGCATACGGTCCAGATACTTCAGTCCTCTGGCCACCGAGTTGTCAGTCATGGCCCGGCCCAGCGCCGTGGCGATGGCGATCTGCGCCGATGTCTCCGCCGGAAGCGGCGCCGTCTCCGGGTTGAGCAGAATCTCATCGATCGACGGCAACTGCCGGAAGAGCCGCAAAAATGCAATCAACTCCGCTGCAGCCGCCGAACCAACTGTGCCATCGAGCAACTGCGCCTCGAATTCGCTTGCGCCTGACAGGAACGTGGTCTTCTGCCGGTTCGCAATGCCGCGCAGAACATTGGAGGCCATCTCCCAGGAGCGGGGAGTGGGCCAGGCATTGGCATCCGAGGTGGCATCGGCGGTATGCAGCAGGTCTGGCTTGAAGCGCAGAAACGCGATGATCTCCGGCCGTACTCCGGCCCCCACTGCCCATTTGCACCAGTCGTTGAGATCGGCTTCGAGTTCGAGATGGACAAAGCGATTCCGCAGCGGACGCGGCATCGAGAAGTGCACTCCCCGCTCGGAGGCCGGATTGCCAGCGGCGATGACCACCCAGCCGTCTGGCAACACATACTCTCCCAGCTTGCGGTCGAGCACGAGTTGATAGCAGCCGGCCTGCGTCATCTGCGGAGCCGACGTCAGTTCATCGAGAAACAGAATGCCTTTCCCGGCAGTGGGGAGAAACTTGGGTGGCACCCACTCGGTCTGGTCCTCTTTGATGCGCGGTAGCCCGCGCAGATCGACCGGATCAAGTTGCACGGCGCGAACGTCCAGAAAATCAAAGTCGAGATCGTCCGCAACCTGGGCAACGATCTGCGACTTGCCGACGCCGCACGCGCCCCAGATATGCAGAGGCACACGTTCGCCGATCAGCGCATGAAGCGCCTCGTACAGCTTGGATGGTTTCATTCGGATACACCTCAGGCGAAATACTGGTTCAGGTGTGAAGAATGGCCGGTTGGCCATCTATTCGAGGATGCGTTGGATTGCCGTGCTGGCCGCTTTGTGGCGGAACAGCGACGACGATATAAACTGATCTCTGAATGAATTCATCAAGGGATCAGCAAATCGAGACGCTTCAGGCGGCGCTCAAGGCGGCCCGTGAGAACGAGAACCGGTGGATGGAAATCTCCGCCGAGTTCTCCACTGATCCTGATCGGATGGAGCAGTGGTCCAGCACCGCCAAACTCAGGCGGCTCGAAGTCGAGCGGATCGAAGCGCTTTTGGCCGGTGCGGCGGAACCTTGCGGCTTGGCGCAACCGGTGCGCAGTGAGACGATCGAAGCGAAAAACAGAATGGGAGAGACGGCATGAACGAAGCGGAAATGAAAGCAGAGTTGGAGCGCCTGCGGGCAGAAAACGCGAAGCTCAAGAGCAGGGATTCAGCAGGGTTGAGTCTCAAGGTCAGCGAGAAAGGTGCCGTATCCCTCTACGGAATGGGGCGTTTCCCCGTCACCCTCTACAAGGAACAATGGCTCCGCATTCTTGCCAGCGCTCCGGAGATCGAGACGTTCATCCGGGAAAACGACAGCAAACTCAAGACCAAGGAGTAGCAACGTACATAACAAGCTTCTGAGACGCACCTCAATGGGCACGGTGATTAGCATCATTCCAAAAGCCCTCCAATCTGCATTGGCGTTTCCCCGGATGGATTTTGCGATGATTCAATATATGCTCAGAAATCATACTGAACAACTGAATCCGACTATTCGCAATCATCGACTCTCTACGCTCTCTAGCCCGAAGAGATTTGGTCGTTGTCGTCTTAAATCCGCTACTCTCTTTGCAGGCTCTGGCACATCCAGCCGCAACTAATCTTTGAAATTGTGTTCATATATCCAACGATGGTCCATCACATCGCAGCACCATGACAGAATCTTCGGAGGGAGAATGCAATACGCAATATTACGTACAGCAACCATAGTGTTGGCCTTGGCATCGCTTGTCGCAGGCGGCATAAACGGCACGGCGCAGAAAGCTGCGTTTGTGTCTGGTATGAATGTCGTCAACCCCATGCGGGCTGCCTTAGCAGATCAGGATGCGCTCATTGCCCAACTCAAGGCGGCGAATGTTCAAGTCATTCGCGTTTGGCTCACTCCTGATGACAAGGACATTGATTTTGCCAAGCGTGTTAGTGCTCAAGGAATCAAGATCGAGCTCGGTCTCAGTCCGCAATTTCCGGCAAACACTCCCACGCGACCTTATCAGCCGAAGGAGTTTCCAGATATGTGGAGCGGCCATCCTCTGTCGAGCGCCGATCCTGAACTTTCTCGCGCTTACTTTCAGTCGATGATTGACAAACTGGAAGCCAACGGGATCGTTCTTGCAGGGCTGGAGCTGGGCAACGAGATCAATTGGGCTCCCTTCAATGCCGAGTTTCCCCTTCCTGGCGAGGGCAAGAACTTCGGCATCAACGATCTCTATCGCGATCCGGAGGGCAAGCAAATTGCAGCGGGATTTCTGCAATACGTGAAGATCATGGCTGCGTTGAAGGATGTGCGCGATCATTCCAAACTCAACCAGCACACACCTCTCATCTCCGCTGGGCTTGCCGATGACGGGCCCGAAGGGCCGTGGCCGGGAGCCAGGAGCGATGGTGTCAGTATCAATGCGACACTCTGGTTTCTGCGCGCCAATGGACTCGACAAGCTGGTGGATTACTACGGCATTCACACCTATCCGTGGGACAAGACCGCAGCGGGCCGTAAATCGCGGCTGGAGAAATATGCTGTCGGTGAATGCCAGCCGCCGGGGTCGAGTTCCGGCAAACCGTGCTGGATCACGGAGTGGGGCATCGCCAACAAAGACCTCTCCTGTCCGCTGGATGACACCGCACGAGCAGCGGTGGTGGCAGATGTGATGAATGACTTCAGAGAGCTTGCGAAACAGGAACGCTTGGCGGGGGCCATGTATTTTGCATGGAACTCAGACCCGTGGGCAAAGCAACCGAATGCCGATAGCGTCTACCGCTGCGGCGCGTTGACCGAAGGCGGCAAGCAGGCGTTGAAGCCTTGAAGACCGTGACGCAAAGTACTCCGCGAAGAAAGAACGACTCAACCACAGACAGCGACAGGAAGGAATTTTCATGCTCAAAAAAGCCCTGCACGGATATATCTTCGTGGCTCTACTGCTCGCGTCGCATTTACGCATGGCGACTGCTCAAACAGTGCACATAGCAGCTACGCCTTCTGTGTGTCACGACTGCATCAGCATTCGCGTTGGCCTTCCTCGCGTTGAGCGTGGCCCCGCAGCGGACATCGCCGACAATCGCTTCACTGAGGTGCAACTTCCCGATGGGCGTTTCCGCGGCTTTGATGCACATGGGGATACTCGCGCTATCGACGGAACGTATCCCTGGGATATGAGTGGCCCAGCCCGCATCGTACTCACGCCTGGAAAGCCTGGAAGCGTTGATACATGCGGGCAGTGGATACAGCACGTGGAGTTAGCAGGCAATACGCTTCTCGGCTTTGTGCACGACGAAATGGCCTGCCGTTATCAAGTAGGTCAAACGCATAAGTCTATGTCGCTGGCCACATCAAACGATTACGGCTTGACATGGAAAGACCTGGGACAAGTCATCACCGGCACCGACTCTCCCACTCCGAACAAAAATACCGGCGAAGGCGACTGCACCTTTCTCAACGGAGAAGACGGCTACTACTATGCCTATTGTGGCCGTCCGCGCGATCACGCAACGATTGCGCTGCGTGCGCCAATCTCCAGTCCCGGTCCCGGCAAGTGGATGAAGTACTTTCAGGGTGCATGGACACAGCCCGGTCTGGGCGGCGACGCGACCAATCTCAATGTTGGAATGGAGAGCGGCAGGCCGTTGTCCAGCAGCGCGGCACGGTGGACTACGAGCGGGGAAACCACGCTTCTTGGCTGGCAGGACAACAAGAATCTGGGCATATATTTTTCCAGCAATCACACGACATTTTCCGGCTTGCGAGAACCGCTTCTAGCTCTCGATGCGGGAACATGGAGCCGTCCCGCGCCGTCAGAACTCCTCGCTTATGTTGCCCTGCTTGACGCCAAGACAGGCGGCAATCAACTGTCAAATTCCTGGATGCTTGTCTATATGTATGTCCAGCCTAACGAAGTTTTCGCCAATCGCTATCTGGTCTTTCGCAATGTAGATATCACAGTTTCCAATGCGCCTGTCAGCCCGCAAGTGGGTGTGCAGCTTGGCCGCTGGTACAACCCAGCGTTGCATGATCGCTGGTCGACGACTGCTGCAGTGCCACCGGTCAATGGAAGCACCTACAAACTGGAGACCACCTCCGGTTATCTGATGACAGTGGCGAATGCGGGCGGTAAGCCGACTGTTGAGTTGGAAGACTGTGTAAGTCAGCGTCCCGGCCATCCTGACCATTTGCTTGCTGAGAAAGGATTCTGTGCGGCGCATGATTATCAGCGGTTGCGCACCGCCGGCTGGATTTTCAGCAAACAGCAGGAGCAGACTGTCGCTCTCTATATGTGTTACAGTGCGCAAGAGCATTCGCACTTTGCCTCGAACCAGCCGGACTGTGAAAAACTGGGCGCAATGGAACATCTGCTCGGCTATGCGCTGAGTCAATAATTCATAGAGATATCGATTCCTTCGGTTGGCGCATGATCTCGATGCGCTTGTCGAGGTGTGGATTTGTACCGGAAAGTAGCCCAATGCTCGCCGATCGGCCTACCCGGTATTCTCGGTTTATGTGAACAGGTTCCGGACACGTGGTGGGCTATACGCATCCCTCATGAAGAGAGAAATGGTGGCCGTCAGGCCGCGTCATCCAATTCTTCGAGATCTTCCAAGGGCTCATCGTCGTCGAGTTCAGCAAAGCCAGGGTCTTCTTCCGGTTCGGCAGGCGCGACGGTGGTTGTGACCGCTGGTGTCGGCATATCGAAGAGGCTTGCGGGCTTCTGGGGAGCGGGCTTCGCTGGTTCGGCAGGCTTGGTGGTCGGAGCATACTGAGTGACTTCCGTATTCTGAGCTGCTGTCTTGGCCGGCGTCTTCGACTTTGCGCGCGCCTCGGCCCGGGCCGCCTTGGAAGCCGCATCCATCTCGGCCTTCGCCTTCTCCAGGGTGTTCTTCATTTGCAGATGCGAGCCGACGAAACTGATGATGGTCGTGGACAACTCGGCATCGAGATCCTCGGCAGTGCCGGTGACGCTGAGCGGCGTGGTGAGAGCGTCATTGTCGCCGTCCTTGAGCTTCTTCGGCACAATGTTCACCCGAATCTGATCTGCATCGACAAGCGTGACCGTGAGCAACACCGCGCGGTCGCGCAGGATAGGTACAAGCTCTTTGAACATGGATTTTTCTCCTGATGGAATTTGATTGCTGGATTACGGTCGCAGAGAGCGTCTCCGCGTCCTCGACCAGAGTTGAGGATCGACGGGCAACGCACTGATGGCTCCTCGTTCAGCGTTGAAAAATCCGCCGTGGTGCATGAGCTTTCCGTAGCGAAAGAGCCGCGCCAGCATTGCCAGTGCGGCCGATGCGAGAGTCTGGTTGATATACGGCTCCTGACGGTCCAGCGCTTCAACGGCAGAACAACTCGGCAGTGGATCTTCACCAGCTTCAGCGTCGATGATCTCTGGATACAGTTCACCGACTGTGCGCAAACGTGCGGCCTTCCTGCGATTGCGCGCGTTCAATGGCTGGCCGAGAACAAACTGGCCACTGGCGGCGTTGTTACCGAGATCAAGCCAATAGGCGGTGCGGTTCCTGGCCTTGGTGAGTGCGCGCGCAATGATGCTTCGCGCCGCTCTGGTGTCTACGCTCCCGATCAGTAGATCGATGGATCTGTCATTGATCCGATCAAATGTCTGCTCATCGAAGTAAGTCGGCTCGGCCCGCCACCGCGTTCCCCAGAACAGGTTGATGCGATTGATGAGGACGGTTGCCTTGTTCTGCCCGATGTCGGAGACCGAGAATGGCTGGCGCACACAGTTCGTCTCCGAGACTGTGTCGGCATCCATCATAACCACTTCGAGCCCGGATGACCGGCCCCAGACTCGCATCGCCTGGTCGAGATAAGGCAGGCCCATGACGATGGCGCTGCCGGTCCCGCCCGCGCCGACGACCAGTACGCGCACCGGTTTCTGGCCCAGCAGATCGTTTGGAATCGTGTGCTCGATGCGCATATCAGCCTCTCTCTCCGCGCACGAACTGCGTGAGCGTCTGCGGAAGGACGATGAGTGTATCGAGCGGGAACTTCCGGCGCTTGCCAGTCAGTCCACTCCACAGCCCATCGAATCCGCTCTCATGGCGGGTGAGACGGCCAACATTGGCGTGAGTGAAAGCACTCTCGTAAAAGCCGCGCTCCCAGGCAGGAATCGACCCAACAGACGCGCTGTCCGGGCGTCGCATGGTGCCGGTGCAAACGCGCCCATCGTCCGAGAGATTCCAGAAGGGCGCAACAGCAAGTTTCGTTGAACCATCTGGCCGCTTGTTTTCGGTGAGCGCGCGAATGTTGAGTTCTCCATTCGAGACGCGCCAGACCAATGGAGGTTGCGGGAAGATGCAGCCATTCAACTCCGCGGCCTTGCCTTCGGAGTTTTCGTAGAACATTCGGCGACGCCGTGCAGGAGTCCACCAGACGATCATGCGGTCCGCCTTGGCAAGAACGTTTGCCGGCAGCACTTCGGCCTGCACGCTGCCGCTAAGGGATCGCGTCAGAGATTCAATGAATGCTACAGTGAGCGGTTGCGCGGGGCCAAGAGTGGGTGGCGCGTTCTTGCAGGCGGTCACATCGTGGCGGGTGATGAAACTGCTCTGCCGGTCGCGATAGATCAGCAGAGCCTCATGCAGCTCGAAGCGATGATTCTCCCCTATCGATAGATGTACCTGCATGGCATTTCTCCTGAATCTCCTCGATCAGTTGGAAGAGCTCACAATTGAGCGCGATAAAGCGATCCACGATCCGAATAGCCTGCCGAACCTGCTCAGGCTTGCGCGGTGAAAAGACAAAGCACACGGCTGGCTCTGCGGTGCCCTCCATCATGGACTGGCCTTCTTCGTCGAAGCAGGCGGTGACGGAGTCATGCTCTTTGAATGCAACAAGCAACGACGGCAAAGGAGGATCGTCGTAGTAACCAAGTTCGAGGAACTCCCGCGACTGCTTGAGTGGGAGCCGTGACAGGCGCTGAATCCGCCGCAACCGCTCGAACCAAGAACTGTATTTGCCATTGCGAAACCTTCGCAGCAGAGCACGGTCGTGATCTTTCCAGTCAGGTGATTCACGTTTCTGCGTCTTTCGGATGCACTCCGGCAGCGCCTTCTCCACTTCGGGAAACTCATACTGCCCTTGGTTCTCTGCGTCGTCTTCCGCAGCATAATCGCGCATTCGCTCCTCGTACATCAGCGCATTGTCGTGGTTGTAGATCCACATCACGCGATAGAGGGCGAAGGTCAGCGCCCAATAGAACGCTGCGCCAAGCCCCTCCGCTTCCGCCTCCAGCGCATCAAGCGCTGATCCAATCCTGAAGTACCCTGATCCGCCACACTCGACGGTGACAACCAGTTGCCCGCTTTCGAGTTCCGCATCGCTCCCAGCGCGGCCGAGTTGATCGCTCACTTCAAGGTGATACTCGACGTTGCGTTGCAGCAGATCGCCGCGCTCAGGACCAATCGCGCTCATCATGGCGTGCTGCGCGAATGCAAGCGCGTTGCCGCCAGATTTATTCCAGGTCTCTGTGGTTCCAAGCCCCTCGCGCACCAACGCGGCGCAGAGTTCATAGACCAGTTCGGCATTGACCTCATGGTTATACTCGCCGCGAACATCGGTGAGCGATGGCAATGCCTGTCCGAATGCTGGTGCAAGCGTTGCTACCCCAGAGGCGGGAGTAGTTCTGGCGGCGTCGGGAGTCGATAACTGCTCGGCGCGGCATACCGTCGAATCGCTTCTGATACGACTTGTGCGAGATCGCAGGATTCTTTGCATTGGAGATGCCTCGCCAGAATCAGGTTGGCTTCTGGCGGCGGTTCCACGGCCTTCTTGAGGAGCACCGCCACCAGTTCTACTTGCGACAATGCGGGCGTGGGCACGGATCACCCCTTCGAACCGATCGCGCGGCTGAAGGTGTAACGCAGAGTGGTCCCGGTATCTTCCGGCCCGGTGAGAGTGGCGGTCGCGATCTCCGGGTAGGTAGGCGTGAGCAAATCTCGAACCTGCTCAACGCTCATCTGCGGTGCCGGGTCGGGAATGCGAACGCCGTTGTAGTTGAACTCTCGCAACAGAATCTGTGCTTGGAGTTTGGCCATTGCAGTTTGTCTCCTTGTCTGCGGATTTCAAGATGAATTCATGTTGTGGTTAGAAGAGGCTGGCTTGCACGGGCATTCTTGCCCTGGCTACTTCCTGCGCGGCTGCCGGTGGAATCGTCGGGGCAGAGTCCGCATCCGTCTGAAGGGTGGCTGCCGTTCGATACTTCGCTTCAAGCCGCTTGAGCGTTTCCATCTCGCCGGAACGCACAGCCTCGGCAGCGCGCAGTACATAGCGAGCAAGATAATTGCGCTTGCGAATCTCTTGCTGGATGGCGCGCTCAACATCGCAAAAGGTAAACTCCGGATCGCCCCAACACGGCCATGCAAGCGTGTGGCGCAGAAATTCAAGCCGGTCAGTGTCGGATGTAAACCAAGTCTCATAGAACGTTGCCAAGTTATAGTGAGCTATATTGCCAAAGCACATTGAAAGGCGATTGTAGAAGCTCTTGGAAAATGCTGTCCGCGCCCACTCTAACTCGATGAAGTGCAAGAAAGTGTTTCCGAAGTCAGCCTTGTCCTGAGCCTTCGAGAACTTCGTCGGCACAAACTCAGAGGGATGAAACGGTCCTTTCGGCATGGAAAATCTCCGTGCAAGACAAAGGGCCAGCTCTCGCCGACCCTCTGCCTTGCCTTGTTTGCAAACCGGCTACCACCGGTTTCGCAGGAACGTATTCTCCCTGGTGGGAGAGTAACATCGCTTGCTGCGATTGAGAAGAGTGTTGCCGAAAAAATGGTCGCACCTTTTCCGGGTATTTTTCTATTCGTCGGCTCGCTGACCGTTTTGGCCACTCGCCTTGAACTGTTCTTTCAATTCGTGGTGAAGGTCGTTCAGTTCATCGACCATGTCTGCCCCGCTGATCTGGGTATCGTCTTCTTTGCCCAGCCAGGGGAACCTTTCTTCGAGCAGGTTCAGCACCCACTCGACAAATGTCAGCTGTGGGCGATTTTCTTGGGCCACGAAATCACCTCGATAAGCTCTGAAATGGATTGGAAGCAACTCAACCGAAGAGGCTGAGTTGGACAGGGACCGCCCGCGTCACAGGCCAGGGGGCTTCCTTGACTACGGTCTTGACCGGCTCAACCAGATGAATGCCATCTCGATCCGATGTTGGATAGGCAACCACGAACTCTGGAAGATCGAGCAGCGAACTGCTCTCTTCTTTGACGGGCAGCGCCGAAGGCTGAGGCAGGAGTTGGCCTCGCTCCTTATCGAGTTCGCGCCAGACAGAATCCGCTGTCTGCCCGACTCCAGCCTTCTCGACCAACTCGCGTGCCATCGCGCTCATCAGATCGTCGTCGGCGTCGAGAGATAGCAGACCTTCGCCCGAGAACTTGCCCTCCATCATCAGCGCGACGAGCATCTTCTTGCCCATCAGCCGCAGGCAGGCCTCCTGCATTGTGCCGGCATAGGTGACGAACTTCACCCGCACCGGATAACGCTGGCCGATGCGCCAGGAGCGGCGGCTGGCCTGCCGCAGCGTGTGCAGCGAGTAGCCAGTCTCGTAGAAGTAAAGTGTCGGAAATGCCAATAGATCCAGCCCTGTCTCCACCAACTTGGGATGGCAGACGACAACCTCAACTCCGGCTTGCAACTGCCGCTCATACCACTCCTCGCGTTTGTCCGTTGCAACCGAAGAGCGCAGCACGGCAACCCGGAATCCAGCCTGTCGCAGAACCGTCTCCAGACGCAGGGTGACATCCTTCTCTCCGGTATAGGTGGCATAGACCTGGCAACGCCTGCCTTGCCGCAACTCCTCACGGACGTCGGCGATCAAAGCGCTTTCTTTGGCGAAGAGCCGATCTTCAGGAAGATTCACGGGCGTCGCGGCAAGAAATCGCACGTACTCCCGTGTCTGCGGATCGAAGGCCCGCGCCCAGATCGCATCGAATCCGTATGGGTGGTCGGGATACAAGAGCAATGTGTTGAGCAGAATGCTCATCAGGCTCTTGTTGCCGCGATGCGCCCGCATCGCAGTCCGGATATCCTCTTCCAGTTCTTCGTAAGTTTTGGCAAGCGCAGAGTCCATCTCCACCGAGAGCACGCTCTCGTCGTAGCGCGGCAGGTTGTCCGCGATGTCTTCGAGCGAGAGGAAAGCAGTGGTATTCATCAGGAACTTGCCAAACAGAAGCGGCGAAGCTCCCGGTTTGCGGAGAACCTGAATCGTCTTCTTCGTCGCCCGCGAGCAAGCGTTGTCAGTGTCTCGCACCTTCTCGATGGTTTCGAGTACCCCATACTGCTGTTGAAAGTCGCGACGCCCCTGGCCGCCGTAGGCGAAACCTTCGCCGACCATCGCGTGCGGCTCCATGCGATAAAAGATATTGAACAGATCATCGGCATAGCCGCCCATCAACGTGCCGGTCAACGCAATCAACCTGCGCGCCGCCCGGCCCAGTACGCCAAGCCCATTGCCTTGCGCCGTATCCCCGGCCAACTGGTGCAACTCATCGGCAATGGCGAAATCGAACCAACGCGGCATATAGCGACCCACAAACTCAATCGGCGCCATGCGCTGAATACGCTCGCGATCCGCTTGCCACAGAGCCGAGTACCGCCTCGTTCCACCCTGCGCCCGCGTCAACATCTCCGAGAGCTTGACCTTGTCGTCGAAATCGAGATACGTCAACTTCTGTCGCTCGGAATCAAGAATGGCGAGGCCGGTGTCTGGATTGACGACGCCGCCTAGATTGGGGCCGGACTTCGCTTTGAGGAAGATATGCTCCCAGTAGTAGCCCAGCTTGCCCTTGTCCTTGCCCGTGATGAAGAATGCTGGCGCGGGGCAACGCTTGCGCCACTCCTCGCGGCTCATTCGCCTGAGATCGGCAAGCGACAGCCGCATTCCCTCAAAAACGATCCGTCCCTTACGCAGCCTGACCTCGCAGATGCCATGCGCTTTCTTGGGGTCGCCGCCGTTGCGCATATCTTCGATCAGAAAAGCACGGGCGCGTGGCACCGTCAATAGAGCCTCACGCGCCCATTTGTGCGTAATGTGAGAAGGGCACATCACCAGCGTCGTGCTAGGCCGCCCGTCTGCAAGCACGTGGATCGCGCCCAACGCCATGTAGGTCTTACCCGCGCCGCACTCGGCTACGATCCGGGCCGCTTTGGCCGTGCGCAGGTACTTTGCTGTTCCGGTAATCGCCAGCGCCTGCGCGGGAAGCGCCTTGCGCAGCAGCGTCGCAATGCGTGGCGCTACGGGATCTTTGGTGCTCTGAAGGGGAGGATAGGTTTCGAGAATCCGTTCGCCGAGTTCGGTGGCGTGCGCCCTTAAATATGTGGTGATATCGGTTAAGTTGTCATGGCTCATGGCAAAGAACCTCGCGGCGGTCCTGTGGGAAGTGGACCGGTGAAAAACCCTCGAAAGTGTCCTGAAAGTCGAAGGGCGTTGGATTAAGGTTCGCGATTCTCTTGAATCCGGTGCAACGCTTCAAACAGAGGAAACTTGGGCCAGAGGATTGGCCCATTGTTCTCCGGAAACGCGATTTCTCCGGACTGCAATGCCGAAGAGATCCATGCAAGTACCTCATCCGCCGTAACCGTTATCAGTACCGGATCGCAACCAATGCCGTCGAGCGGCTGAACGCGGCCCTCAGACTCAAGGATTGTCGAGATGTGCTCCGCCCAGGACGGGTCGGCTGGCAGACCAAGAAAGACGCTCAACCATGCCCACGCTTCTAAGGGCCGATAGCGAAAGAGTATCGTTTTCCCAACACCGCCATTCGAGTGCAACTGCTCCGATATGGCAACCAGATGCCGCACAGCCTGCTTGCGATCCGGCAGGCTTACCGAACCGCGATAGCACGAGGCGTGCTCACCAAAGGTGATTTCCTTGATCGTGCCATCGGGAAAGGTCAGCGTGAAGTATGCCTTTTCGTGGATCGCCGCCGTGATGGCGCCAACGTCGGAATCATTACCGAAGACGCCGATCAGATGCGCTTGCGCATCCTCACCGATATAAGTTGAGACCCGCACCCGAATTCTGGTAGAAGTCTTTTCCGTAACGCGATGATACTCAAGCAGCCCGTGTCGCAGGTGTGCATTCTGCATTGGCATCTTCCTCCTGCCGGATCGGCGTCTCGGTAAGCCGCAGTGTTCTTCCGTCGGCGTATACCAGGCGCAGTTCGTTGGCCCATCGTTCGCGGTGATGCACGATCTCGCTCTCTCCGTCGTGCTCGACGAAGGTAGTGACGTGCTTGACCGATCTCCAGCGTGCGATGTGCCGGTCCTCTCCCTGCCCGAAGACACCATTCAGCAAGCCCGCCGTGCAGAGCAAGCCGACGTGGCCGCCATGCAGCGGCGTGATCGGCCGCCCAGTGGCCAAATCTTCGCGCGGCGCAAGAAAAGGCATCGCCTGCATCCACGCGCCGGAGTGTGGCAACAGGTCTTCAAGCAGGTCGTAGGGCAGTCCGCGATAACTGAGCGCCGTTTCGCATGAAGGCGGCACTCGATACGGCTCATAGGCATCTGGCGCCAACTCCGGCAACTCCTGATAGCTTCCGTAGAGGCCGATGCGCTGCAACAGGCGCTTGTTTGCATCAACAGTTGCGCCGCGCACATTCGAGCGAACGCCGAGCACGGCGATCTGCCGGAAGCGAATAGATTCCACGTCGGTCATGCGGAAGACATTGAGCGCGGTGAAGTGCGAACTCAGCAGACCCGCGCATTCCATCAACCGCTCAAAAGGAATGACCATCGCCAGCACACCATCCATTGCGAGCCAGCGATAGGTGTGATCGAGAAACAGCCGCTCCATACGGTTGTTCGCCACCTGACCAATTTCGGAATCGTAGGGCGGATTCAGATAGAGCAGCGAAAAAGACTCAGGTTTGGCTACGGCGTCGAAGGCATTGCCCTGAATGGTCTCGATGCCCTTCGATTGTGCAATCGCCGCCCGTTCGGCATCGAGTTCTACGCCATAGCGGCGCACATCGACGCCCTGTGTGATGATTTCAAGCGCCGATCCTTGCCCGACGCAAGGATCGACGACCGACGCCGGGCCAGTAAAGCTGAGCAATATGCGAAGCCGCACGGCCTCGCTTTCTGGAAGTGGGTAATAACCCATCTTCAACCTTGCCGCGTTGCGCGCCATGGTTCCTCCTGGTGCAGTTAACTCTGGGTTTTGAATTGGATCGTGTATCCTTCGATGGGAGGTGCTAAGCGCACCATGGTGAAAGATATTCTTGCGGCAATCGACTCCGAGATCGCTACCCTTGAACAGGCCAAGGCTCTACTGAGCGCATCGGGCGAAGTAGTCGCCAGACGCAAGCCCGGACGGCCCGCGAAGGCGACTACAGTTGTTGTTCCGAAGATTCAGAAGACGAGAAGACGTCGCAAGATGAGCGCGGAAGCGCGGGAGCGCATCCGGCAGGCGCAGATCAAGCGTTGGGCCGCGTTGAACGCGACCAAGGCGAACATGAACGCTACGGTTGCGCCACTGCCTAAGGCGAAGAAGAAGACCGCAAAGGCCGCTTGATTGGCTTCAGCGCGAAATACAATCGATTCCGCATCCTCCTGATCCGGCCCAGGATAGATGCCAGGAAATACCATCATATCCACACTCTATGCGGGTTACTGCAGAAAAACATGATGCAGATCGTTTGGACTGGATCAATAGCTTAAGGAGCGCTTCCCCTTATTCATCCGAACTCGTCCACACGAGCCCCCGATGAGGTTCTTATTCCCTTTGGCCTCGCCCCCGTTCAGCGCTGAACTTTGCGCCGCCAAGCAGCGGGAGAGCTACCCACGTTCCGCAGAAAGACGCGCGTGAGATGACTCTGATCGGCGAACCCGCAAGAGACGGCAACTTCATTGAGTGGTGTTTCACTCTCATAAATGAGGCGTTGTGCGAGGGCTATTCGCCGATTCAGCAGCCAGCGGTGCGGCGAAATGCCTAATGCGGTCTTGAAGCCGCGGGTAAGTGAACTCACCGAGGTGGCCGATGCGTTTGCCGCGTCGGCAAGGCTGACATCCTGGCTTAAGTTCGCCTCGATGTATTCAAGGGCATGGCGAAGTTGACGTGCGGTGAGTCCGAGTCGGTTGCTCGAAGCTCTTGTGGTGAAGCCGCCGTAGGCTTCGGCAATGTGGTCACGCACTGCTAAAAACATGGAATCCAGGTAGAGGGCACTGACCTCTTGCGGTCGCTCCAGCGCAGGCAGCATCGCTTGCATCAAGTGCAGCATGACTGCGTCGTAACGTGGCTCTTCGAGGTCGTAGCGAAAGTCAAGAAATCTACTGCTGCGCTCCGTTGCAAAATCCCGGAAGCTATTAATCGGCAGGAAGATTTGCAAGGTGTCGAAAGGATTTCTGATGTCTGCGCACCATGACCTGCGCATGTCGTAAAGAGCCAATGCACCGGCTTCAGAGGCCGGTTTCCGCTGGTGATGTCCGTCGCAAAACACGTTGATCGGCCGGAACGGGCGGAGTTCGACCGACACGATGACCTGATCCGCCAAAGGCGACTGTTCAAGCAACCCGAGATTCGGCTTGTCGTGCCGATACCGCGCAAAAAAGAGTGGTCGCTCCGAGCGGCTTGAAATCGAGCGAACCTTCTCAAATTCGGGGCGATTTTCACTCACAAATCCGGGAAGTTCAAATCGCTCTCGGACTGGGTCGAAGTTGGCGGTCATTTCTCCCTCCCGGAGCGGCCGATATTTTGTTCGATGATATACGCGCCGCTCTTGACTCAGCAATTCAGTGCCCCGAATGTCCCAGCGGTGCCCGGAATATCCAAGACTGAGAAGCGTCGATCAAATTAAACCTAGATCTACCAGGAACATCTGGGAGGTTGGAATGATCGAAGGCCGCATAAAGGCTCCGTTGACGCACTCTCCAGGAGAGGGAATGACATCCAGGCAAATGAGAAAGCCCCTAAAGGGAAGAATCGCAGTAAGCCTTGATATTCCGACGGATCTTTCGCCGGCGGCTGTTGCGGCGATTTCTGAAACCTTGCGGCAATTGCTCGCAGACGTCTTTGCGCTCTATGTGAAGACAAAGACCTTTCACTGGCACATGAGTGGTCCTCATTTCCGCGACTACCACCTGCTCCTCGACGAACAGGCAACGGAAATTTTCGCAATGACCGACCCCATTGCGGAGAGGGCTCGCAAAATTGGCGGCACAACACTGCGCTCCATCGGTGACATCGCCCAACATCAACGATTGCTCGACAATGATGAACAATCTGCCACAGCCAAGAGCATGCTCGAAGAATTGTTCGCCGATAGCCGCTGTTTGACGAAGCTCATGCGTGCAGTTCATGAAGTTTGCGATGAATTCAAGGATGTCGCTACTGCAAGCCTGCTTGAGGTTTGGATCGATGAAGCCGAACGTCGCACGTGGTTTCTACACCAGACGCTGCATGGTTGGAACTGATCTGCAGAATTGCAGATGAATGACTAGAGAGAGGAGCTTGAAATGAAACAAATCCTGATCGTCGAATCGAGCCCGCGAGGAGCGGAGTCTGCAAGCCGTCAACTAACAGAGACACTGCGAGAACGCCTAAAATCTCTCTATCCCAATGCACGTTTCGTTGAACGTGACTTGGTAACAGACCCACTTTCTCATCTGAACTATCAGGCAGTAAAGGGGATCTCTACCAAAGACAAAGCAGAGGCCGAGTCCCTGAAGGATGCACTTCGTCTTTCAGACGAACTCTCCGAGGAGCTTCTGTCCTCTGATCTACTCGTCATTGCCACTCCCATGTGGAATTTCGGACTTCCTTCTTCGTTGAAGGCATGGATTGACCATGTCGTCCGCGCCGGAAAGACATTCAACTACGCAGGAGCGGGAGTTGAAGGGCTGGCCAAGGGGAAGAAAGCAATCCTGCTACTGGCATCTGGTGGAGTGTTCTCCGAAGGACCATGGAAGTCGTGGGACACCGTCGAGCCATATCTACGCCAGATTCTTGGCTTCATCGGGATCGACGACGTGCAGACGGTGCGCGCGCAAGGCATGAACATACCGGGGCTTTCCGACAGCGCGATTCCCAATGGCGAAAAGACAATCGAAGCCCTCGCACTCTAAAGGAGAAATATGATCAACCACATTATCTTGACTGTGAGCGATGTTGAACGCTCGCTGGCGTTCTATGACGCGGCTCTGAAGCCCTTGAATATCCGATTCTTCCTACCCTATAAGGGCGAACATGGTCATCCCGATCTGTGGGGAATCGGCGATGGAAAGAGAGCCTTCTTCTGGCTCAAGCAAGGGAAGCCCGATCCAGGTTCGATCCATTGGGGCTTCGACGCCGAGAACAACGCTCAAGTTGATGAGTTTTATCAGGCTGCAATGGCGGCTGGAGCTACGGACAACATATCCCCGCGGGCACGACTCGAATATTATCCAGGCTATTACGCGGCGGATGTACTGGATCCGGACGGGTACTCATTTGAAGTGGTTCATAAGAGTTGACGGACCCCGCCAACCTTCATCCAAAGGGTGGATTGGTTACCGGGGAACCGGCTCGTGTTCAGCGACCCGCACAGTCATTGCAACTTGATCTTGCCTGTAATCTCTTGAGTGGATTTTCGCGAAACCTCTGCCTGTTCGGCATAGCGGCGCCAGTTGGCCACGGCCGTTTTTACCTTCGCCAGAATCTCCGGCGCGCTTTTTATTCCATGCTGCTTTCCCAACGCCTGAAGTTGGGCTTCGCCAGGATTCTTTCCCTCTCCCATGACGAGCATACTTTGTTCTCCGCCCGGGCCATAGGAAAAGGGGCTCTTGGCGAGAAAGTGGAAAAGTGTGCGTTTTACGCGGGTTTTTGAATTCTAGGCCACGGGAGGAGTTCGACGGCTTTGACGACGATCATCGTCAGTAGCGAGACATTATGCCGGGGAGGTAAAGCCGATTGCATATTCGCGGCCCTCTTTTCTCCCAAGACAGCGATGGCGCCAAAGCGTCTTTCAACTGTTTCATTCCATGATGGTTGATGATCTTTTCTAGCTCCCGAGAGGTGCCTTCAAGGAGGACAGTCTCAGACTCTCCTGGCAATCAGCGGGGTGGCCGGAACCGGCACCGATCCGAACCTAGCCGACAATTCGGCCTTTCGCCTGAACGTCACTCGCAACTCAGGTTCTGCCTTCAAACGGAGTCCATAATCTTTGGAAATCGCCTGTAGGCACAGCAC